>Ga0307419_10001348_pt1 | contig 12698 bp, 8 predicted proteins | sample SalMarWE160230MG_2_FD_202512 | JGI IMG/M metagenome (GOLD analysis project Ga0307419, IMG submission 202512) | Salt marsh sediment microbial communities from the Plum Island Ecosystem LTER, Massachusetts, United States - WE1602-30 | ecosystem: Environmental > Aquatic > Marine > Intertidal zone >... | reverse complement strand
ACCAGAGTTCAACCGGCGGCACGCCCCATTCGTTCATCATCCGCCAGGGACTCATTCCCGTTCCTCCTCCGGCCGCATCCACCGTGAGCAGATCGATTTTTGCCTCGGATGCACAGCGTACGGCGAGGGCCAGGTCTGCGGGCCGGTATGCCCCGGTTTTCAGAAATACGTATTTTGCGCCAGCCGACCGCAGTTCTTCAACACGTTTTATGAAACTTTCAATTTCAACCATTCCCAGACGTGAATGCCTTTCGAATTCAAGGAAAACATGTTTGTTAAAGGCTTCAATAATGCTCGGATCGTTCGGGTCGGGGAGCACCACATAACCTCTTTCCTTCAGCATCTGCGCTTTTTTCAGATCCTTTATCTTGACCTCACCCCCGATGTCCTTGGCTCCCTGTCCCCATTTCAGTTCCACCACTTCAACTCCCAGTTTTTCAATGGCATATTCCTGGACTCCCAGTTTTGTGTCTTCCACATTGGCCTGCAGGGCGATGGCTCCGTAGCCATCCTGTTGCCAGTCCCGGAAGAGCCTGACCCGATTCTCAAGCTGAGGGGAGTGGGCTACCCTGCCATTCTTCAGGGTAGTATCGGGATCCATTCCGCAGACGTTCTCGCCAATGGTTACAATGATGCCGGAAATGGCTGCCCCAATGGACAGTCCCTCCCAGTTGTTGCGGGCGATGTTGGTTGAGCCCAGTCCCGGTATAACGATCGGCATCTTAACCCTGATCCCCCCATCGTGCCCCAGGGTTTGTTCCACGTTGACATTTTCAAACAGGGCCTTGTCGGAATCCGCTTCAATCCCATGCGCACCCCTGCAGGTGCCAAGTATGGTGAAGTGGGACAGGTCAACCGGGTATTCCTTTTCCGATGCGGAAGATATGATCCCGAAGGGCTGGGGATAGATCACCTCGGGACCCCTGTAAGCCGATTTCCCGATCTCACACATCCCGATGCAGCCGTCTATGCAGGTTGCACACATGCCACTGATGGGGACCACCGAGTCTTCGGTCCGGTTCTTGGTCAGGGTGGCGGCAGAAGCATTAAGGTTTCCGTATTTCATAACGCGTATGTTCTTTAAAATGATTCTAATTTATTTGACAATTATTAAGGGTCAGGTATTGGCTGCAGCTCCCGCATAGGATATTCCCGTTTGCAGGCCCGGGGCATCTTAGGTTGCATGCGGGACAGATGTATATGCACCCTCCGCATTTCCTGCAAACTTCAGAATTCTCATCAAAGGGCGTGGTAATTTTTAATTTATTGCCCCGGCCGCGAAATCCGATTGCGCTGGCCATCATCTGTTCGTTGCACATCCGGACACACAATCCGCAATAAATGCAATTTTCCCATTTGGCACTGAAACGCACCCGGTTCAATCCCATTTCCGATGCAAGGTCCTGCAATGTTTTGGATGTGGGACATTGCGAGATAAGCAGTTCCAGGACCATTTTCCTTGCATTGATAATTCTTTCGCTCGAGGTTCTGACCACCAGACCATTCGTCACCGGGTAGGTACAGGATGTCACGATCTTACTGTCATTCCCGTTCACCAGCTCAACGATGCACAGCCGGCAGCCTCCCCATGGTGAAAGTCCCTCATGGTAACACAGGGTCGGTATCCGGATCCCCAGGAACTTTGCCGCATCCAGGACTGTGTATCCTTCGGGGGCATCGAACCTAATGCCATCAATGTTTATTTCCATTCCTGTATGGATTTGGTTTTTTCTCTAAGGGACTCCAGGTAATCCTGACCGTCCTTTGTTTCGAGGTCGCAGCGCAGGCATCGCCTGGCTTCCCTTATGGCCTGGTCTTCGGTGAGTCCCCTGTTAACTTCAGATAAATTATTTTTTCTCTTTCCGGGGGGTACAACAGGCATTTCCGGCCTTCTTCCGGCGGACAGCTCATCCACTTCATTTTCGGACAGTACAACGGGCTCGATGTACCGGGCAGGACGGGTGATGGAATACCTCCGTTTTATTTCCTTTCCACTCAGGTACTGGTCGATCGACGCGGCGGCGATCTTGCCCGAGGCCACGGCATCGACTACTGTATTGGGACCCGTAACCAGGTCCCCCCCGGCAAATATCCCCGGCCGGTTTGTCCGGCATGTCTCCGGATCATTCACAAGGGTATTCCATTTTGTGAATTCAAGTCCCTCATCATCAAAACAGGTGATATCCGGGCTTTCGCTGATCGAAACGATCAGGGTGTCGAGCTCTACGGTGAATTCGGAACCTTCAATGGGGACCGGGCTCCGCCTGCCGGATTCGTCCATTTTGCCCATTTCCATCCGGATGAATTCACAGGCGATCAGCTTCCCGTTCCTGGTAATGATTTTTTTGGGAGCTGTCAGAAATTCAATCTTTATTCCTTCCTTCAGGGCGCCATCGACTTCCTCCCTGTAGGCGGGTATTTCTTCCATGGTCCTCCGGTAGAAAATGGTAACCTTGCCGGGTTTTGTCGTTCGCAGCGCACTTCTCGCGGTATCCACTGCAGTCAGGCTTTCTGGTGATTCCGGGCGCAGTACGCGCCGGGCCGCATCGATTGCCGTGTTGCCACCGCCAATGATGCCGACTCGTTTACCGATTGCCACACGTTCTCCTTTGTTCAGCGCAGAAAGGACTTTCATTCCTGAGAATACGCCTTTTGAGTCTTCACATTCGATCTTCAACTGCAAGGAATGATGTGCACCGGTAGCCAGGAAGACAGCCCTGAATCCTTCATCGAACAGGCTGTTGAGTGTGAAATCCTTTCCCAGGGCCGAGTTTGTGTGGATTTCCATCCCCGAACTTCTAATGTAGTTCAGGTCTGCTTCCAGTATGTGCCTCGGCAGCCTGTATTCCGGGATGCCCAGGGCAAGCATGCCCCCGATGACCGTTTCCTTTTCAAAAACGGTCACCTTGTAGGCTTTTTTTGCCAGGTAAAATCCGCATGTGAGTCCCGCTGGTCCAGATCCCACAATTGCCACCCTGATCCCGTTGCTATGCCCGGGTGTTTCCGTCCGGGTGCACAGTCTGTTTTTAATGCCATGGTCGGTGACAAATCTCTTGAGGTCCCTGATGGCCACCGGGTCTCCACCTTCACCCGCACGGCATCTGCTTTCGCAGGGATGGTGGCAGACACGTGCCAGCACGGATGCGAAGGGATTCTCATCCTTGATGATTTTCAGGGCTTCCTCGTATTTCTTATGGGCAATCAGTGCTACATAGGAAGGTACCTCCGTATCGATCGGGCAGGTATACTGGCATGGAGATGAGATGATTTCCTTGCAGACAACGGCCCGGCATTGCTTCTTCTCAATGTGTTCGATGTATTCATGCATGAAGTACCTAAGGGTTGCCAGCATGGGATTGGGTGCAGTCTGTCCGAGCCCGCAGAGCGAAACGTCCTTTATCACATTTCCAAGTTCTTCCAGGGTTTGAATATCTTCCAGCCTGCCTTTCCCCTCGGTGATTTTGCTCAGGATCTCATACATCCGCTGGGTACCTTCCCTGCAGGAGGAACATTTCCCGCAGGATTCCTCCTGCAGAAAATTTGTGAAGTATTTTGCCACATCCACCATGCAGGTATTCTCGTCCATTACGATCATCCCTCCGGATCCCATGATGGAACCCGCTTCATTCAGGCTTTCGTAATCTATGGGAAGGTCGAACTTTGAACTCGGTATGCAGCCACCGGATGGACCGCCGGTCTGTATGGCCTTTATTCTTGCTTTTCCGGGAGGACCGCCTCCGATATCATAAATGATCTCCCTGAGGGTCGTCCCAAGGGGAACCTCAACCAGTCCCGTATTCTTGATCTTTCCCACAAGGGAGAATATCTTGGTACCCCTGTTGCCGGGAATTCCAATCCTGGTATAATTCTCTGCACCTTTATCTATTATGACGGGCACATTGGCAAGGGTTTCCACATTGTTGATACAGGTCGGGTAACCCCATATGCCTTTTTCGACAGGGTAGGGGGGACGTTGCCTGGGTTGACCCATCTTACCTTCAATCGATTTGATCAGTGCGGTTTCCTCCCCGCACACAAAAGCTCCCGCGCCCCTGACTATGGAAATGTCAAAATTGATACCTTTACCCATGATGTCCCGGCCTATTATACCCAGGTCACGAACCTGCCTGATGGCGATCGTCGTATGCTTCAGTGCCAGGGGATACTCACTTCGCACGTAGATGTATCCCTGGTTTGCACCGATGGCGATGCCGGCGATGATGAGGCCCTCGATGATGAGGTGGGGATTTCCTTCCAGTAGGCTCCGGTCCATATAGGCACCGGGATCGCCTTCATCCGCATTGCAGACTATGAATTTATTTTCTGAATGATTTGATTTTTGCGCCATTTCCCATTTCTGTCCCGTCAGAAAACCAGCACCTCCCCTTCCTCTGAGCTCGGCTTTCCTGATTTCATCGATGATTCGGAAAGGATCCGGATTGGAAATGACTTTTTCATATGCGGAGTAGCCCCCTGTCTTAATATAGTTACTGATCCTTATTGGATCCAGGTTCTGGTTATTCCCGAGGATGGTACGGGTCTGATTCCTGAAGAAGGGTATTTCAGATTGTGACCTGAAGCATTTGGGATTGTCTGCTTCCCTGTAAAGCAATTCTTCAATTACTTCGCCATGCATTGCTGCTTCAATGATCCTTGGAATATCCGTAAGCCTGATCTTTGGGTAAAGATGTTTTCCGGGTTCGACCACAATAAAGGGATCCATCTCGCAGAATCCAAGGCATCCGGTAATGCGTAAGGATATTTTATCATGGAGATTATGCTCGATTATGTATCGCTTGATCAGCCTCATGACATCGTTCGAACCGCTTGCCTGGCCGCCTGTACCCGCACAAAGCACCAGGCAGGGTTCCTGTTCCGCCGGCTCCTGCATGATTAGCCTGCGGAAATCGATGAAATCTTCAATGGATGAGATTCTTTTCATAATCTGAAATCAGTTTGCATTCTATGCAGGCATCTATATATCCAGCAGATGGCCCTTGCATCCGCGCCGTGTACAGACCTGGACTGTTCCCCCTCCACGGACAATCATCAGGATCATCTTTGCTCCGCATTCAGGGCATTCAGAGCTCCCCACCAGGTCTTCATGACAGTGGGGGCAAAAGAAATTCACTTCCGCATCAATCGGGATCTCAAATTCAGATTCAAAATTATAACTGCCGTAGAGCGAAGATAGCCTCAGCCATCCATGCTGTCTTTTAAATGATGTAGTAATATGGATACTGGGCTGATTATCAATAAGATGCTCTGGTTTCATCAGGCTGTGGTTGCATCTGGGACAGCTGACCTGAATGGGAAAGATCTTCTTATCATTCTCCACATCCACTCCACCCGATCCATTTTCTATGTCTTTCAGGAATCTCCTGACTGAATCCGGTCTTATTCCGGAATGGTATTCACCATCCACCACAACGATCGGTCCTATTGCACAGCATCCGAGGCAGGCCGCCGTCTCGTGTGTGAACCTTAAATCTTTGGTGGTTTCTCCAGAATGAATTCTCAATTCTTTGTTGATGGCATCGGCAATTTGTTGACCACCCCTGACATGACAGGCTGTACCCAGGCAGGTCGTTATGATGTGCTTTCCCTTGGGGTGAAAGCTGAATGACTTGTAGAAACTGGCCACTCCGTATATATCCCTGAGCGGTATATCCAGTTTCTGAGATATGATTTTCAGGGCTTCCGCGGGCAGGTAATTATAGTATTTCTGGAGCTCCTGGAGGATGGAGATGAGCAATCTGCCATGTTTCCTTATGCATGCCTCAACAATTGATTTCTGTTCAACCGTGATTTCTGAAAGTGCCATATCTTCAATTTCAGGATATTGATATAAAGGGATTATACGTATTCCTCACAATGCCAGATGATCCTTTCCGGACTGGCATTCATGCAGGTCATACGGTTCCCGCAATTTTTACATAAACCATAAAAGACCAGTTTCTCCTCTGTCTTCTTCCTTGCGGGGTTAAGGGGATTGGAACTTACCTCTTCCGGCCGGAACGGATAATTTTCAAACTCTTCGCAATGATAGACAGGTCCCGCCCCATTCTTGATATACATACATGAAGACTTGTTCATGCATGTAACACAGAGGTCATTGTACTGAACTTTCTGGTTATTGTCCTGGATCATTTCGTTCATATCGTTAAAGGGTTTTGTTGCAAAAAGTACTTTCCGAATAGCAATACTGATGCCGGGTATTTCTGAGTTCCTGATTCTGCATTCAGCAGTGGGACCAGCCACATTTTGAAAAACAATTAAATAACTGTATATCAGGATATTGGCGAAGGGAAGGGGGGATTACATAAAAGAAGTCTGAATATTATTATCGAACCAGGAAGGAAGAGTCAGTCCGGGGAATTATGTACCGGCGGTTCATTTTTACCCGGTCCCGGGATATCCCATTTTTTTTAATTTTTCACGCAGGGTTTTACGGTCGATGCCAAGGATTTCAGCCGCACGGGTTTTATTGTCATGAACATCTGCCAGAACATTGAGGATGTATTCGTTCTCCACTTCCTCAAGTGTCCTTTTGATCCCTTTTTCTTTCATGGCTGTGAATCTCATTGGTGGGGGCAGATCGGGAACGTCGATCACCTGTTCTTCGGACATGATGACCATTCGCTGCAGGATATTCTGAAGTTCCCTTACATTACCGAGCCAATGGTAGTTTTTCAATGCTTCGATGGCTTTGTCTGAGAGACGGGGGACTGGCCTGGAAGCCTCCCGCGCGAATTTCTGGACAAAATGCCGGATCAGCAGGAGAACATCGTCACCTCTTTCCCGAAGGGGCGGGATATGAATGCTCAGAACATTCAACCGGTAATAGAGATCTTCGCGGAATTTGTTCCGTTTCACCATATCTGCCAGGTCCACATTGGTGGCTGCGATCACCCGGACATCCACTTTCTGTGATTTTTTTGAACCGACCATGTAGATTTCCTGGTCCTGCAGCACCCTGAGAAGCTTTATCTGCATGGAAAGGCTGGTGTTGCTGATCTCATCCAGGAAAATGGTGCCGCCGTCCGCGGTATGAAAGAAGCCGGCCCTGGTTTCCGTGGCCCCGGTGAAGGTACCTTTGAGGTGCCCGAATAATTCGCTTTCGATCAGGTCCTCCGGTATGCTGCCACAGTTCACCGGAACGAAGGGATAGGATGCCCTTGGACCGCAATAGTGAATGGCCCTGGCCACAAGTTCCTTGCCGGTTCCGCTTTCCCCGGTTATCAGAACGGTAGCGTTCGTTACAGAGACTTTGCGGATTGACTCAAAGATTTTCTGCATGGGTTCCGATTCCCCGATGATATCGTGAAAGGCCGCATTGCCGCAGGGAAGGTTCAGTTTATTTGTCCTCCGGGCATTTAATTTTTCAAATGCCCTTTCCACCGCTGCAAAAAGCTCCTCATCGGTAAACGATTTGACCAGGTATTCTTCCGCCCCGGTTTTGACGGCGTCCACGGCTCCCTGTATGGACGGGTAACCGGTAATGACCAGTACTTCGATGTTCCTGAAATTAGCCCGCACATGTTTAATGAGTTCAATTCCTCCGGTCCCGGGCATTTTCAGATCCGTTATGACCAGGTCAACGGCTGTGGAATCAAGGATTTTAACAGCATCCTCCACATTTGTGACCGTGAAGGTCTTGTATCTTTTCATGCTGAGGTTCCTGCGAAGGACTTCAAGCATATCCTCCGAATCATCCACCACCAGTATATTTCCGGCAGTTTCTATAGTTCTTTTATTGTTCATCGGAATCTGTTGCGGGTAAAAAACCTGCGGGTAAATTTATGATGAATTCGCTTCCCTTGCCCGGCTCACTGCTGACCTTTATTTCACCGCCGTGCGATTTAACAATGCCATCGACGACTGACAATCCGAGTCCCAGTCCCACTCCCGCACCTTTAGTTGTGAAGAAGGGATTGAAAATCTGCTGCCGGACTTCTTCACTCATTCCCTGCCCGGTATCTTTGATCATAAGCCGTACTCCATGATCCATGCATTCCGACCGGATGCTCAGGGTTCCTCCGCCCGGCATGGCCTGCATGGCGTTCACCACGATATTCACCACCACCTGGTTGATCTGAACAGGGTCGGCGACGACAGCTGGCAGTTCCGGGTCAAGAGACAGCTGCAATTCTATACCTTCCTTGATGCATCTTGATTTGATAAAGTAAAGGCTGTCCTCAACCACCTGATTCAGGCTGATCTCTTTTTTCTCGGGCAGGACCTGCCGTGAATAGACCATCATTTTTTTAACGATTTCCCGCGCGTGCAAAGAAGCCGAAACGATTTTTTCAAGGTCCTTTTTTACCTGTCCGGGAACATCCGGGTATTTACCTGCGAGTTGTGCAAAGCCCAGGATGCTGCCAAGGGGCTCATTGATCTCGTGGGCCACTCCGGCAGCCAGTTCGCCTACCGTCGCCAGCCGGTCGGCATGATGCAGCTGGTTCAGGATTTTTGCCTTTTCCTCTTCCGATTCCCTTCTTTTCAGAATGTGCGCCAGTTCTTTTGCGATGACATCGAGCAATTTCCGTTCTTCCTTCAGGAATGGGCCCTCGTCGAGCAGGGGCCTGTCCCTGGTATAAATGACCTCAATCCTCCCCCTTTTCCTGCCATCGATTTCAATATCTGATGATAATTTGTCGGCATCGTACTTGAAACCCGGAAGTGAGTAGTCCGTGTCGTCCAGCATGATTCTTGTCCGGGTAATTTCCGGGTACTGCCATGCGGGAGGGAGCAGTTCCATTATGCTGCGAATCAGATTCTCCAGTGAAACGTAGGGCTTGTCGGCAATCTGCGACATACTGTACAGGCAGGTAAGCTCCTTGACACGTTCCTGCAATGCAGCCTGCGTATGCTGGTTCAGGATGGTCATTCCAAGGGTATGGATGAAGGTTTCGATCGAACCGATCCTGATTTCCGGCAGGAATCCCGCTTTCCGGCTTTTCATTTCCAGCAATCCGATTCGTTCATTCTCCCGGATGAACGGGGTAATGAGCAGGGACTTGAAATTACCATCCATGAGATATGCAGTGATCCCGATCTTCTTCAGGACTCCCTCACCGGATGGGAGGTCATCCGGATCGCGGAACCATACAGAACCCTTATCCGTCACAAAGGGCAGGGAGCGGTCTGGTCCCCCCGACAGCATTACAGTCCACAGTTCGAATAGTCCCGGGGATGCATCGCCGCCGGATTTCCCGTTGTTTGTCCCACCAATGATACCATAGCCGAATGTTTCCTGGTTGAATTGTGCCTTTTCATACCGCGAGGGATCATCGGAGTTCTGCATCAGGATGCTGACCTCATCGGCATTGAAAGATTCCGATATTATTTTCAGGATCCTGCGAAGGAAATGTGTCCGGGTCAGTCCGCTGTTTGCCATTTGCAATATCTGCCGTGAAAGCAGGCGGAGATCTTCTGAATAGCTTGCATCCGTGCCGTGATCAGATGTTTTTATATGGTTTTTCTTGATCATGAGTAGCGCATCTTCGATCGACAGCAAAGAATAAGGTATTCCTGAGCAGGATGCCCCATTTCAAAGTTATGTAAAATAAGATGAATACCGAAGGAAAGCGCCTTACAGGTTTTCTTCTTTGGGCTTTTTGGTTAAACTGGATAAATTTTTCGACCAGTAACCTTCATTCAATTCCAGTAAAATTGACTAACTTATATGTCTTAAAAATCAAGCTGTAACTATTGAAATTTTATAGCAGATTTATTGAAGCATCTCACGTAACCTTTAAATTTATTCATCATGATTAATATTAACCATAACCGTGTTAAAAGGGCTCAGGAGCTAATGAAGCAAGCAGGGATGATTGGCATAATGATAATGAATCATGACGATTTTATATATTTTTTCAATGATCTACGTGTTCAGCCAAGGGCAATCATTCCAGCATCAGGTCCTCCTATAATTATCGGTTTCACTGCCGAGGAAGGAGAACTAAGAGAACAGATTAAGAATAACGAGATCAGGGTATTCAGTCATGTTGGCGAGCAAATATCGAATGTTAAGGATGTATTTAAGAGAATTTTTGAGGGAGCTCCTCCTGGATTAAGCCACCAGGATCGCCCCAAGGTCGGGATGCAAATGTGGTTTCATACTCCTGCTTTTCTTGTTGATTTGTTTCGAAAAGTAAATAAGCAGGTTGAATTAGTGCCTTCTGATCCTGTAATGGATGCATTAAGGATGATCAAAGACGATTCGGAGATCGAGAAAATGAAAGTTGCTCAATCAATTGCTGCGAAGGGAATGGATACTGCGAAAGAAAACCTTAAACCAGGCATAACAGGACATGAATTAGCAACAGAAATAACCTACGCTATGATGAAAGCCGGTTCGGAGGGCACAAGTACTCCAATACATATTAACTCAGGTAAAAGAAGCTGCTGGATCCATGGTACTACAACAAAAGATCCCATTCAGGAAGGAGATTTTGTTGTTATTGATTTAACACCCATGTATGAGGGCTATTGTTCTAATCTTGCAAGGACATTTTTTATTGGAACTCCGGATAAGAGGCAAAATACCCTGTTTGAAGCATATCTTGAAATCCATGATTCAACGAAGAAAGAAATGATACCGGAGAATACTGTATCAAATCTGGATAAAATTGGCAAAGAGATATGTATAAAACATGGACTTGAAGATTATCACATTAAGGGTATATCGCATGGAATAGGATTACGTTTTGAAGAGAATCCTGCATCTACAATTATTCCAGCTCATAGTAAAACAAAATTTCAGAATAATATGACTATTACTGTTGGCCATACAATTCTGGCGATACCAGGAATTGGTGGAGTACGATTTGAAGATATTTACAGGGTCACTGATGAAGGAGGGGAGGTGTTACACAAATATCCTTTCGACTACATTCTGTAACCGGGATCAATGAAATTATTGTCTGCCTGTAAGAATGAAGATGTACTCTTTTCGAACAATAGACTTTAATACAATTTTCCGAGAATTTGATTGGTTATGGCTGAAGGATAGGTCCTCTGGCTAAGGGCCACATTTCTGATCTCATTTCAGAACTTGGGGATATAAGAAAATCTTCAAAGCTTTCACTCTGAAGATTCTTCTGCGGTGAAGACGGACCGCAATACCTATTTACCTCCCTTTACCCCACTTAACTTTAAAGTGCCTATTATACTTGACTTTTGAAAGATATTTCGAATTTTAGTATATTCTTAAAATATCAACTTAATTCAAGTTTGCGAGATAAAATGCGAGACAATTTATGTAGAATGAAAGACTTTAATCATGGCATCAGTAAAACTTCTGGTAAAAAAGCATAATGTCTCAAAAAGGGATGGGAAACCCCCGGTTTATGTCCAGTATAATTACAGCCGCGATAAAAGGATCCTGATCAATACCCACCGGAGGACCGAACTTAAATTCTGGGACTTTGAAAATGATGCCCTGAGAAGGAGCCATCCCAAATATGACTCTATAAACAGGCATATAAAAAAGATCAAACTGGAGATTGAGAGCATCGTGAGCAATGCCATGGATGAAGGGACTGAGCCCAGCCCGGAATACGTGCTAAATGAATATTATGGTGTCAACCAGGAACAGAATCAAACAGGCAGGAAGGATCTCTTTGAATACTTTGAGGATTATATCAAGGCTAACAGTCCCAGGGTGGGCAGGCATACCATCAATGATTACCATGCCCTGAAGAAACACCTAAAAGGATACAAGAGGTGGAGCAGGTCAAAACTTGCATTTAAATCCATTAATTACAGTTTCTACCAAAAATTCATGAAATACCTCAGCCATGATGCAGTAAAACCAGACGGTGAGAAAGGGCTGGCTGTAAATACAATCGGTAAGACGCTGAGAAACCTTAAAATATTTTCAAGGGATTGTGTAAGAAAAAACATTATTGATCCCATTGATACCAGCGGCTTCAAAGTTTACCAGGAAGAAGTTGAGAATATCTATCTGACTGAAAAAGAAATCACAGCTATATATAAACTTGATTTGTCAGAAGATAATAAGCGCGAAAGGATAAGGGACCTGTTTGTGTTGGGATGCTTTACTGGGCTGCGATATTCGGATCTTAGTAATATCAAACCGGCTAACGTCAAGGGAGACTTTATCCACTTAAGACAGGGGAAAACAATGAATCATGTGGTAATTCCGCTTAATGATTCAGCCAAAATGATCATACGGAAGTACAACGGGGGGATTCCAGAAGGCATACACATGAATGATTTCAACAAACTGATCAAAGATATTGCCAGGGATGCAGGAATAGATGAGGAAATAATTATAATCCAGAAAAGAGGTGCTGAACGTATTGAAAGCATGTACAAGAAATTTGAGCTTATTGCTTCGCATACCTGCAGGAGATCTTTCTGTACAAATGAATACCTGAAAGGGACCCCGACGCTATTTATCATGAAAATCAGCGGCCACAGGACAGAACGTAACTTCCTTAAGTACATAAAGGTGGATGAAGAAGTGGCTGCCCGGAAGATGTTAGAGTTTTGAAAAGCCGAACAGGGGAGGGTAGATGCTTCTAATTCAAAAACAACAGAACAATATAATTTGTTTTGTAATATTTAAAAGACCATACAGTTAGCAATATTTCAACCAGCAGAACTAACAATCGGCAGGCTGCAAATTCCTGTTTCAGAACAAAAAGGTTGTGAGGCTACGAACGAAT
>Ga0307419_10001347_pt1 | contig 12699 bp, 10 predicted proteins | sample SalMarWE160230MG_2_FD_202512 | JGI IMG/M metagenome (GOLD analysis project Ga0307419, IMG submission 202512) | Salt marsh sediment microbial communities from the Plum Island Ecosystem LTER, Massachusetts, United States - WE1602-30 | ecosystem: Environmental > Aquatic > Marine > Intertidal zone... | reverse complement strand
CGATACTCATCCTCTTTTAAGACAAGAAAAATAAGAAAAAGCCAATTGTATGTCAAGAAAAAATTTACAAATCCCAAATATTTATAAATACCTAACTAGTGTTCTTAAAAGGTTTTTCCTTGACGCCACAATTTCTTTCTTATAATAATTTAAAATTACAATTAAGTTTTTTGGCGTTTAATTTATTCATAGCTCAAAATCATACCTAAAAAGGGATATTCCAAATTGGAAATGAGCTTATTTTTTCCTTTGGAAAAAGAAAATCTTACTACCTTAGGCATTTATTATAATTGGAAAAATGGCCTTATAACTTTTCATGCTGCCAGGGAGTGGGAAGAAGAAACAGATTGGCCACAATATAGTCATGATTTTACCTATGAACACCCATTGACTACCCATACTGCATACCTCGGGCACCATGAGACCTGGGATTTATTTAAGAGATATAATGTAACAGGGTATCTTGATGATGTAGTGGATTTAATCAAAAAAGGGAAGCACCAAGGCATCGAATGCTTTTTTAACCAGAAACAGAATATACGTTTTATCAGCAACATGCACAGCAATACCCTGGGCATCAATAATGGCTATCATGCCATCCGCAGTGGTGGAATAAGACGCCACGAACTGGAGGAGGAGGAAATAGATGTAATTATTGACGGCCTGAATTTAAGTCGAGCCATGTCTTTAAAAAATGCCAGTGCCCAAATCCCCTTTGGTGGCAGTAAAATCACTGTCCAGTGTGCTCCCGTGGATCTCGACGATTATCGCACAATAGGTTTCCTGGCCTACGCATTAGATAGGACTCGATCATTTACAGGACCTGATATGGGCTTCTCACCTGAGCTGGCAGACGTCATAAAACGAGAAGGATATTCTGTAAACATCGCAGGTGGGTTTGACAGTAAAATTGGCCCTACTGGAGGCCCTACTGCATATGGTATCTATCTGGCTTTAAAGGAGGCAACTGATCTAAAGTTTGGCTCCAAGACTCTGGCAGAAAAAACCATTATGGTACAGGGCGCAGGGGCCGTTGGTTACCCCCTCGTTGAGAAATACCTTGTGAAAGAGGACGTTACCATATTTATTGCAGACATTGTGCGAGATCCGGTAAAAAAATTAGTGGCTCAGTTTCCTAATCGTGTGCAAGAGGTTGATCCCAAAGATGTGCTCAGTTCTGAAGCAGACATTTTTATTCCTTGTGCTATAGGAGGTATCCTGGATGAAGAGACCATCAAAGCACTCAAGTACTCCATAATAATTGGTGCTGCCAATAACCAGCTCAAGGCCACCAACCAAGAAGAAGAAATCAGACTCGCAAAAATCCTTGATGAACGGGACATACTGTTTCAGGTGGATTGGATGCATAATACCGGTGGGGTGATCGCTGGAATGGAAGAGTATATGCACCGGGAAAAGGCCAGTCTGGATAATGTTAAGTCCCATACTGAAAAAGTTTGCACGTATGGGGTCAGAGAAAATTTTAAGGCTTCAAAGAAAGAGGGGGTTACGCCCACAGAAAGGGCCTACCAATGCTACACCTCCAAGATATACCGTTGATGGTCGATAGAGATTTATGAGGTCTGGAGGTGAACAATTAAATGCTTGGCATACCCTTTAGCAATAGGGCGATGGGTAAATAAGGAACATTTTATTAACTAACAAAAAGGAGGGAGAATCATGAAAAGGTTGATGTTTGTGTTTACATTTTTTTTGGTATTGGGCCTTATTTTTTGCACAGGTCTTTCAGCCAAGATGATCCGTATCGGTGAAGCCCAGATTGTTGCCCACCCAGCACTTGACAATGATTCTAAAGGATTCAAGGCCGCCCTGGCAGAAGAAGGATTTATTGAGGGCATAGGCGTTACTATTGACCGGCAAAATGCACAAGGTGATCAGCCTACCTGTGCAATAATTGCCAGAAAATTCGAAGATGATAGGGTCGATCTGGTTCACGCAATCTCTACACCCAATGCCCAGGCTCAGGTAAAGGTAAGCAAAACTATACCCATTGTCTTTTCTTCAGTCACTGACCCTGTAGCAACCGGTATTGTGCCCAAAATGGGTAAGACAGGTACTCATGTTACCGGTGTGAGCGATAAGTGGCCTATTACCCTTCAATGCAAGATGTACCAGGATTTGGTACCCGGCACCAAGAAATGGGGCACCATTTATAATCCCGGTGATGTAAATGTCACGTTCCATATCAAGGAAATGAAAGAGGCCATAGAAGGAATGGGCCTTAAGCTTATTGAAGCCCATGTTTCCACGAGTGCCGAGGTGATGCAGGCTGCGCAAAGCCTGGTAGGCCGGGTAGACGCTATCCATATCACCTCTGATAACACGTGTGTTTCCGCTTTTGAGTCCATTGTAAAGGTCTGCAACTCGAACAATATTCCACTATTTTCCGGTGATAGGGATAGTGTGCCCAGAGGAGCCGTTGCTGCGTACGGGCCTGACTACTTCCTGGTAGGATACACAGCCGGGAAAAAGGCCGCGAGGATACTGAAAGGCGAAAATCCCGGTAACATCCCTGCCGGGCTTGCATCGGAATATAGCCTTTGGGTGAGCCTGAAGCACGCCAAGGCACAAGGGGCAAAGCTGGCTCCGACTTTGATCAAAAAGGCTGCGGATAAATTCTGGGACGCTCAAGGTAATGTAATAAAGGGCAAGTAAACTCGGAAGCTGAATGTCGAGGGGAGAATGTTTCTCCCCTCTTTTAACCGGTAAATGAATGCTACTCAGTAGTTTATTAAGGACTATTCCAATATCACTTGAGCAGGGCCTGGCCTATGGGCTTGTGGCCATAGGGATAGTTATCACGTTTCGCATCCTTGCCTTCCCTGATCTTACCGTGGACGGCAGTTTTCCCTTAGGCGCGGCAGTGGTTGCCCGCCTGATAATGGAGGGAGTACCACCAATTTACGGCATCCTTATGGCTATTATCATCGGGTTTCTCGCTGGTTGCTGTACCGGTCTTCTCAACACAAAACTAAAGATCAACAGCCTTCTGGCTGGGATCTTGATGATGACCATGCTCTATTCGATTAACTTGCGTATAATGGGACGGTCAAACATACAGTTACTCACCGTACAGACCCTTTTAACCCCTTTGGAGAACCTTGATGTCAACCGTTTCATTCCAATAATAGCATTCTTTTTTGTAGTGACGTTATGCATAAAGTTTCTTACAGATATGTTTTTACATACCCAGTTAGGATTTGCTATGCGGGCTACGGGGGATAATGAACAAATGATACGCACTCTCGGGGTAGATACCGACAACATGACGGTTTTAGGGCTTGGGATCTCAAATGCCTTTGTGGCCCTTTCCGGTGCACTTGTTGCCCAAGATCAAGGCTTCTCTGACGTGGGAATGGGTATTGGAATGATAGTGGCAGGACTGGCTTCAATAATCATCGGGGAAGCGCTGTTTGGAAAAAAAACGGTGCGGCGGATGACGATGGCGGCAGTGGTGGGCTCTATTATATACAAGTTCATTATATCCGCTGGGCTCAGAATGGGGCTAGCCCCCACGGATTTAAAGATGGCAACGGGCGTGATGGTAATACTGGCACTCGGTATTCCGGCCCTTAAAAAAGGGAAAGAAGGTAAGCTTCACTTGAGAGGAGTGTAAGGTCTGAGGAATCTATGGTAAAGTTGGAAGGGATAAGAAAGATCTTTGCAAAGGGCACTATAGATGAAAAGGTGGCGATAGATAGGATCAGTCTTCATATTAAAAAAGGAGACTTCGTCACCATAATAGGCAGCAATGGTGCGGGAAAGTCTACTCTTCTCAATCTCACTTCCGGCACTTTTTTTCCTGATGAAGGTGAGGTATTTATATCTGGTTCCCGAGTTACGCAACTTGCAGAGCACCGACGTTCAAAATATCTCGGAAGGATCTTCCAGAATCCCCTTACGGGAACTGCCTCGTCCATGACCATAGAGGAAAACCTTGCAATGGCAGATCTCCGTGGCCAGACCAGGGGCCTTCGCTGGGGGGTGGCAAAGGCGCGTCGGGAGCACTACCGGGAAATACTCAAGATGCTGGAGCTCGGACTGGAAAACAGATTAAAAGACACGGTCAGTCTCCTTTCTGGTGGTCAGCGACAATCCCTGACCCTGCTTATGGTCACCTTATCTCTTCCCAAGTTACTGCTTTTGGATGAGCATACCGCAGCCCTTGATCCCAAAACAGCGCAGAAGGTTATGGATCTCACGCAAAAAATTGTCGAGGAAAACAACCTTACCACTGTTATGGTTACCCACAACATGCCCCAGGCCATTCAGTACGGAAACCGCATGATCATGCTCCACGAAGGAAAAGTACAATTTGATATCCACGGAGAAGAGAAGAAAGCCCTTACTGTAGAGGAAGTGGTCAGGAGGTTCGGAGCCGAGCTTAAGGATGAGGCCTTACTAGTCTAACCTTTCCTAAGGCATATATGCTGAATCAATTTCTGCAAAAATCCCGCTAAGAAATTTCTTGTAAATAGTCGAGAACGTCCGAGTAAATTCCAGGGGCCCCGACCATGAGATGATCTTCTATTCTTTGCCCATCTATATATTCGTCAAGCAGAAACTCGCTTCCATCCATTTTAGAGATCTTCCCTCCTGCTGCTTCAATTATAACGCGAGCCGCAGCCAGATCCTGGTATGACTCATTCGCAATGACAGCTGCTTCAGCGCGACCCATGGCAACATAGCATATATGAGCAGTAGTACATCCCAAGTTGCGGATTTTACCAGGAAATGTAGAATGATAATGATGGTGAAACCGTGAGTAGGTGAGCAGAAGGCTTTCGTCGTTAATAGTTTCCTGAGTAGAAATACTGATTTCCTTTTTTCCTAAGAAGGCTTTTTGCCCTGCCTGGGCATGAAAAAGATCGCCCGTTGCAGGCATATAAAATATGCCTAAGATTGGCCAATAATTCTCAAGAAGAGACAGAGAGCTTCCCCATATGGGAATTCCAGCCTGAAAATTTGCTACCCCTTCAAAGGCATCGTAAATCCATAGGTATCTCTTTCCCTCATGAGTGTATCCTTTGTTCTTTTGGTTACTATTGAATACCTGGTGATCAGGAAATTGAGCGTGGAGTTGATCTTGGAAAAAATCTATCAGGCCGAGTTCAGCCTCTGTAACCAACTCCTCATCAAATTTAACAGTTGGCTTACCCTTGCTATAATAGGTAAGGGCCTTCTCTCCTGAACTGCGAATCACCTCCATTGCAAACTGAATTAAATTATCAATTTCCTGATTTTTTGATATTGCCATTTCTCCCCCTTATTCACCATTTCCTTTAAAGAAGCTCCCTTTGGTCTATCATTTTCAACTAATGATTGATTCTTTGTCTCTTAGACATTCTTTTAAAAAGTAATGTGAAACGTTTCACATTGTCAATGGTAAAAAAATATCCCATTTAAAATATCTCCGGGTGAAAAAAGCATTCCCATGCTCAAGGAATAGTTTCTTTCATATATAACCCTGAAGCAAAGAGCAGGGGTCATTTGCTGAGTGCTTAGTCTTTCTACACACTTAGAGATGCCTAATAATTGTATCTTCTTACTATCTTAACAAGGTCTTCGAAATGATGATCTTCTCCATTTCCTTGGTGCCCTCATAAATTTCTAAAATCTTGGCAGCACGGTAAAGGCGATTCACCTTGAATTCATCAATATAGCCATAACCGCCATGCATCTGGACAGCCTCGTCAACGCAACGAACTGCTATTTCAGCTGAAAACCACTTGGCCATTGAAATAAGGGCATGATCCACTTTGCCCTGATCCACAAGCCAGGCCGCCTCATAATAGAGATTTCTGGCAGCTCTTGCCCAGGTGGCCATCTCGGCAATCTTAAATTGTGTAACCTGGGAGGATGCCAGGGGCACACCAAACTGATGTCGATCCTTGGTATGGCGGATAGATTCCTCTAGTGCAGCACGGGAAACTCCGACTGCCTGCGCACAGATATGAAGTCGTGTCCTGTTGAAGAAGGCCATTAACTCATGAAATCCTTCGCCTTCTTTGCCCACCAGATTTCCCAATGGCACACGGACATCACGCAGTACAATCTCAGCCGTATCTGATGCCCGAATGCCCATCTTGCCCTTGATCTTTTTGGATGTGTATCCCGGTGTATCTGTTTCAACCAGAATAAAACTGTGTCGTTCATGACGGCTCGGATTTTCCGGGTCAGTCTGACAGAAAACTAATATATAGTTGGCAATGTTACCGTTTGTGGCAAACATCTTGTTACCATTAATGACCCACGTATTCCCCTCTTTGACTGCCGTGGTGGTGGCGCTGGCCACATCTGAACCTGCATCAGGTTCTGTAATGGCAGTCCCCATAATTGCTTGTCCTGATACCAGCTGAGGAAGTATCATCTTTTTCTGATCCTCAGAACCAAAAAGATCTATAAGCTCAGAGCCGAATGTCGTGGACAATATAGCATGCCCTATACCTGGATCCACGACCCAAAATTCCTCGTTTATAAGACAATATTCTAAGAAGCCCATACCTGCACCGCCATAATCCGAGGCTATGAAAACGCCAACAAAACCCAGCTCACATGCCTTACGCCATAAATCCAAGTCAAAGGTCTCTTCACGATCAAATTCAAGCGCCCGATCAGGGAACTCTCCCATGGCAAATTTCCGGGAAGCCCTCACTATATCACGTTGTTCCTTACTGAGTGTAAAATCCATAGTTTACTCCTCTATAATTAAAATGCTCTCCAAAATTTCAGTTTCATACCTGAGAACCGACTGCTGATAGCTAAGGGCGTGTCTATTATTTCGCAAATTTTTCGGTCAACAAAGGCAATACCTTTAACATATCTTCCACAATACCATAATGGGCAATAGTAAAGATGGGAGCCCTTGGGTCTGTGTTGACAGCGATAATTGTGTCAGCATTTTTCATGCCAGCCTGGTGTTGATATGCTCCGCTGATGCCACAGGCGATATATATTTTTGGCCTGACTGTCTTTCCTGATGTTCCCACTTGCCTGCTTTTTGGAAGCCATTCCTCATCGGCAACCGGACGAGAACAGGAAAGGGTGGCCCCTATGGAATCAGCAAAGTCCTGCACTAACGGGATGTTTTCCGGCTTTCCTATTCCTCTCCCTATGGAAACCAGGATATCAGCAGCGGCGATATCCACATCCTCTAACTCAGCTTCCAGGTATCTCAAGAATTGTCGCCCTTTCAGGTCAGTCCAGGAAGGTGCAGAAATAGTTTGGGCATCAGCAGATTTACCCTGCTCCACTTCAGCATCAAGGGAGCCTGGTCGTAAAGTTATCAGGTATTGATCAGACGGTTTCATGGACAAGTGTGCGTTGATCTTGCCACCATAAATCTGCCTAAGAACATCAAGTTTTTTATCTACTACGTTTACCTCCACGCAATCGGTTACCAGCGGAAGAGACAGACGTGCTGCCATGGAAGGTGCCAGGTCCATGCCCATTGCTGTATGACCAATCAGGGTTACAATGGGATTGCGTGTTTTTATGACCGTTTCCATGGCCATAAGATACTGATCTGCATTATAATGAGCCAGTTCAGGATCCTCCATTAAAAGGATCGTATCGCATGCACCTTTCAATCTTTCTGACAAATCAGATGCCTCATGTCCTAAAAAGAGAGTGGTAACTGCCATGTCATTTTCTTTGCCAAGTCTGTTTGCCATGGTGAGCATTTCAAAGGTGATATCTCGAAGCTCTCCACCTCTATGTTCAGCGAGTACCATAATTTCATCCATTTATATCACCCCCTTATCTCGGACAATTTGAGCTGTCTTTTCGCAGATTTCATCTAGACTCCCTTCTAAAATTTCAGCTCCCTCACCAACTGGAGGAAGTGAAAGTTTCTGCGAGGCCACACTGGAGCCCTTTAGTCCGATTTCCTCTTCGGATAGTCCAAGCTCTTCTGAATTGGTTTCCTTGATCTCAATTGTGCGTACCCTTTGGATCCCCATAATCGAGACATACCGTGGACTATTTATCCCTGTTTGAATAGTGAGGACAGCTGGCATTGGTATTTGCAATTTCTCCTCGGTATTGGACTCCAGCTCCCTGCGCACTATCATTGTGCCTTCATTGATCTCAATTCCAACAACAAGAGAGGCATGGGGAAGACCTAATAATTCCGCTATTATGAGGCCTACCTGGCCCCACCCATCATCTGAACACTGGACACCAGTTAACAGCAGATCAAAGGACAAATCCCGGACTGCACGGTAAATACCCTGTGCAATGCCTGCTGCGTCGGATAACTCAAAGCCCTCCTCATTAATAAGAATAGCCTCATCCGCTCCCATTGCCAGGGATGTTCTTAGCACATCCTCACTATCCTCATCTCCTAAGGTAATCACCGTTACCTTTCCACCATGCGCCTCTTTGATTCGCACAGCCTCCTCAACAGCATAGTTGTCCCATTCATTGATATCCATTTCCAGGTCTTCCTTGAGAATCTCGGTGCCTGCTTTGTTGATCTCAAGTTCAGCATCGGTAACCTCTGGTACCTGTCTTACACATACGACAATATTCATTGTTATCACCTCCTAATCTAAAAAACTCGCCCTCCTGCAATACAGAAGAAGGTCGTACAAGCCGGAATTAAAACAGTTCATTCTATGTAAATAAAAAATGTAGTAGATAATTCATGCACAATAGATAATTCTGGGTGCTTGATTCTTGCTATTTCCAGTATCCAGCAACCTATATCAAGCATGAAATATAAAATTCTCATTCCAGTCCGCTACTTTTTTGTAAACCCAGTGCCATCGCCACTAATTCATTCAAATCCATCACCTGCAAGGAATCCTCCAGACCAGTGGTTTTGCGGGCATCTTCCAGCATGATCAGACACAGTGGACAGGTGGTGATAAGGATCTCTGCGCCGGTGTCCTTTGCCTCCCTGATCCTGATTTCAGACATCTTTACATCCGCATCCAGATCTTCCTGCCATATCCTGTCTCCTCCTCCGCCACAGCAAAGGCTGTTCGCCCTGTTATGAGCCATCTCCACCATCTGCACTCCGGGGATTGCGCCGATGACCTCTCGGGGGGCATCAAAAACCTGATTATGACGACCCAGATAACAGGGATCATGATAGGTTACTGTTACATTGAGGGGCCTTTCAAATTTCAGAGAACCTGATACAACAAGCTCTCTTAGAATTTGTGTATAGTGACGAACACGGAACTCCACCTGCTCATTAGGAGGCTTTAAGGCCTGAAATGTCGGGTATTCATTCCGAAAGGTGTGAAAGCAATGGGGAGATGAAGTAACTATATCATGGATTTCATACCGCTGGAATAATTCTACACAATCCTCCATCTGTTTCTCAAAAAGTCCATCCTCTCCCACACGACGGGCGATGTCTCCACAGCATGGCTCCTTTTTACCCAAAGTCAAAAAAGATGTTTGGGCATGCTTTAAAATCAAGGCAAATGAGCGGGCCAATTCCTGAGCCCGAATATCCATTGAGGTTGTACAGCCCACGAAATAACAAAGCCCTTCTATCTCCTCACTCTGGCTTATGTCCGGTATCTCGAGATCTCCTGACCACTGTGCACGCTTTTTCTTTGTGGCCTCCCAAGGATTATTATATTTATAAAGGTTTTTCAAACTCTGGGTCAAAAGTGGGGGCATCTGGGTGCCCTCTTCCACCAACTTGCTTCTTGCCTGTCGAATAGAATCCAATGTGGCTACATATACAGGACACACATCAAGACAGGCTCTACAGGTTGTACAATGCCAGAGCTTTTCAGGCTCGAATATCTGCTCTTTCGTATATCTATGGCTAATCCAGTTTTTAAACCAGGTAATATGGTTTAAGGGATGATACTTCATCAAAAGATTATTCCTGGCCCAGACAATAAAATCTCTGGGGGAAAAAGGTTCTCCTGCACCAGTTGAAGGGCACACCTCCACACAGCGACCGCAACGGGTACAGGCATCAAAAAAAATCATATCCCGGTAAGAAAAAACTTCATCATCCGGGGATCGCGTCTCCACCGGGATTGCCTGAAGGGGTTGGTTCTCCAAATAAATGCTGGCCGGTGCAGCCAGAATATGGAAAAGCTTACAGAAAGGAATATATGCGATGAGACCCAGGCTCAGAAGTGCATGGACCCACCATAAATAAGGGTAGGCAGATTGAGCGCTCTGCGGTTGAGTGAAAAAAAGACTCACCCAATGACCTGCAAATGACCACGTGCCCCACTCCGGTCTTTGGGCAGCAAGCCGGATTCCTTCTACTACAAACCCTGAAAGGGTTACCGCAAAAAGCAAGATTACTACGGCGAGGTCCTCGATACGACTCTCCAAGCGTGGCACACGCTGGAGATATCTGCGGATCAGGGCCCAAACGATGCCTATCAGTAACATCAATCCCACAACCTCAAGGCATGTTGCATACCAGATATACACAGATCCGCTCAGAAAATGAAACAGCCAGTAATCCACAGAAATGAGGACAGTGCCCACAAAAAGGCCTAGAAAACCCCACAGGATGAGTATATGCATAGTGCCGGCAGCAATATCTCCTCTGAAAATACGTCGGCCGAATACACCGTCTAAAAAAAGATTTGAAATACCGTGCCACGAGAAGGGAATTTTTTGACGCTTGATGCCTTTTATCCACACAGATACATGGATAATGAGCCCGAAAAGAAACACGCCCACAGCCAGGGCCGCGAGGAGATAGAAAACCCAGACATGTTGGATCAACCAGTACGAGGTGCGAGAAGGCGTCATGACAGATACATTACCTCAAAAATACCCTTTGTAAAGATTTTTCGTTATGCACTTTCAATGCCATGACTTCTCACCGAGGGCAATACGACAAAGGTCTGTAATGAAAATTTTTGGCAGACCAAGCTGCGAGGTGGATCGCCGCAACACTGCGTCACATATTGGACAGATAGTTATGAGGGCATCGGCACCGCATTCGATAGCGTCCTTAACGTTTTTCTCCTGAATATCAATGGCCAGCTCTCTGTTGGTTTGGATAATTGGTGCGGTGCAGCAGATAGCATTCAATCGCTCATACCTCCTGGGTGGTCGCTCGACCCCAATGAGCTCGAAGATTTCGTCCAAGAATGCATCTTGTTCCGGGAGCCATCTAGTGGCACAGTTGGTATGGTATGCGACCTTCTTGCCCAGGGTGGTGATGCTACTCTGGTGGTCCCTTAGATAGTTGCGCAGATACTCGAACAGGTGCATGTATTTGAAGGGAACAGTAATGCCATACTCCTTGGCCTTCAGGTGCGCCAGGGCGAAACCCTCATTGTGGATATACACGATCTCCTTACCTAGGCTTGCCAGTTTATCAATAACATTCTGGATGTACTTCTCAACAAAGCTTTCTCCACCCATATGTACAAGACCAACGAGGGAATTATACTCACTCCCTCTCACCACGGTCATACCCTTAAACAACATACTCTCAAGGGTGCCCTCAGGAAAATGTCGAAACTCGAAAAAGTCGAATGACAGAACCGGTTTATCAGGGTCACCCTCTATCAGCTGGCCAGGCTCTCCTCGGCCTTCGAGTCCATTGGCCATTTCCTCGAGGACAGGTGCACCAGCTACTACTATGGGGCAGGTACCTATTTTTTCCTGCATCTCGTAGATAAGGTTAGATGGGTCAGCCCCGGTCGGGCAGTAGTCATTACACGCATTACAAGTGATACACATGTTCAGTATGTCAGCCTCTTTGCCCTCCATGAGCAGCATAATTTCAGCAACAGCCCTCTCTTTGTCATAATCGACATAACGGCACTTCACCAGACAATCGCCGCATAGGTCACATTTTGAAGAATCCCACATTTTCCCCCTCCATTTATGGTTGGCTTAATTACCTCATTGTATGTTCATAACATCAAGCTGTCAAGGCATCTCACAGGACTAACACGAACACACAATAAGCTCTGGAAACCCTCTATCATGGAATTTTAAAAAAAAGCAGGGCTATCGCTCTTGATGACATCTGAATCATCGATAAAACTGATGATTCGCATCTACCCCTAAAAGAATGGGATGGTGGCCTATGTATTTTTTGGATCATTCTGGCCCAGTTTTTACGATAGTCTGTATTTCTTGTAGTGTTCGGAGGTACAAAGGTTTGTTCGCCCCTCCAATATCTACAGCATGGATAGCCATTTGAAGTGCCTCAGCATATCGTCCCTGCTCGGCGAGCACATGTGCTAGGTTGTTGAATGATGCACCGCTTTGTGGATGGGCTTCGGCTGCATGGCGAAATGCCTGCTCTGCGCCAATGAGATCTCCCAAGGCGTAGTGACAGTTCCCCAATCCCATGAGAGCACCAAGACTGGAGTGCCAACGCTCTAAGGCGGCGGTATAGGCTGCGGCTGCTCCCTTAAATTGTCTGGCCTGTTCAAGGCCCAAGACTGCACGCAGGTAAGATTGCTCATCAGCGCTCGCTGGAAGTTGACCTGAAGGCAGAACCACGAGCCCCCAATAATCAGCACGTTTCCACGTTCGCATGAAAAGCGTCCAACTCATACGCCGCCTTGCTTCCTTCCCTGAGTGCAGGATAAATATGCCTTTCGCCAGATTATACCCTATGGGCACCGAGTAATGCCACCTGGGAAACCACTTGAGCCCGAGGTTTTGTAGGACTATCACTGGATGGCCTGCGGCCAGTTCCTTTATCAATGCCTCGAC
>Ga0307419_10001345_pt1 | contig 12708 bp, 10 predicted proteins | sample SalMarWE160230MG_2_FD_202512 | JGI IMG/M metagenome (GOLD analysis project Ga0307419, IMG submission 202512) | Salt marsh sediment microbial communities from the Plum Island Ecosystem LTER, Massachusetts, United States - WE1602-30 | ecosystem: Environmental > Aquatic > Marine > Intertidal zone... | reverse complement strand
CATACGCAACAATCAATAAAGCAGCAAGTGCAAACAAAAATATCTTCTTCATTACTCTCTCCTCCTAAAAGTGTTTGTTGTTAAGTTACCCAAAAGACAAATTACCCCAAACTACTCAAAGATTCACCTCCCTTCTCTTGGAAATTTCTCACCGGGCAGACTTCACCCTTGAGTTTATAGAATGACCATTTAGCAACATAAAAAACAAATGTCAAGGATTTTTCTTTATTTTTTCCCCTAAACAACCATCTTGACAAAATTCCTTTGCATGATAGCATTATTTTGATATTTTGCAGTGAGTGAGGTTATTTAGGCTGAAGGCTGAAGACTGAAGACTTTTAAAAGGGCTGAAGGTGGTATACATGGGTCTTTCTATTGTAACCGTTTTATCCCTGAAAAAAACTCTTTCGGTTCTGCTTCCCCTTCAGCCTTTAGTCCAAACACCTTCAATCTGACTACGTGAGGACTCACTGTAAACTTTGTTTATTACAGCGAATTCCCAACTTCACGCACACAGGTTTCAAAAGAAAGACATGTTTCTGTAAGGAGAAAATCTCATGAAGATCCTTGTAAGCGATCCCTTATCCGAGGTGGGCATCGATATATTCCGCGAAACACCCGGCATTGATGTGGACGTCAATACAGGCCTGTCCCATGAGGAACTCAAAGGGATTATCGGTCAATATGAAGGAATTGCGATACGCAGCGCTACCAAGGTTACGGGAGACATTATTGACGCCGCCGACAACCTCAAGGTAATTGGTCGCGCAGGAATCGGCCTGGACAACGTGGACATCCAGGCTGCCAGCCAGCGTGGGATCGTGGTGATGAACACACCTGAAGGCAATACCATCACAGCGGCCGAACATACCATCGCCATGATCATGTCTCTCACCCGCAATATACCCCAGGCCACCGCTTCCCTGAAGGCAGGCAAATGGGAGAAGAAAAAATATCAGGGCAGGGAGCTTTTCAATAAGACCCTTGGCCTGATCGGTGCCGGCCATATCGGTCGCATTGTAGCGGAAAGGGCCAGGGGCATGAAAATGAAGATAATTGTCTATGACCCTTATATCAAGCCCGAGGCAATTGAAAGGCTGGATCTTGAACCGGTTTCCTTGGATGAACTGCTCAAACGGGCGGATTATTTGACGATCCATACGCCGAAAACGGAAGAAACGGCCAACATGATCAACAGTGGGACCATAGAAAAAATGAAAAAGGGTGCCATGGTGATCAACTGCGCGCGCGGTGGAATCGTCAATGAAGACGATCTCTGTGACGCCCTTGAATCGGGACATCTGGCAGGCGCAGCCATGGATGTTTTCAGCACTGAGCCGCCGGGAAAAACAAGGCTGATGAACCTTCCAAACTTCATCTGCACTCCTCATTTGGGCGCTTCCACCAGGGAAGCCCAGGACAACGTGGCCAAGGACGTTGCCGAACAGATCGTGGCATATCTTCTTCACGGATCCGTAAAAAATGCGGTCAATGTACCTGCCATCAGCAGCGAGTTGATGAGCACCCTAAGGCCCTATGTCATCCTTCTGGAAAGGATGGGCTCCCTGCAATCACAGCTTGCTGACAGCGCCATCCTGGAGGCCAGGATCAATTACTTGGGAGCCGTCACCGAATACGATCTGGGACCCCTTACCACGGCCATGCTCAAAGGGCTGCTTACGCCCATACTCAAAGACGATGTCAACTTTGTCAATGCGCCTTACATTGCGGCCGATAGAGGCATAAAGGTCGTGGAATCCAGGAGTAAAACTTCTGAGGATTTTTCCAGCCTCGTCGAGCTCATGGTCAAGACTTTGGAAGGTCAAAACATAATTTCCGGCACCATCTTCGGAAAAACGCTGCCCAGGATCCTACGCATTAACAACTTCTACCTTGAGGCAATTCCTGAGGGACATAATCTGCTCTTATCTAATCAGGACAGCCCGGGTGTCATCGGCCAGATATCAACTGTGTTAGGGAATCGGGGCATCAACATAAGCCACATGAAGGTAGGAGAGGAAAAAAAGAAAAAGCAGAACATAATTCTGTTGACTACCAACTCATTTGTTGAAGACGAAGTTCTTGAGGAACTTAGGGGACTTACACAGGTGTTTTCAGCGAGAAGAATCGAGTTATAAAATTAAGGAGTTACGTCATGAATGAAGAAGACAAAGGCTTTATAATAAAGGACAGGAGATCCCTTGATGAAAAAGGGGAATTGAAGGAAAAGGGATCGGAGGAGGTAAAAAAGGAAGAAGAGACCAAAGGACAGGCTTCAAAGGAGGAAACCCAGAAGCCCCCCTTGCCGGAGGTCAATTTCACTGCTCTGATCTTCAGCCTCAGTTCCTCGGCCCTTTTTCATTTCGGCGAAATCCCCGATCCCAATACCGGTGAAAAAAAGCAAGACCTTCCCCTCGCAAAACACGCCATTGACACAATTTCCATGCTACAGGAAAAGACACAGGGGAATCTCACAGAAGAAGAACAGAAATTTCTTGATAGCATTCTTACCGACCTAAAATGGCGTTTTGTCAAGGCCGCGAAATAGTGCTATCAGGTGCATGGAGAATACTGACCGATGAAAACCGGGGTCCGGACACCCTGTAACTGCCTAAACACACTGGATTACCGCTGTAGTTTATCCCGCAATTGATGCGGGGCCGGAATGACGGAAAAGGGGCTTTCAGACTTTTTACTAATGTATCAATAGTGACAAATTTCAGTAACTTAAGGAGTTTATTATGGATTTAACACACACCAATAGAAGACATTTAAAGCTGGTCGGATGGACCTTTTTCTGCCTGGCAATAGGGTTTTTAGCAGCCGCTTTGATTGGCCCTCTCCCAGCACCGGATGCCCAGACAAGCCCGGTTCTCCCAACTGCACCGGGATCTTTTTCTCAACTGGCCAAGAACGCCAGTCCATCGGTTGTGAATATCAGTGCAGTAAAGGTTATTAAAGGACGAGGGCCGACCCCTTTCCCTTTTGGTCCTAATGACCCCTTCAAAGACTTTTTCGAAAAATTTTTCAGAGATCAGACCCCAAAGGACTTTAGGCAGCGCAGTCTCGGAACCGGCTTTATCATAGACAAGGATGGCTTCATATTGACCAATAATCATGTTGTGGACAAGACGGACGAAATCAAAGTCAAGCTTGCCGATGAAAGAGAATTCAACGCAAAAATCATAGGTCGTGATCCCAAGACGGATCTGGCATTGATCCTTATTGAACCGGATGATCAACTCATACCACTACCACTTGGTGATTCGGACAAACTCGAGGTAGGAGACTGGGTTGTAGCAATTGGAAACCCTTTCGGCCTCGGCAATACGGTTACCGCTGGCATTGTAAGCGCCAAGTACAGGCAAATTGGCGCAGGACCTTATGACAACTTCATCCAGACCGATGCTTCTATAAATCCCGGAAATAGTGGCGGCCCTCTTTTGAACACAGCAGGGGAAGTTATAGGGATAAATTCGGCCATCTTCTCCCGGAGCGGCGGGAACATAGGCATCGGGTTTGCCATTCCTATAAACATGGCCAAGGGTCTCCTGCCCCAACTCAAGAAGGGAAAGGTGATCAGGGGATGGCTGGGGGTCATGATTCAAAAGGTTACGCCTGAACTGAAGGACAAATTCAATCTGAAAGATGAAAAGGGTGCCCTGGTAGCGGATGTCACGGCAGGTGGTCCTGCTGAAAAAGCCGGGATCAAAAGGGGGGATGTAATCATTTCCTTTAATGGCAAACAGATCGATGAAATGAACGACCTCCCTTTTATTGTAGGGTCCACTTCTGTAGGAACAAAAGTTGCTGTTGATGTCATCCGGAACGGTCAAAAAAAGACCTTCAAAGTAAAACTTGGCGAGCTGAAAGAGGAGAAAGAATCCCAGGAAATCGCCAAAGCCAAACCAGAATTGGGCATGACTGTTGAGGAAATTACACCGCAGCTTGCAGAGAGTCTTGGCCTGTCTCAAACCACCGGTCTGGTTGTGATGCAGGTTGAAAGAAATTCACCCGCAGAGGAGGCCGGCTTAAAGCAAGGAGATATCATCGTTGAGATTGACCAGGTGCCTGCAAAAAATCTTGAAGAGTTTTTAAGCAAGATCCGTGAATACAGTAAGGGCGATACCATCCTCTTTCTGATCAAGAGGGGAGGCAAAACCCTTTACCTGACACTTAAGGTTTCGTAAAGGGGGTGCCCCCATAAAAATCCCGGCGCCTGCCAAGCTGAATATTAGACTCAAGATAACCGCTCTACGGACGGACGGGCTCCATGAGCTGGTTTCAATAATGGTTCCCGTCACCCTGTTTGACCATCTTGAACTGACATTGACCAGGTCAGGGGGGATCAAGCTTGCCTGCCGTGGTTTTTCCGTACCAGATGATCATAAAAACCTTGTTTATCGAGCAGCTACAGCCTTTTTTTCTCGAACCCAGCCAAACCGGGGTCTTAACCTAAAACTTACAAAAAACATTCCAGTTGCAGCCGGTCTGGGAGGCGGGAGCAGTGATGCCGCCTGTACCCTAATGGCCCTTAACAAGATGCACGAAAATCCCCTTAAAAAACGGGATCTGGCCGAAATAGCAATCGGTTTAGGTGCAGACGTTCCCTTCTTTTTGCAAAACAGACCGTGCGTGGCCAGGGGGATCGGCGAAGTCTTGAGGCCGATTGAAAAATGGCCGCATTTTTGGTATGTTATCGTAACACCCCGCTTTCATGTGTCGACATCATGGGCCTATAGAAACCTGAAAATAAAGTTGACAAAAGATGAATATAGCTTTATTATCAAATCTTTGGAAAGAGCTCCCCTTGCGGTGAGTGACATCCTCGAAAATGACCTGGAGACGGTAACCGCAACTCATTTCCCTGTTATAAATTCCATAAAAAAATCGTTAGTGGATGCAGGGGCGGAGGGCGCCTTGATGTCCGGCAGCGGCCCGAGTGTCTTTGGTATTTTTAGCTCCAGGGATCAGGCCCTGTTTGTAAAGAAAGCCCTCTACCGCAAAAACCTGGGGGATATTTTCGCGGTAGAGGGCCTGATGAACGGCTAAGATAATGATGGGGTGTCGTCAAGTGGTAAGACACGGGCCTTTGGAGCCCGCATTCGGAGGTTCGAATCCTCCCACCCCAGCCAGAAAGAGTTATGAAAAATGCAATTCGATCCCGAATTAATGCTTTTTGGAGGAACTTCCAACCCGACCTTGACGCTTGAAGTGTGTAATTATCTTGAGGTCGCGCCGGGGAAAATAACCACTAAGACATTCAGCGACGGGGAGACGCAGGTAGAGATAGGTGAAAACGTCAGAGGCCGCGATGCCTTTATTCTTCAATCCACCTGTACACCGGTCAATGACAACCTGATGCAACTCCTCATAATAATGGATGCCCTTAAAAGGGCCTCGGCAAAAAGAATTACTGCGGTGGTACCTTATTACGGCTATGGCCGTCAGGATAGAAAGGTCAAACCGCGGGTTCCCATCACTGCAAAACTCGTTGCAGACCTTATCACTGTGGCGGGGGCAAACAGGGTTGTGTCTATTGACCTGCATGCGGGGCAGATCCAGGGCTATTTCAATATTCCGGTGGACAATATTTTTGCCGCACCCATATTGTTGGAACATATTCAAACCAACTTTCAAAACAACCTAGTTATTGTGTCGCCAGATGCCGGCGGTGTGGAAAGGGCACGCGCCTTTGCCAAGCGACTGAACGCCTCCCTGGCGATCATAGATAAACGGCGCGAAGCACCCAACGTAGCCGAAGCCATGAACATCATCGGGGAAGTAGAAGGTAAAACCGCTGTTATTCTTGATGACATGGTAGATACTGCAGGCACCTTGGCCCAGGCTGCCATGGCGCTTAATACCAGAGGGACAATAGGGATCCACGCGTGCTGCACACACCCTGTCCTGTCGGGCCCTGCTATCGAAAGAATAGAAGAATCAGCCATTGACAGCCTGTTTATAACAAATACCATCCCCCTTAACGACAAGGCCAAGAATTGTAAAAAAATCACTGTATTATCAGTAGCAGAGCTCTTAGGGGAAACCATCAAAAGAATTTATAATTCTCATTCGGTCAGCACCCTATTCGTTTAAACCAAAAACGTCCTGGCCTAATAGGCGTTTTTTTTAGTTTGTGAAAAATTTTATTAATTATCGGAGGTACTAAATGTCTCATATCACACTTGCGGCCCGAGTAAGAAAAAGTAAGGGAAAAGGGGCTGCAAGAAAGCTCAGAAATAATGATCAGATCCCGGCTATTTTCTACGGTCCCAAAACCGAACCAATTATGCTTGTCGTAGACTATCCTGAATTGATGCGTGTCTTGACAGAAAACAGAGGGGAGAATGTCATCCTTGATCTTCAGGTGAAATCAGATCAGGGGACAGAAACCAGAAAGGCCATGATAAAAGATCTCTTGATAGACCCCATCAATAACACCTACCTTCATGCGGACTTTTGCGAGATATCCATGGACAAGGAAATCAGGGTAAATATCCCAGTCCGACTGCTCGGGACCCCGGCAGGGGTCACAGAAGGTGGCATTCTTCAGCATGTCAGACGCGAATTGACCATCTCCTGTCTGCCTGACAAGTTGATCGATTCTTTAGATCTTGATGTGTCAGCCCTCAACATTGGTGATTCGCTGCATTCCAGCGATATTAAATTCCCAGAAGGAATTACATCATCAGATGAAGGCCATATAACCATAGCAGTCGTTGCGGCACCCACGGTATCGGTTGAGGAGAAGGTGGAAGAAGAGGAAGAAGTCGAGATTGGTGAAGAAGCAGCCTCAGAAGAAAAAGAAGGCACTGAAATATCCGAAGAAGCAAAAGAATAATTAGTAGTCGGTTTGGTGATCACATAAAATACAGTGTACTTGATTGTAGGTCTCGGAAACCCAGGGCGGAAATACAGAGATACAAGGCACAACACAGGATTGAATGTAATTGACCTGTGGAGTCGAAATCTAGGTCTACAACTGACCGGCGGCCGCTTCCAGTCAAGATACGCCCTGACGACTTATAAAAATGAGGAGATCCTGCTTCTTTTTCCGGAAACATTCATGAACCTAAGCGGTATGTCCGTCAAGGCCTGTGCTGATGCCTACGGGCTTGTCACCGGAAAAATACTGGTTATACACGACGATCTCGATCTTCCCGTTGGAAGGATTAAGATAATCAGGAGTGGCGGTGCCGGAGGGCACAAGGGCGTACTATCCATTATCGAGCATCTGGGTGATTCACAATTCCCTAGGATCAAAATCGGCATTGGACGACCGCACAGTGAGGAAGTAGTTGAAGACTATGTCCTCGCGCCATTTGCTGATGACGAAAAACAAATTATGGAAAGGGCACTCCGCATGGCAGCTAGGGCATGCGAATTGGTCGTTTTGGAGGGGCTTGAGCCCGCGATGAATCATATCAATTGCCAAAACTTATCAAACAAGGAGGAATAGAACTAATGCAGGGATTAACTGTTTACGCGCCCTATCTGGGTTTTTTGAGTCTGATCATTGCCTGGCTGATATATGGTTATGTCAAGAAACAACCGAATGGCACTGAGCTGATGCAGGAACTTGAAAATGCAATCCATGAAGGCGCAATGGCATTCTTAAGGAAAGAATATTCCATTCTGGTAATTTTCATAGTCGCCGTGTTTCTTCTTTTGGCGTTACTGCTTGGCGAATGGCGAACATCCATAGCCTTTGTAACAGGCGCTTTCTGCTCTATGTTAGCAGGCTTTTCCGGTATGACGGCGGCCACAAGGGGTAACTCCCGAACCGCACAGGCCGCAACCGAATCCGGGCAAGCCAGGGCACTTAATGTCTCCTATTTTTCCGGTTCTGTCATGGGATTGGCCGTGGCCGGACTCGGACTAATGGGCCTGGGTTTCTGGTTCTGGTATTATGGGGGCGACCCTGGGACTGCCAAGTACATTAACGGCTTTGCAATGGGAGCAAGTTCCATTGCGCTGTTTGCCCGCGTGGGCGGGGGAGTGTACACAAAGGCAGCTGATGTTGGTGCTGACCTCGTGGGAAAAGTAGAGGCAGGTATTCCGGAAGATGATCCCCGTAATCCCGGAGTAATTGCCGATAACGTGGGCGATAACGTGGGCGACATAGCTGGGATGGGCGCCGATATTTTCGAGTCCTTTGTGGGTTCGGTAGTGGCTACAATCGCCATTGGCGCCACATTAGCCATTACCCCCGAGTTTATTGAAAAATTTGCCGTGCTGAAAGGGCTATCTCCCATGGCCATTAAACTAAAATACATGGCCATGCCCATTCTGGTCGTTATGGCCGGGATGCTCAGTTCATTTATAGGTGTATTTTCTATCAAAATTTTCCAGAAGGGAAACCCGGCAGGAGCATTAAGGTACACCACTTTCGTAGCTGCCGCCATTTTTGTGGTACTCACCATTATTATAACCAAGAACCTTGGCATGCCCATAGGCGCCTTCTGGGCTGTTTTTTCCGGTCTGCTCTGCGGGATTGCCATCGGTCTTCTTGCGGAGTATTATACATCAGGCCCTCCGGTTCGCCGTATAGCAGAACAGACAAAAACAGGTCCCGCTACGGTTATTATTGCCGGGCTGGCTGTAGGCATGCAGTCCACGTATCTCCCCATCTTAGGTATCTGCGTGGCCACGTTTGTCGGTTTTAAAACTGCGGGAATTTATGGCATTGGTCTTTCAGCGGTGGGTATGTTGGCAACCGTGGGCGCTACAATGACCGTAGATGCATACGGCCCTATTGCGGATAATGCCGGCGGGATCTCGGAGATGGCGGGCCTTGGCCCTGAAACCAGGAAAATTACGGACAGCCTTGACGCACTTGGCAATACAACGGCTGCCATTGGAAAGGGTTTTGCAATCGGCTCTGCGGCCCTCACCGCACTGGCCCTGTTTGTGGCTTACACGCAGGCGGTCGGTTTGACAACTATTGATATCAAAAACCCGATGGTCGTCATTGGCGTCTTTATCGGCGCTATGGTTCCCATGGTCTGCGCAGCCCTGACAATGACTTCCGTGGGAAAGGCCGCTTTCGCTATCGTTGAGGAGATCAGGCGACAGTTCCGGGAAATTCCGGGTCTCCTGGAAGGAAAAGAAGGGGTAAAGCCGGATCCGAAGACCTGTGTGTCCATTGCGACCACATCCGCATTAAAGGAGATGGTAACCCCGGGCCTTGTTGCTGTTCTTACACCTGTAGCCGTTGGGTTCATCCTAGGCCCGCCGAGCCTTGGCGGCATGCTTTTGGGCGCCACAGTCATGGGAGCATTTCTTGCGCTTTTTATGGCCAATGCCGGCGGTGCCTGGGACAATGCAAAAAAATGGATCGAAGAAGGCAACCTCGGTGGCAAAGGTTCGGACAACCATAAGGCTGCTGTCGTGGGCGACACAGTTGGTGATCCCTTTAAAGACACCTCGGGGCCAGCCATGAACATCCTTATTAAGTTGATGTCCGTGGTTTCACTCGTTATTGCTCCTGTCTTAGCAAAATGGGGTGGGCTGCTCTGATAATATGAGTAAAAATTATTTATAGACCCTCTGTTTCTCTGTTAAGGCGTAGCCCTGAGCTGAGATTATCTCCCGGCGCTTCGCCTTACCGGGAAACAGCAAATATGAAAAGGACATACTGCTTAAAAGGCTCTTACACGGTAAAAAGAATGTATTGGGGGTTGAAATGTTTAGCGTAGGTGATTTGGCTGTTTATCCGGCACATGGCGTTGGCGTAATAGAAAAAATCGAAAGCCAGGAGATTTCAGGTTGCCAGCAGGACTTCTATGTAATGCGAATTCTCGATAATAATATGATCATCATGATACCTACCACCAATGTTGATAATGTGGGACTGAGAGAGCTCATAGAACAAACAGAAGTTCCAAGGCTAATTTCCATACTCAAGAAAAGGGATGTCCCTCTCGACAATCAAACCTGGAATAGACGTTACAGAGAATACATGGAAAAGATAAAAACGGGATCTGTCTTCGAGGTTGCCGAGGTTTATCGCGATCTCTTGATCCTGAAGCTGGAAAAAGACTTATCCTTCGGCGAAAGGAAGATGCTCGACACAGCCAGGACCCTTTTAGTCAAAGAAATATCTCTTGCCAAAAAGGTTGGGGAAGAACAGATAGAAAAGGACCTTGACAAAATTTTTTCTTGATCAACTCAGCACTGCGCAGGCTTTGCAGATGTTGGATATATAACTCTGGTAACAGAATTAACCGCCGGAGTTCTTGGCTTTATTGAATAGCAAGTCCCACCAACCCGTTACCCGGTATTGTTTTGGCATACGCGGCCTAGCCTATTGCCTCGGAATAATCAGATATAAAGGCAACATTGAAGACTATCAAGTCTGAACATTAAAGTGGAAAATGAAACAGAAGGGACATTCTTCTACAAAATCCCTGACGACTACAGTAATATCAGATTGGACGTCTTTTTGTCCTCCTGCCCGGTTGGCCTTTCGCGATCAAGGATACAGTCGCTAATCAAAAACGGAGACGTGAAGGTAAACAACTGTCATTCAAAGCCAAGCCACAAATTGGTTCCCGGGGATCAAGTTATCGTTTCAATTCCACACCCCTCTCCCCTCATTCTGGAACCTGAAGCCATAGAATTCGAAATAATCCATGAAGATGACTCACTAATTGTAGTGAACAAACCTGCAGGTCTTGTTGTTCACCCCGCTCCGGGTCATGCCACAGGCACACTTGTTCACGGGCTTTTAAAACACTGCCACGACCTTTCCGGGATAGGCGGCACAATCCGCCCCGGGATTGTCCATAGATTAGACAAAGATACTTCGGGTCTTCTGGTTGTAGCAAAAAACGATCTGGCCCACCACTTCCTTCAAAGGCAGTTCAAATCCGGCGTGGTAAAAAAACGATACGTAGCTCTTGTGCACGGTCTGGTAAAAGGGGATAAGGGGAAAATCGATTTGCCTATCGGTCGTAATCCGAGGAAAAGAAAAGAAATGGCGGTCACGCTCTCGGGTGAAAAAAAGGCCCTTACTATATGGCGAAAAACTGAGGAATTTGCCAGCGGTTTTTCCCTCCTCCAGGTCACCATAAAGACGGGGCGTACTCATCAAATACGGGTACATCTCTCTCACATAGGTCATCCTATTGCAGGAGACCCGATCTACGGACCCGGCCGTAATTGGTGGAAAAAATTTCCGCTATTTAGAAAGGGCGCACCGCCGCCTATAAACAGACAAATGCTCCACGCCGAGCATTTGGGATTCGTTCACCCGGGCAAAAAAACCTATCTGGAATTTAAAGCGCCTCTTCCGGATGACATGTCACATTCAATCAAATTCCTGAGCGATCTGGAAAGGAGCTAACCGACTTTTTGCACGGTTATCAAATAAACAGCTTGACATAAATTAGAAAGGGGTTATAATTTTAGTAATTTGGAATGTTTTCCTACCTTTTGGAGGATTCGGTATAGACCGGATATCTTAATAGACTCTATATCTAACCTGCTGAGTCACCTTCATTAACTCACATTAAAGAGTTTCCAAGGTCGATCTCATTGCCAAGAGCAGGGCATTGTAAATGCTTTTGAGCTTTTGCCCATATCGTGGATCTGTTTGTCCTTCGATATAACCCTCTTTTATAGTGTTCTTTCCATTTGGAAAACCGGATTTAAAAAATGGAGTTAAAGCATGAATATTGTAGAACTTAAAATGACTAAAATCAGCCAACTGACTGAAATGGCAAAGGAATTCCATATCGATGGTGCGTCTGGAATGCGCAAGCAAGACCTCATTTTTTCTCTCTTGCAAGCCCATTCTGAACGAAACGGCCTTATATACGGTGAGGGAGTATTGGAGATTCTACCCGACGGCTTCGGCTTCCTTAGGGCTCCGGACGCCAATTATCTTCCAGGGCCTGATGATATCTATATCTCACCCTCGCAAATACGCCGCTTTAACTTGAGAACAGGCGACACCATTGCGGGCCAGATCAGACCGCCAAAAGACTCGGAAAGATACTTTGCACTGTTAAAAGTGGAAAAGGTCAACCACGAAGATCCGGAGATTGCAAGAGAAAAGATTTTATTTGACAATCTCACACCTCTTTACCCTGACGAAAAGATTGATCTCGAGACCTCTTCCGATAATTACTCAGCAAGAATTATGGATCTCATGACACCCCTCGGAAAGGGGCAACGTGGCCTTATTGTTGCCCCTCCAAGAACAGGCAAAACAATGCTCCTCCAGAACGTGGCTAACAGTGTGACAGCCAACGACAAGAGCATTCACAAGATCGTACTTCTCATTGATGAAAGGCCTGAAGAGGTAACCGATATGGCTCGATCAGTGGACGCTGAAGTCATCAGCTCAACTTTTGATGAACCAGCTCAGCGACATGTTCAGGTTGCTGAAATGGTAATTGAAAAAGCCAAAAGACTGGTTGAACACAAACTGAATGTACTAATCCTTTTGGACAGCATTACCCGATTGGCACGGGCCTATAATACTGTCGTTCCGCCCAGTGGAAAAATTCTCTCGGGCGGTGTAGATTCCAATGCCCTTCACAAACCGAAACGCTTCTTTGGAGCGGCAAGAAATATAGAGGAGGGCGGAAGCCTGACCATCATTGCTACTGCCCTTATTGACACGGGGAGCAGGATGGACGAAGTCATTTTTGAAGAGTTCAAAGGCACAGGGAATATGGAAATACATCTTGATCGAAA
>Ga0307419_10001342_pt1 | contig 12724 bp, 13 predicted proteins | sample SalMarWE160230MG_2_FD_202512 | JGI IMG/M metagenome (GOLD analysis project Ga0307419, IMG submission 202512) | Salt marsh sediment microbial communities from the Plum Island Ecosystem LTER, Massachusetts, United States - WE1602-30 | ecosystem: Environmental > Aquatic > Marine > Intertidal zone... | reverse complement strand
ACGGCTGCACAAGGACCTCTCGTACCTCCCGGCGTGTGAGCCGCGCCGGTATCTGTCTTGAAAACACCAATGTAATAATCACGAGAAAGCTATGTTCAAAAGAAAAATTGAAATTCATCACGAAGAAGCTTTCGAAGGGCTGGAAGCGGCAAAACAATACGCTGAAGAGGCTCAAAAGTCAAAGATGAGATACCGAGCCTTCCTGGAGCGTATTAAGTCTCTTGACGTGAAGGGGAGGTATCTTGATGTCGGGGCAGGATCGGGAGTTGTGGCAGGGATCATTGCCCAAAATTATCCTGATGTTAAAATTACGGCGCTGGAGTTGTCTGCGGATATGGCTTCGGTTGGGAAAGACTACCTGAAGAACAAAGGGCTTCAAGACCGGATAGACTTTGTGGTGGGTGATGCTGCGGACGAAGAGCTGGTTCAATCATTGGGCAAAATTGACCTCATTTACAGCACATATACTCTTCATTATTGGGAGAATCCCAGAAAAGTTATCGACAACTTAATGGCGAGTTTAACCGACAAAGGAGTTCTTTTCCTCCACGATCTTAGAAGAGTATGGTGGTTATATTGGATTCCGAGTCGAAGCGGTTTCATTAAGTCTGTCAGAGGGGCATATATTGGAACGGAGGTCGAGGAGATCCTCAAAGGGTTAAATCCGGAGTGCTACGAAATAAGAAATGAAATTCCGTTTTTGGTCAGTGTAATCATTAGGAGGCAAGCTATTTGAAAGGTAATGAAAGGGTAAATTCAACGCTTGACTAATGGCAACTGTTTTGCTCAAGTTTTCAACGCGCTTATTATTCCTATTCTTTACTCCTCTAAAATTTTTTGCTCTTTCTTAATGGCCCGGACACAGTGGTTTTATGCGAAAAGATCTGACGAGAGCCAGGAGTTGATTTGACCCTGACCGGGATCTCCACAAGTTCAAAACCCATATCGAGTATATGGTGCACGATCTTCTTCTCAACCATCCAGACCATCCCTCTCCTCATACAACATGATCCCGTCCTTAAAATAGCCATTTTACATCGATACGGATTTATGATCAAATATAGTACAAAAATCATTCCCTGTCTCAATCTTAAAACAGCCAAAAATCAGGTTCAAACTCTATGACTGCGAGCTGTCTTTGGAGTAAAGATGAAACAAAACGCATCCAAGGCTATGGTTAGAGAGCTCATGACTGAATTTGCCAATCTGACCGGACTTTCACCAACCGGATGCGTCCCTTCAAGGCGCTATTTGTGGACCGATGCGTTTGCGGTTTCCAATTTCCTGGAGCTTTTCAACCAAACGAGGAATGAAAAATATAAGGAATTCGCATTGCGCCTTGTTGATCAGGTTCACAGCATACTTGGCCGGCACCGTGATGACGACCCACGAACCGGCTGGATCAGCGGCCTGGATGAGCAGGATGGTAGAATGTCTCCTACAACTGAAACTTGCTGCTGATTACCGTCTTGCATTTCGGGAGTTGGGATTATCTATTGGATTAAAGGCTGTTGAAAAATTGCGAAGATGGATTGCGCAAAATACGGGCCTTTTCCCTAAAAAAGATGCATTGGATCTTAAGATTGAAAGCCTGATGCAGTATTCGCCGTTGAGTGAGATGATTGAGACGTTTTGGCTTGAGGGCACAAACAGAGAAGCCAACAGCTGGATGGCACACCGTGATATCAATATGGTGATGTTGGCAGCCAGCCTGGCCCCTGATGGATATCTTATTCTTTAAATTTTGAAATTTGGCTGTAATTTAAACAATAATATCTTTGATTTTATGGATTTCATATGCGCATTGGAATGCAGGTGTGGGGATCAGATGGTGATATACGACCCATGCTGGCACTCGGCAAGGGTTTAATAACATCAGGACATGAAGTTTCTATAGTTGTCACCAGCGTAGACGATAAGGACTACAGTGATTTGTGCCATGCCTTGGGGCTGAATTATCTGCGTGTCCCCCCACGACTAGGTGTAGACATAGAAAACCTCATGGCCAAGACCGGCAGCTCGGATAACAACCTAGTCATGCTGAAGGCGTTGCTCAATGGACTATTCTTCCCCTTTCTGAATGAAATGTACAAGGCTGCCACCGATTTATGCAGTGAAAGCGAATCGGTAATAGGACACTTTAGCACCTATCCTCTTAAAGTGGCAGCCCTGAAGGCGAGATTACCCCACGCAACAATTACCTACTGGCCTGGCATGGTGCCCTCCACCCAAAGGGTACCCGAGGGCTTGCCCGACGTGGGTCCCTGGTTTGCGCGACTGAGCTGGAAGTTTGTGCAGATAATACTGGATCTTCTTCTTAAGCGGCGGTTCAAAGAATTGTATCAACGTGAAGGCCTCGTGCTTCGGCATATTATACCTGATGCATGGTATTCGGACACGCTTAACCTTATCGCGGCCAGCCCAATGTTTTGGCACACACCATCGGACTGGGGGACAAAAAATAGAATATGTGGTTTTTTCAACATGCCCGAAAAAGCCGAATCCTGGAAAATGCCCTCAAGCATGGAGGCATTCCTAAAAACAGGTAGTCCACCAGTATATATCACGCTGGGGTCCTCCCAAAAGCTTGACCCTGAAGGCAGCATGGATTTGCTCGTGGCGGCTTGCCGCTATCTGGGTTGCAGGGCTATGATACAGACAGCCTCATCCCGTTTTTCAGCCGACACTCAGGAGGGCGACATTTACTTCACTGGCCCTTTGCCTCACAATCGTGTTTTCCAGCGATGTGCCGCAGTGGTGCACCATGGCGGCGCTGGTACTACGCAATCAGCTACGCGTGCGGGCCTGCCTTCGGTGGTTATCGCATTCGCTGACGAGCAGGTGTCGTGGGGAAATGCTCTTAGGAGAATAGGGGTGGCAGATAAGCCATTGCGCTATAAGAAGGCCACGCCGCAAAAACTGGCAATGGCTGTTCGCAACGTGCTTCACACTCCAGCCATGACAACGCAGGCTGCCAACGCCGCAGCGGCCCTGCGTGAGGAAGACGGGGTTAAGAAAGCCGTGGAGATTATAGAGAATTGGTACAAGGCAGAAAAAAATACATAAAAGCTGATAAAGAACTGGTCTTATATTAATAAAAAATCATCCTTCCCAATATCTATTCATGGAGCCGAGGTGTTCGACCCAAAAATCAACAGTTCTGCTTAGGATCCATATAGAAATCCCAAAATATTGTCACGAATAAGGAGTTTTCCTTGTCCCTGTTAATGTCCATTATCTCGTCTAACCATAAATCTAACCGGGCTTGAAAATCAGACATGCGATATCTTGCTACCATTACAGCCAAATAGCATTGCATTCTGTTCTCATTATATTCTCCGCGGATAACTTATGAATCCAGTATCATAAATTCCTGCTTAATAGCAGATCTTGTGGGTTGATTTTTACACTTAATGATACTATTATATGTTACCACATCAACTAATAATATCGTTAAAAAACTATTGATCTTTCAGGGCCATTCCCTACAAACCGCCGTATGTCTATGATGACGTATGATCTCCCTGCCCTACTTCGGCGGAGTTGATTCGGCCGCGGCCAAGCTCTGGACCTGTAATGCAAACAAAAAACGCTCGTGGTGCGTCCATATAGTGGCAGGTCAAGTAAGCCATTAAACGTGAGTAGTCGGTTAGAGACCATCACTGCCAGAAGTTAGACCTAGGTGATTGGGTTGATATTTTCAAAATTATAAAGGAGGGATATATGGCGAAACTGCGATTTATCCAATATTTTTGTATGGTTGCGGCATTGACAGCATTTGGACCGGGATTCGGCCCACGAACAATTATGGCTGCTGAGGAAACAGCCCCGATGCCGAAGGAAGATGTTGAAGTTCTTGCCTCGGGTCCCATACATGAGGCATTTGCGGAGGCAGCAGCATTGGATCCTGAGCCGGGAATCGTGGCGCCCAAGGCGCCGCCGCCCCTCATTGAGGAGATTTCGCCCGAGCAGAAACCTGAAGGGAATGTTCAGTGGATTCCAGGTTACTGGGGCTGGGATGATGAAAGGAACGAATATATCTGGGTGAGTGGGATATGGAGAGTACCGCCGTCGGACCGGCAGTGGGTCCCCGGTTATTGGACCCCCGTGAGACAGGGGAATCAGTGGATTTCCGGCTACTGGGCCAGTGTAAAGGCGAAAGAGACGGAATATCTGTCCGAGCCGCCTAAATCGGTAGAAGTCGGACCCAGCAGTAATGCACCTTCGCCGGATTACGGCTGGATACCCGGTTGCTGGGTGAGGCATTCTGGACGCTATGCCTGGCGGCCCGGCTATTGGGCAGCCGTGAACCCGGACTGGATCTGGGTGCCTGACCACTATATCTGGACCCCTCGAGGCTATATCTTTGTGAGTGGGTACTGGGACTATACCGTCATCCATCGGGGAGTTCTGTTCGCGCCGGTTTTTTTCCCGCCGCGGGTGCACCTTGGGTTGACCTTTTCGTTCTCCCCCGGCTTTGTGATCGATCTGAACGTCTTTGATGATGCCCTGTTTATGGAAACCCGGTATTGCCATTATTATTATGGGGACTATTATGCACCTAGGTATTACAGAAGGGGGATATACCCATGGTTTTCGCTGCATGCGAGAAGGGTTGTTTATGATCCCATCTATGCCCATCAACGCTGGAAACATCGGAACGATCACAAGTGGGAGAAGCGTTTGCAGACAAAATTTCGTGAGCGTCGAGAACACGAAGAGTTACGACCGCTCCGGAGCTTTGATCATCGAACAGTGCCAGACAAGAAGGTCAGAGCGTCAGGACCCAAACGGATCAACTTTGTAACGCCGCTCGACCGTGCCGGGAAAACCAAGGCCAGTGTCTACCACTTCAAACCCCTGAGCGAAAAAGAGAGAAGAGAATTTTCGCAACGGGGGAAAGAGGTTCTCACATATCAAAAGGAACGTCAGAGTCGAGAGACCCAACGGCAGAATATGCTGGAGAAAAAGGGTTCAAAAAAACCAGGGCCGAACAAAGATAAATTCTCCAGATCCCCGATTATGGACAGGTCAAACGAAAAAGCCGATCTAAAAAAAGCCCCGCCCGCTCGGTACAAGGCGCCGAAACCAAACCCCAATGTTGAGCCACTGCAGAGAGAATATGATTCGTCGCGCTCACGGGACAAGTCTCAGAAGTCGGAAGATAGAGTGAAGAAGTCAGAGGTCAGGGGACAGCGTTCAATGGACAATGTCCAGAAATCAGGGAACAGAGGAGGGCTGTCTGAGGACCGCATGCAAAAGTCTAATAACGGGCAACAGAGAGGGGATGACAGACGGCAGAGGTAGAATGTGGGATAAAGGCTGAGCGAAAATGTCGGAGCATGGAGGCCGGAAAAGGTAAAATACGCGCTATTAAAAATAAAATTATTTCTTTTTGATGGTCTAAATACCAAGCGACATCTAAATCTCTAAACTACATTTTTATTCGCCATCGCGAGAATACCCCGCAGCTTGCTACGGGGAGCTTCATTATTATGACTTGTGACATAAATTTTACGGGGTATAACATGAAAACAAAAAAGCCAGTAATAGCCATTGCGTTTCTTTTAGCCTGTTTCTTCTTTTCCTTTACATTTGGTGTTCTCGTTGCCGATGAAATGCCGGCGTTCATAGAAATTGATCAGGGTGTATACAAATCCGATCGGAAAGGACCGGTCCCTTTTGAACATGAAATGCATATGGCAGATTTTGAAATCGCCTGCAATAAATGTCACCATGTCTATAAAGACGGCAAAAACGTCTGGGAAGGAGGTGATCCGGTTAAGAAATGCGCGTCATGCCATGATCCAATAAAAAGTAAAGGAGATGTCAAAAATCTCAGGCTTGCCTTTCACAAAAACTGCAAAGGCTGTCACAGGGAATTGAAAAAAGAGGGCATATCCGACGACGCACCCTTCAGAAAGTGCCTTGGTTGCCACAAAAAGAAATCCTAAGAGAGGGCAATCCTAAATGGCTTTCTGGGCGAGTCACGGATTAAATATCTTTTGCCTCGCCCACTAACTTATCAAATTTTTCGACTTCCACCACAGGTGATGTTGTAAAGGAGATTCCCGTCAGCTTGTTTAACGCAACGGATGTGGCGAAGGCCTTTTCGGCATCAGGGAAATCCAAGGTCAGTACAAGGTCGTGTTCTCCCATCACAGCGTACATCGATATAACCTTTCCACCATTCTTTTTTATCAATTCAACAGCTTTGTCCGTTCTATCGGAACTGATTCCCTCTAATGCCTCTGGGGAATATTTTCCAAACATCATGAATATAGGCATATCCGACCCTCCTTTTTCCTTGTGAATAATTGTATGACACAAATAGTTTATCAGAAGAGTCCGTGAAAATATAGGCCTCTGCTATTGATAGAATCTTAGTCTGAGTAAGGAACATATTCTTTAAGCTTCAAGGCCTTGCCAGATACCTGTACACCATGCGGGCCAACTCTTCGAACACCCTCTCCTCGGGGATTTCGCTTCCGTAAAGAATCAGGTGGTGTATCATCTCTTCCACGCAGGTCGTCACCAGGAAGATGGCGGCATCCACGTCTTTCACTTCGATCTGATCCGTGTATTGGTCAAGAATCTCTCTTATCAGGGAATCTGCCCGGCCCTCTTCCATGAGTGCGAGTTCCCGGATCTCGGGGTCCCGGATGGACTGCACCAGCATATGTTTATGGAGGCCCTTTTCATGATCATGTCTTTTCTTGGCCACCAGGATCAGGCGGCGCACCACCTCCTCCAGTTTTACGGGGCCCGCTTTCATCTCCCGAATGTTGGCAATCAACTCGCCGAAGACGTCCTCTGAATACTGCGTGATCACTTCCAGGAACACGTCCCGCTTGTCCTTGAAATAGGAATAGAAGGTGCCCACGGAGACGCCGGCTTCCCCGGCGATCCTGTTAGTTGTAACGGTCTCATAGTCCAAGCTGTTCAGCAGCTTGCGAGCCGCCGTGATTATTCCTGCCTTCTTCTCTTTTCCCCTTTGCTGAACCGGTTCCCTCACACCCGTTTTCTGTGTCTGCGGCAATGTAGGCCTCCTTAGTTGTCTTTTTGGCCATATTCTCCATTGCAGCATTGAAAGTCAATGAAAAAATATGAACATGATGTCACGTTTTTAACTTGACAATATGAATATGAACTCATATTATGTTTTAAAACACGTATTAATGTGATGGCATGATCGCCATAACCTATTAAAATAAATAAAAAATAATAGAGCAGAAAGCAAAGGAGAAAAACATGCTTAAGACGGATACGGAAAATCCTGCCAGGCCGTTCGTGCTGCCCATTGCGTATGGGATTCTAAAGGGATACATCAAGCGTCCATTACTCTTTTTGCTCGGGACAGTACTGACAATGCCCTCGTTCAAAAGGAGAATATCAAAGGATCTGCCGGAGGATTTTATAAAAACCGTGGCTTTACAGGGCTGGTTGTATATCAGGTTGAAAGAGCGGTTGGGTCAGGAAAAGGCATATGAGATTATGAGGGCCGTAGTCCTTCCCATTGCCCTGGCCGTTCAACAGGGAAACTTCAGGTCCGTGGAAGCCGGGCGCACCTTTGAGAATCTCATAAAGTACCAGCAGCGCACCAACCGGGAAGGGCCTACACGGTGGAACCGGATGGAGATTGAAGAGCAAAGCGGAAAAAGATATGCCTTTCGTGTAAAGAATTGCATGTTTCATGAGTTCTTTTCCAGCATAGGTGCGCCCGAGCTAACAAAATTCATGTGCGCAACGGACAATGCCATCTTCAGCAGCTATCTGCCGGAGGAAGTGGTTTTCCACCGGAACGGGCGGCATAACAGAATCGCAGACGGTGCTTCACAATGCCGGTTCGTGCTTGAGCACAAGAAGGTGACCGAGATCTAAGTTCTGATTGACCGAAGCCATCGTTTTTCGGTTAAAAATTCGAAATCCGAAGCACGAAATTCGAAACAATATCTAATGACAAAATTCAAATGTTCTAAACAAAATGCCTTGTCCTTTGTGCCTCCATTTTCCTTGTTTTTGTCATTTAAATATTTGATATTCGGATTTGTTTCGGCCTGCCCTCCCCGTCCCGAGATCGGCACGGGATCGGGAGGCGCGACTTAATGGGCACTGGCTATTATTTCTTTTGTGCAACCAAAGGAAAGATTTGGAACCAATTTCTTATATAACAGGTCTGGGCCAGGGATTTTGATATTAGATATTCGAATTTGGGATTTTAAACTTGCTTTTCCGAGACACAAAGCTTGGCTAAATTATTTAAGTTGTTTCTTGGAAGCAAAACTGGAAGGGGGTTTTCAAAAATGTCTCATGTCTGTCCGTGGTGGCTCGCCTACACATTTGACAACCGATTACGAAGCATGATTCACAGGCCCGAAAAGGTCCTATCCCCTTATATCAGGCCGGGTATGACTGTCATGGATGCCGGATGCGGCATGGGCTTTTTCTCTATCGGCATGGCCGGGCTGGTGGGAGATGATGGGTTGGTGATCTCCGTGGACATCCAGCAGGAGATGCTGGAGGTGGTTCAGAGGCGTGCTGAGAAGGCAGGTGTGAACCATCGAATCCGCACATATCTGTGCGAGCCTGAGGGCATAGGCGACCACAAAAACGTCAATTTCGCCCTGGCCTTTTGGATGGTCCATGAGGTCCGGAGGCCAAATGCCTTCTTTGAACAGGTACATTCCTGCCTCGGGAGTGAGAGCATGCTATTGTTAGCCGAGCCGAGAATTCACGTCTCATCGAAGTTTTTCAAAAAGCTAATTAATGAGGCTCAAAACGCTGGACTCAGGCTTTGTGAAGAACCTCGTATCCGCTTCAGCAGAGCCGCACTTTTCGCCAAGGATGGAATCCGGTGAAAGGGGAAGTATGCCTGTTTTCTACTCATACATCTTCAAAAACAAGCCCGGTCAGTTGTTTACTGATTTGCCATAGCTTTGTTTGGGTTTCAGGATCATAGGAAATGCCTGATGATTTTTTCTGTTTTCTGTTCATGAAGTATTTTCCGGTAACATTGTCCAGTTCCGGGGCGGTGGCAAGGTAGGCCGAGTTTTTAGAGCCTTGGGTTACGGGGCTTCCTCCCATTCCCCAGCCCGTTTTCAAGAGTTTTGTGCTGATCACACCTGGATGAAGGCAATTAGCGGTGACGCCGGTTCCTTCAAGCTTGCGTGCGAGTTTGTATGTGAAGAGAATATTACACAGCTTGGAAAGTGAATAGGCTTCGTATCCACTGAAATGCTTTTCTCCCTGAAGGTTTTCAAAGTCTATGGACGAGGCATGGGACATAGAGGTCACGTTAATGATCCGGCTGGGAGCGCCTCTTTTCAATAAGTCAAGCAGCAGGAGGGTAAGGAGAAACGGTGCCAGATGGTTGACCGCAAAGGTCATCTCAAAGCCGTCTTGAGTGGTTTGGCGAGTGTTTTCATAGACCCCTGCATTGTTGATGAGTACGTCCAGGGTATTGTGTTTTTGATGGACCTGTTCAGCCAGACTGCGGACCTGTTTCAGGGATGCCAGATCAGCGATAAAGATTTCTAACCGACCGTTTTCTGTTGCATTTTGGATCTCATGCAAAACCCTTTCACCCCGGGCCGGATTTCTCCCGTGCAGGAGTATGGTTGCACCGGTTTGTGCCAGGTCAAGGGCGGTCTGTTTTCCTATCCCGTCCGTTGAGCCGGTTATGAGTATAGTCTTAGTCTTCATTGTAAAGAAAACGTTCTGTGGATGGAGTAATGTTCCAATGACAGAAACAATCCGTGCGTATCACAGGCTCGAAACTGAGTTCCTCTCAACTGAATTTTTGTCATTTGGCTTTTGGTAATTTATTATCGTTTCGATTTTCGAATTTCGTGCTTCGAATTTGTACGTTGAACAAAGAACCGACTAACGTATCCCTATGGAGAGTTCCCTCAAAGTCCCGTCCTTTGGGCGACGAGTCTCTATTTGGTAGTAAATACGGTGACACCGTCCCATTCGGGCGGCGGCGGGTTTTCACGGAAAGAACTTATTCTGTCCAGATAGAGATGCGAAGTTTTGTCTTCATGGTAAAGGTCCAGGGTTTTTTTGAAAGCATCCTGTGCCTGATCCCATTCCCTGTTCCTATAGTAGGTAATTGCAGAGGTGAATCTGTCAACCAATTCCAGTTTTTTTGCTTCAATGTTATCCTCAAGTCCCATCAGTTCAAAGATCGTGACCGCATCCTCCTTGCCCTTTACCATGACCTTGTCCAGTTCTCTTAGCACAAACCGATTGTCCAGTCTCTCGGCGGTTGCCCGGCTTATTATGATGGATGTTCCATAAGTCTTGTTGAGCCCTTCAAGTCTTGATCCCAAGTTGACGGTATCCCCGATCACGGTATAATCCATAAATCTTTGACTTCCCAGGTTACCGACAATTACCTGGCCGGTGTTCAAACCTATTCCCACGTCAAGTCTGTCAATGCCTCTTATGTCGTTTCTGTCCATCCTTAGAGTCTTAAGCTTTTCAACCATGCTAAGGGCGGTTTGGGCTGCCTTTACAGGATGGTTTTGAAGGGTTCCCGGTGCGCCAAAAAAGGCCATGATCGCATCCCCTATAAGTTTGTCAAGGGTCCCCTGATGATCGAAAACAATAGGAATCATCGTATCAAAATAGGTGTTCAGAAGAAGCCCTGTCTCACGAGGACTCAGGCTTTCGGAAAGTGTTGTGAAACTTCTGAGATCGGAAAACAGGACAGTCACCTCTTGGGAACGACCATCCAGGGTGATGCCTTCCTGCCCTTTCAAGATGTCATCAACCACGCTGGGTGAGACATACTTGCCGAAGAGGCTGGTTACGAACTGCGTCTTTTTCTTGCTGTAAGAGCGCTGCAGCGCGATACCGCTAACAAATTGAACAAAAAGGATGAGCATGGGAGGGACCGCTTCCACCCATATAAGTTGCCTAACAAAGACCAGGTGTGAGGCACCCAGAAAAACACCCTCGCCGACTAAAAGAATAACTGCACCCCACAGGGCTCCGGGTCTTTGCGGGTAAAAGATGAGTCCGGAAAGTCCGAGAAGTATTATCAGGACATACACATATGTTCCCGGGGCCTTATGAATGAATTTCTGACCCAGTATTGTTTCAATTGCGTGGGCATGACATGCAACCCCCACTGTCTTGGGACCGAGGTCCTCCTTTATAATCTTGGCGAATTTTTCCTCATATTGAGTTTCTCTTCCCTTGTAGCCGGATAAGGGCGTGGTAAAAAAGTCTTTGTCGGTTGCAAGACTGCTTCCTATGAGTACGATTTTCCCTTTTACGCTTTCGGGTGGAAACTTATTGTTGACAATATCCGAGAAGGAGATTCTGCGAAAAGATTCATCAGACCCTAAGAAATCGATCCTGAGGTCCGGGTAGGGAAGTCTCAACTGTTGCTGGTCTTCGGCTCCAAGGAGCATATGGTCCTTGCCTGAAAAATCAAACACAAAGTCAAGATTAAGATAGGTTCTTGCAAGTTCAAGGGAAAAACTGGGTGAGATAAGGACCCCCTGCTTCAAAGGTTTGATACTCAAAAAAGGTATTTTTCTTAATATATCGTCTTTATCGGGAAACATATTTATGAAGCCATCCCCGATCATGGCTTCCTGGAAAATGGGGAGTGGAACTACCTCGCCCCTGCCATCGACAGAGACGAATTTGGCCAGAACAACATTGTTGCAATGAGAAATGGCCGCTGCCAGCTCAAGGTCTTCCCCTTTGTCGCGGCCCGGGGCAAATAGCACCAGATCCATTCCTATAATCTCGGTACCGGCCCGGCAGAGGTTTTTAAGGGCCTGTACCATATGGCGTCTTGACCAGGTCCCCTTTTCTCTTTTTAGTTGAACGGCACTTTTCTGATCCATGAGGACCAGCACGACCCTGCCGGAAGCGGGTTTTGGCCCGCGCCATTTGAAGTGCAGGTCATGGAGGAACAGGTCTGCTCTTTCCAAAGAATGGAATCCATAGAGAAAGGAAACAGCCGTCATAAAGAGGAGGGTGAACAGGAGAGAGTAGATGAGGTGCGCTCGATATAGTTTCTTTTTGGGCTCCATAGGCTAACGGCCAAGAGCAAGGTATTGAAAAGCTTTTCCTTCTATACCCCCGAGGGAACTGGATGCAATGACAATGACGCGGCATTCTTTCAAGATCTGATTGGAAGCATCTTCTTCGCGAATGCTTTTGGCATCGCTTTCACTTATGACCACGTTGGTTTTCATCAGGCCTTGAACTGCCTGTATGTCTTTGACAATGTATTTTCCGCGTCTTTTCCTTTTTTGCCTTTCCTGTGCCTGTGCCGCATCAGGAGATACAAGATCTAAAAACCAATTCCAGGGGGTTTGAGCCGGCCATGAGGCCAGTTCGTCGCGACTTTCGTCAGACACGACATACCTGGCCATACCCCTTTTCTTAAGGGCTCCTTCGTCAACTTTTTTTACTTCGTAAACTGTTTCTCCTTTGTCCGTGACGATTTTGGGGAAAATAGCCGGCTGGACGCGGGTCTGTTTTTCAAGTCCGCGGGCATCCAGCACGAGCCAGGGGAGTGAAGAATCATCATCACTAAGGCGGCCCGGTTCGGGCAGATCTTTCCAGGACGAGGCCCGAGTTCTTAACTGGTTAAGCAAACGGCTGGTCAAACCCTCCACACCGTTCAAAGGGGCCCTGTAGGTTACCCTATAAAAGGGATGAGACCCTTTCTTGACAAACTCTCTTTCATAAGGTTCGT
>Ga0307419_10001339_pt1 | contig 12733 bp, 7 predicted proteins | sample SalMarWE160230MG_2_FD_202512 | JGI IMG/M metagenome (GOLD analysis project Ga0307419, IMG submission 202512) | Salt marsh sediment microbial communities from the Plum Island Ecosystem LTER, Massachusetts, United States - WE1602-30 | ecosystem: Environmental > Aquatic > Marine > Intertidal zone >... | reverse complement strand
CGGCGCGGCCGTCCAATCGGGCGAGGCGGGGGGCGGAGCCCGGAGGGCGCCCACTCCGGTCCCGGGCGGGACCACGAGGAGCGACCACGCTCCGGTGGGGGCCCAGGCGCGCAGGAAGTCGGTGGCGGAGACCCGGTGGAAGGGCGCTCGGGCCGGATCGTGGTACAGGACACCGCCCGCGGCGACGGCCACGACGACCACGTAATGGTAGGCGCCGTCCCCGACCTTCAGGAGCGTGATGACGGGACGCCCCCGGCGGAGCTGGCGCCGCAGCTCTTCCAGGCTGCCGCGGAAGGCGACGGCGCGCCATCCCAGTCTCCGGACCTCCCCCGCGAGAACGTCCGTGCGGATGCCGCGCGCGGAGTCGTCGACCAGGGGTGCGAAGGAGGCCACGTCCGCCGAATCGTGACCCCAGTACCGCATCACCATCACGACGGCCGCGCCCCCGCACAGCCGCGGAGGCTGGGCGACGTACGGCACGTCCAGCACGGTCGTGGCGGTCCCCGTGTCGGGAGCGGCGCCGATCCGCGCCTGGGCTACGGCCGGATGACCGACCGGAGCCAGGAGCCGGAGCGCGGCCAGGGCGGCGGCCGCCGCCCGGCCGCCCCTGCTCATGCCACGAGTATGATGATCAGGACGAGGAGCGCGATGATCAGGGTCGTCGTCGAGATGACGATCGTGTCACTGCCGCCGGCCAGCGCAGCGTTCAGATCCCGGGCCCGCGAGCCCAACCGCGCCAACTCGGGACCGTCCAGCGTGCCCACGGCGTCCCGGGCACGCTCGAGATCCACGCCGTAGCGGCCGGCGACCGATCGGGTCTCGGGCCGGTCCAGGAGACGGAGCAGCGCCGCCCGGTCCGCCGACGCGGCCGTGACGCGGGTGGTCAGCGTTCGATCGATCTGCGAAGACGGAATGGCGTGCGCCTGCTGCGCCCATACCGGCCCTGCGAGGGTCACGAGTGCACTCGCGCACAGCACGATGACTCCGCTTCGAACACGCATCGGACGCTCCTTTCGCCTATGGACCCGGTTTCCTCAACTCCTTGCGGTCGTTCGAGCGATCCGTCTGGAGCAGCACGCCGTCGGGGTCCAGGATCACCGAGTCGGGCCGCTCTCCAGTTACGACGGTCACCTGCTGGCTGGAGTCACGCGAATCCAGGCGAACCGTGGTGTCGCCGACCTCCAGGTCGACGGGCATCCAGGCCCGTCCGGAGCGCGTCACCCGGACGCTCGTCCTCCAGCCGCCCCCATCCGCCCGCTCGGTCCGAACGTCGCCCAGCGCGTAGTCCAGGGTCCAGGTGGTCTGGAGCCATTCATGGAAGTACCAGGACAGGTCCTTCCCGCTGGCTCTCTCCATGGCCGCTTCCAGGTCCGCGGCCGTCACGTGATGGAAGCGCTCGGTCCGATAGTAGTCGTGCATCCCTCGCCGGAACACGTCCTCCCCGACCAGCCAGCGCAGCATGCGCAATACGATGGAGCCCTTGGTGTAGATCATGGCGCCGTACATCGAGAAGTCCGAGAAGTCCTCGGAAGGCTCGGAGACCGGCTGCGTCGCGCTGGCCGCCTCCCGCGCCTCGGCCGCTTCCATGCTCCGGCTCCAGGGCTGCGGCACCCCGTGCTCCTCGGCGAACCAGTTGGTGAGGAAGCTCGCCATTCCCTCGTCCAGCCAGCCTTCCTTCCACTCGTTGTTGGCCAGGATGCCCATGTTGTACTGGTGGCTGGACTCGTGGGTGATGAGCCCCTGTCCCGGACCGCCGTTCATGATGACCATCGGGAACTCGGTCCCGCCGCCTTCGAGGCGGTGGAGGTTGGTGAGCTGGGGCCACGGGTACGGGCCGTAGATCCCCTCCAGCCAGCCCAGTGCGCGGACGGTGCGGCGCGCGGCCGCGCCCAGGTCCCAGTCCAGGTCGCCGGGACGGTAGAGGACCCGGATGACGACCTTGCCCACGTGATCCTGCTCGTACCGGTACTGGGGGTCGACGCTCCAAGCGAAGTGGTGGACCTCCTCCGCCCGGAAGCGCACCCGCTTACGGCCGGCCGCGGCGACATCCGTCAGCAGGCCCGGGTCATCCAGCCGGACCGGCGCGCCGTACCAGTCCCGCTCGTAGTCGACCTCGCGGTCGGGGCTGGACGCATCCGGCTTCCAGCCCGGATCGCCCGAGACCGGGACCCCGGTGGCCCCCACCACCTGGTCGGCGGCCAGGTCCAGCGTCACGTCGTACGTGCCGAACTCGCCGTAGAACTCGCCCTGGGGGTACAGCGGATGGTCCTCCCACCCCGCCGTGTCGAACACCGCCACCCTCGGGTACCACTGGGCCAGGTCCCAGTGGCGGCCCTGGCGGCACTGGCGCCGGCACAGGGTGGCAGGCCGCGCATCCCACGCGATCCGAACCCGGATCGAGTCCCCGGGCGGCAGCGCGCGGGGGAGCTGGAAACGCACCACGGTCGAGTCGGGGGCGAAGGGATAGGCGGCCTCGAGGGTCCGGCCGCGGCCGGCTCGCCCTCGTCCACGACCCACGGCCCCGGCGCGTCCCGCCGTCGACGTTTCCCCGGCGCCTCCTCCCACGGCGGCCCAGGGCACCACCTCGGCCGAGCGCACGCGCTCGTAGCCATAGTCGGGGTCCTGGAGCGCGCCGAAGTCGTATTCCTTCCGCCGCTCGGTCCGGGCCCAGAGGCTGTGCGGGCGGAAGGCGTTCAGGTACAGGTGGAAATAGAGGACGCCGAGCGTGTCCGGAGACTGGTTGTGGTAGCGGACGACCTCCGCTCCGTGGAGCACCTGCGCCGCCTCGTCCAGACGCGCCTCGGTGCTGTAGGCGACGCGCTGCTGCCACAGGGTGTCGGCAGCGGCTTCACGAGCCACGGCGGGTGACGAACGCGGAGCGGGCGTCGCGGAGGAGATCGCGGGCGGGGCGAGCGCCGCGGCGATCAGGGCACGGGCGACCATCCGAAGGATCATGTCGGCGAAGCTACGACCTGGCGGGAGAGCGCTCAACGGGGCCGGGCCCTTCCGGTCGGACCGAATCCGGGCTACGGAGGTCTCGGCGTCCGGGGCTCGGCAGCCACACGCCGACTGCGTGCCCAGCACCCCCGCCGTCGGCGGCGCCGCTTCCCTCCCGGCGCGCTCCGTGTGCCTCGTCCATGGACGAGGTCACCTCCGGGGTCCCACCTTCGGGGAGCGAGCCGCCCGTCCCTTGTCCGGCGGCGGGTCGCGTCGCACGTTGACCGAAAAGGAACCGAAGCCCCGCAGCCCGAGGGACGACACGTGGTACGAGCAGCGGCCCAGCACGAGAGGATCATCCCGCGCTTCCTGGAGCAGGAGATGCGCGACTCGTTCATCGACTACTCGATGAGCGTGATCGTCCAGCGCGCCCTCCCCGACGCCCGTGACGGGCTCAAGCCCGTCCACCGGAGGATCCTGTACGCGATGTGGGAGCAAGGGCTCCTTCCCGGGCGAGCCTACAAGAAGAGCGCGACCGTGGTCGGTGACGTGCTGGGCAAGTACCACCCGCACGGTGACAGCGCGGTCTACGACACGCTCGTGCGCATGGCGCAGGACTTCTCGATGCGCTATCCGCTGGTGGACGGTCAGGGCAATTTCGGCTCCATCGATGGGGACAGCGCCGCCGCCTACCGGTACACCGAGGCCCGTCTCGCCGCCATCTCGACCGAGCTGCTCGAGGACCTGGGGCGCGACACCGTGGACTTCACCGGCAACTTCGACAACCGGCTGGAGGAGCCCACCGTGCTCCCCGCCCGGCTCCCCCAGCTCCTCCTGAACGGCACGGACGGGATCGCGGTCGGAATGGCCACCAAGATCCCGCCGCACAACCTCACCGAGCTCCTCGCCGCCACCGTGCACCTGGTGCGCAACCCCGGGTGCGAAGTGGAGGAGCTCATGGCCCTCCTGCCCGGTCCCGACTTCCCCACCGGCGGCTACATCTGGGGCCGCGAGGGCATCGAGGAGGCCTACCGCACCGGGCGCGGCCTGGTCGAGATGCGGGCCCGCATGCACGTGGAGGAGCGAGGGTACGGTAAGAGCGCCATCGTCGTGACCGAGCTCCCCTACCAGGTGAACAAGTCGCGGGTGATCGAACAGATCACCCGGCAGGTTCGGCGCGGCCGCATGGACGCGATCACCGACCTGCGGGACGAGTCCGATCGGGACGGAATCCGGCTCGTCATCGAGCTCAAGCGGGACGCCGACCCGCGAAAGCTCCTCCCGGCCCTGTTCAAGAAGACGCAGCTCCGGTACACCTTCGGCATCATCAACCTGGCACTGGTCGACGGACGACCCGAAGAGCTGGATCTCAAGCGGGCGCTCGCCTGCTTCGTCGACCATCGGCTCGAGGTCATCTTCCGGCGGGCCGCCCACGACCTGGCCGAGGCCGAGGACCGCGCCCACGTGGTGGAGGGGCTGCTCATCGCCCTGGGCGACCTGGACCGGGTGCTGGACATCATCCGGGCGGCGCCCGACCCGTCCACCGCCTCGCGCGACCTGCAGCGGGAGATGGAGCTGAGCGAGCGCCAGGCCGAGGCCATCCTGGCCATGCGGCTGGCCAGCCTCACGGGCCTGGAGCGCCGCAAGCTGTCCGACGAGCTCGAGGCGCTGCGGGCGTCCATCGAAGAGCTCCGACTCCTCGTCGAGGACGAGCAGGTGCGCCGGGACGCGCTCTGCCGGGAGCTGGAGGAGCTCGCGGGCCGCTACGGCGACGCTCGCCGCACGGAGATCCTGGAGGGGAAGGAGCGCTTCCCCCTCCCCTCGGGGAACGCCGGCGGCGCCACCCTCGTCCTCCTCACGCGCCGCGGGTATCTGAAGGCGCAGCCGGTGCGGGGCGGCGCGGGCACGGCGGGGGCCGGACTGGCCGGCGCGGAGGCCATGTCGGAGCGGGAGGCCGATTTCGTGCGCCAGGCCATCCTGTGCCGCGGTACCGACACGCTCCTGGCCGTCACCCGCCTGGGCAGCGCCCACGCCCTGGCGCTCGGCGACCTTCCCCGCGGGACCCGAAGCTCCCGCGGCCATCCGCTGGCCGGCTACCTGCACCTCCAGGAAGGGGACGAGGTGGTCGCTCTCCTGGCGGTGGAGACGTTCGCGGAGGACCGCTACCTGGTCAACGTCACCGCCGGCGGCCAGGTCAAGCGCACGGCGCTTTCGGAGTTCGCCAACGTGCGGTCGGGCGGGATCATCGCGGCCGGGCTGGCGGGGAGCGACGAGGTGGTGGCGGCGTTCCTGACGGGCGGGGGTCGCGAACTCGTCCTCGCCACGGCCGGCGGCATGGCCATCCGCTTCGAGGAGGGCGAGGTGCGTCCCATGGGCCGTACGGCCCAGGGCGTGAAGGGCATCGATCTCGACGAGGGCGACCGGGTCATCGCCGCCCTGTCTCCGCGACGCGACGCCGAGCTCCTGGTGGCGTCTTCGCGCGGCTTCGGGAAGCGCGTCCCGTTCACCGAGCTCCGTGTCCAGGGACGGGCCGGCAAGGGTACGGCGATTCTCCCCGACCGGGGCAAAGCCGGCCAGCTGGTCGGCCTGCTGGAGATGCACCCGGGCGACCAGGTGGCCTGGGAGCTCGCCTCCGGGGAGCTCGTGACCACGGCCGCCTCGGAGCTCCGGGTCCGCGCCCGCGCCGACGCCTGCCTGAGAGTGCTCGGCCGCCTGGAGGAGGACCGCGTGGCCACCGTCCACCCGCTCCGTTCCGAACCGCGCGGTCCGGAGGTGGGCGAAGGCGAGGAGGACGTCGGCCGAGCCGCGACGCACGGAACGGCCGAAGCGGCCGGCACGAACGGGGAATCCGGGGAGAGCGGCGCCGTCGTGGAAGGCTCCGAAGCCGGCGACCAGGGAGAGCTCGACCTCCCCTAGTCCCGCGGCCGGCCGGCCCCCGCGCCCTCCAACCGCTCGCTCATCGAGCTGTCGGCGTACACCACCCGCCCGTCGCGGAAGGTGGCCAGGACGCGGACCTCGTCCAGGCTGTCGGCGGGCGTCGTGAGCGGATCGCGGGAGAGGACCACCAGGTCCGCCGCGTCCCCCTTCCTCAGCTCCCCCCGCGAGGGCGCCCCGCCGCCGGGAGGATACCACGCCGTCATCTGCCGGAGCGACGCGAGCCGCCCCCTCGGCCCCGGTCCGGTCACGCCGATGGCGTTGTGGCCGGTGAGGGACATCCGGAAGGTGAGGAGCGCCGGGCCGGGAGTCGTGAAGTAGTCGGTCCCTCCCGCCAGGGGCGCGCCCATCGAGTCCAGGCGGGCCCACGCGTACACGCGCGGATCGGCCGAGTGGCCCACCCGCAGGTCCGCGAAGGTGGGCCGCACACCCTCGGGCGTGTTGAAGTCGGGCTGCACCGAGAGGAGCACCCCGAGCCGGACGGCGCGCCCGAAGTCCACCTCCCGGGCGAAGGAGAAGTGCTCGATCCGGAGGCGGCGGGGCGCGAGGTCCGGCCGGCTGCCGAGCACGCGCTCATAGGCGTCCAGGGTGCGGCGCACCGCCTCGTCGCCGATGGCGTGGGTCGCGACGTCCAGGCCCGCGCCGAGCGCCCGGCGGCTCCACGCCTCGATCTCCTCCGTCGTCATTCGCGCCACCCCGCGCGTGCCCGGGTCGTCGGCGTAAGGCCGCGTGAGGGCCGCCCCCCGGCTTCCCAACGCTCCGTCGGCGAACAGCTTGAGCGCGGTGACCCGCACGTGCGGCGACACGCGCCGGTAGCGCTCAGGGTGCGCCACGATGGAGTCGGCCAGGCGGCTCGGCGCCGGCACCATGAGATCCAGGTCGATCGGGAGGGGAGCGGCGGAGTCCTCCCGGGCCAGGAGCCCCAGGAGGCGCCCCATGTCCACGTTCAGGGCCACCACGCCCGGGAAGGCCAGGAAGCCGGCGTCGTAGGCCCGGACCACCCCGCGGGCCGCCATCGCCCGGGCCGCCAGGCGGAACGCGGCGCGGACCACCGAATCGGGCAGCGCCGGGATGTGGGCCACCACGGCCTCGTTGGCCCGCTCCAGCAGGACGCCGGTGGGCTCGCCGCCGGGGCCCCGCACGATCCGTCCGCCGGGCGGATCCGGCGTGGAGGCGGCGATCCCCGCCAGGCGGAGCGCCGCGGCGTTGACCCAGCCCGCGTGCCCATCCGAGCGCGCCAGGAAGACGGGGTGGTCGGGCGCGGCGCGATCCAGGAGCTCCCGCGTCGGCAGCGCCTCCGTGCCCCATGCCGCCTGGCTCCACTCCTTGCCGAACACCCACGCGCCCGGCGGCAGGGAGTCGGCCCGCGCCCGGACCCGGTGAGCCACCTCCTCCAGCGACGTCGCGTCCGAGAGGTCCAGGTACAGACGCTGGTGCTCGCGGGCGTTGAGCAGCGCCAGCCCGATGTCGAACAGGTGCAGGTGGTGGTCGCCGAAGGCCGGTAGCACCGTGGCGCCCCCGAGGTCGATGCCGGGCGCGCCGCCGGCGGCGGCGCTCGCCGTCCGCTCGTCACCGATGGCCGCGATGCGCCCGTCCCGCACCGCGAGAGCGCCCGCGCGGGTTCGGCCGGCCGCGGAGTCGCCCGGAGCGAGCGCCGGGATCCGGGCGTCCACGAGGAGAAGGCGGTCGGCGCCGGGGCCGGCCCGGCCTCCGCAGGCGGCGGCAAGGAGCAGGCCCGCCGCGAGAACGGGCGCGAGCCTCGCCCCCGCCGCCCCGCGCCTCCGGAGCGCGGGGCGCGGCGGACGGGGCGTGGCGGGCCGCGCCCGTCGACGTGGCCGCGCGGTGTCGGGCGCCGGATCGATCGTGGGACCTCCCGGACTCGGGTGACGTGACCGCCGGGTACCCCACCCGGCCCCCCCATCGCCCGGCACGATACCGGCGGAGCCCGCCGGCCGACAACGCCTTGACCTCGCCGGCGCCGGCCGGCTAGCATGGCGGCATGCCTCCTCACGCCTCCACGCTGTGCGTCGCCGCGGCGTCCCTCCTCGTCCTTCCAGCGACGGGGACGTCCACGCGACCGGCTCCGCCCGCCACCACGCCCCGGTCCGCCGGGGCCCGGGGCGTGGTGGCGCCCGGAGACACGGCGCTGCTCGGCTTCTCGGCCGCCTCGGCGTCCCGGGAGCTGGCGCTCGAGGACCTCCTCGCCTCCCGGCTCGAGAACGACAGCACCGGTCGCTACCTCCGGTTCCTGACGGAGGAGCCGCACATCGCCGGCACACCGCGCAACAAGGTGCTGGCCGAGTACGTCCGGGACCACTTCCGGAGTTACGGGCTCGAGGACGTCGAGATGATCCCCTACGACGTCCTCCTTCCCTACCCGGACACGGTGGCGGTGAGCATGGTCGAGCCCGACCGGTTCGACGCGCCCCTCAGGGAGGCCGGCTACGGGGTGGACAAGGACTCGTGGAGCGGCGATGTCGGTCCGACGTACATGGGCATGTCGGCCGACGTCGACACGACGGCGGACCTGGTCTACGCCAACGGAGGAAACCCGGCCGACTACGACTGGCTGGCCAGCCAGGGCATCGATGTGCGGGGCAAGATCGCCATCGTCCGCTACTCGGTTCCCTACAGCTACCGGGGCTTCAAGGCGCTGACGGCCGAGCGCCGCGGCGTGAAGGCGCTACTCATCTATTCCGATCCCGCCGAGGACGGCTACCGCAAGGGGCTCACGTTCCCCCACGGCCCGTGGGGGCCGGCGAGCCACATCCAGCGCGGATCGATCACCTACGACTTCCGCGTGCCCGGGGACCCGCTCACGCCCGGCTGGGCCTCCGTGAAGGGAGCCCGCCGGATCCCGGTGTCCGAAGCGCGCTCGATCCCCCACATCGCCATGGTCCCGATGTCGTGGGCCGACGCGAAGCCGCTCCTCGAGCACCTGGGGGGACCGGTGGCCCCCCTCTCCTGGCAGGGCGCCCTTCCGTTCACCTACCGGGTCGGACCGGGCGCCACCAAGGTGCACGTCACGGTCAAGATGGACGGCAAGACGCGCACCATCTGGGACGTGGTGGGCCGCATCCGCGGCTCGGCAGAGCCGGACCGCGTGGTCGTGCTCGGCAATCACCGCGACGCGTGGGTGTACGGCGCCGTGGATCCAAGCAGCGGCACGGCCACGGAGCTGGAGCTGGCGCGCGTCCTGGGAGGCCTCCTCAAGGAGGGCCACCGTCCCAGACGGACCATCGTGTTCGGGGACTGGGACGCGGAGGAATGGCACCTCACGGGCTCCACCGAGTGGGGGGAGCAGAACCAGGACGCGCTCGGCGCGGGGGGGCTGGCCTACATCAACGTGGACGGCTCGGTGTCCGGGCCGGACTTCGACGTCGGAGCCGTGGCCAGCCTGAACGACCTCATCGTCCAGACGGCGCGCGACGTGATCGACCCGAACAGTCGCCGCAGCCTGCTCGAGGCCTGGGGCCGGGTGGTGCGCGGCGGAGGGAAGGACGCCGTCATGGGCGGCGGGGCCGCCGGCGGCGGCCACGACCTGTCGAACCCGCTCGACTGGGTGGGCAACGAGCTCGGGAGCGGCTCGGACTACACGGTCTTCCTGAACCACATCGGCATGCCGATCATCGGCATGGACTTCGAGGGCCCCTACGGCGTCTACCATTCCCAATACGACGACTACTACTGGATGACGCACTTCGGGGACCCGGGCTTCCGCTACATGACCGCCATGGCCGAGGTGTGGGGCCGTATGGCGCTGCGCATCGCCAACTCGGACATCCTCCCGTACGACTTCTCGCTGTACGCGGAGCGCGTGGGCGGCTTCCTCGACGCCCTGGCGGCCGAGCCGGGCGTCTCCGGCCAGCTGGACCTGTCGCAAGCCCGGTCCGCGCAGCAGGCGTGGGCAGCCGCGGCGAGGAGGCTGGACGGGCGGATCCGGGCCAGTCTCTCCTCGACCTCGTCATCTGCCGCGGCGGGCGGAGCGGCTTCGGCGGCGGGCGCAGGATCCGGGACCCCGGCCGCCGGCGCATCCTCCGGAACCGACCCGTATGCGGCCCTGAACGGCGCGCTCGTGCAGGTGGAGCGCCGGCTGCTGGACTCGGCCGGAATTCCGAACCGTCCGTGGTTCCGGCACCTCCTGTACGCCCCGAAGGAGACCTACGACGCCATGTCGCTCCCGGGGGTGCAGGAGGCCGTGGACGCGAAGGACTGGGCCAGGGCTCGCGAGCAGCTCGGAGTGCTGACCACGCACCTGCAGGCCGTGGCCGACGCGCTCGACGGGGCGGCTGGAGCGGTGCCCAGGTAAGAGCCGCGCCTCGACTCCGGCAGGCCCGGGGTCGAGTTCTCGGGTCACCGCCCGCGCGCGCAGGCCCATCACTTCACCCGGGAGAGGGGGAAGTATGCGAATGGAGAGAACCGTATCCATCACCGCCGTGGCGCTGGCAACCGCCGCGCTTCTCGCCGGCTGCGGCAAGAAGACCGCGAACCAGAGTGGCGACATGTCCGTCGATACCTCGATGGAGGCGGGCGCCATGGGACAGATGGCTCCGGGCGGGCTGGCCGCGCTCATGGGCACCCACGAGGTCTCGGGCCTCGCGCTGAGCTTCGACTCGGCCGGATCCTTCACCGTCAGCCAGAACGACTCGGTCGAGGTCCGGGGCCACGCGACGGGCAACGGTGATACGGTCACCTTCATGGACGATACCGGCGGCTGTGCGGGCGTGAAGGGAGACTACGTGGTCACGTCGGGATCGACCGGCCCACAGTTCACGCTCGTCTCCGACACGTGCAAGCCCCGGATGCAGGCGCTGGTGGGCGACAGCACGGGGATGGCCGGGGGCCAGTAGCGACCGCCCCCGCCGTCGGGAAGCACCCGCACACCGCGCAGAGCGGGCTCATCACCCCCACGAGGAGGACGGACATGCGACTCCACAGGATCGGCCCGGTCGTCGCGGTGACGATGGCGGCGACCACCCTGCTCTCGGGTTGCCAGAAGAAGGCTTCCGACCAGATGGCCGCCGACACCTCGGGCACGTCGAGCATGCAGATGCAGGGCGACACGGGCGGAAGCCCGGGCATCCTCGCAGCGATGGTCGGCACGCACACGACCACCATGGGCAACACGATGAAGGTGAACGCGGACGGCTCCTTCACCGTGACGGAGGACGACTCGGTGGCCGTCCACGGCCAGATGAAGGCCAGCGGCGACACCGTGACGATCACCGATGACGTGTGCGACGGCCCCGGCGTGTTCGTGGTCCATATGGAGGCGAGCGGTCCCACCTTCACCACCGTCTCCGACTCCTGCCAGCCCAGGCGAGCCGACCTGGCGGGCGACAGCACGGCCACGTCGGGAGGTCAGTAGGGGGCAGCGGGTGGAGGCCCGGTCCCGGGGAGGCGGATCGGGCCGGTCCACCGGGTCACCCCGGTGGTAGGGGCGGGCATCCGGAGTCCGGTGCCCGGTGCGAGGGCCGGGGCGCCCGCGCGGCCCCCCTCCCCGCCGCCTCCGGCCCTCTTCAGCTCCCGCCGGACTCCGAGTCCGGCCTGAGCGCTTCCCGGATCCGGCGGGACAGGTCCTCCAGGTGGAGGCGCGTCATGCGATCGGCCGCCTTCGCCTCCCGGTCGTCGATCCGGTCCGCGGTGGCCTGGAGCTCTCCGCGCGCCAGGGCCGCGATGTCGCTGTCTGCCCGGAGCTTCCCGGCGAGCACGGTCACCCACTCGCGCTGGAGGGCGCGACGGAAGGGTCCGATGTGCACACTTCCCTCGTCCAGCTCCGAGAACAGTCCCTCCCGAAGCTGATCCAGGAAGTCGAGCGGCGCGAAGCGCCGGTCCGCGTCCGTCGCCAGCGTTTCGGCCTCCCCCAGACGCTCCAGCCGGTCGTCCTCCAGAAGGCCATCCAGGAGTCCGGCCTGCGCGCGCTCGATCCTGGCGGCGGAGCCGGAGGGCTCGAAGCGGCGCACCACGTCCGGATCGAGCAGGAAGCGAGGAGCGTGGAAAGCGCTGTCCAGCAGGAGGCGAACAGCCGCCACCTGCCGCTCCCGGGGCACGGGCGTCGCCACGACGCCGGGCTGGCCGAAGTGCTTCCGGTCCTCGTACACGCCGCCCACCACCGGGACCAGGTGCTCCATCTCCGCTTCCCACTGACGCACCAGCTGCCGGTACATGTCCTTGAGCTCGTCGTAGCTCTCCGTGGGCCGCTCGACACCCGGGAGCAGGTAGCCCGCCACGCGCCGCAGGTTCGCGAGGCCGAGGCTCGTGGCCGCGACGGGGTCGTCGCCCAGGTCCTCGGTCTGGGCGCTGGGGTCGATCTCGTCCCGAGGTCCGAATCGCAGCCTCGGATCGGTGTCCTGCCAGCGAGCCCAGGCGTCCAGGGAGTCACGCTCCGCCTCCGGCGTGGCGGCATCCGCGATGGGCCGGTAGCCCCACATGATCGCGAAGTCGTCGTAGGGACCGATGACCGGGATGAGGTGCGCCCCGTCCCCCGGCTGCGCCACGTAGTTGAAGCGCCCGTAGTCCATGATCGACGCCTCGTCCCCGTATCTCGCGGTGAAGGACGGGCTCCGGAGCGAATCCACCGGATAGGCCGAGCTCGCCTTCATGTTGTGCTCCAGGCCCAGCGAGTGCCCCACTTCGTGGGTCACGACGTACTCGATGAGCCGGCCCATGAGCGAATCGGGGAGCGGCAGGTGGCGGGCCCTGGGATCATCCGGCGAGGCCTGCACGAAGTACCAGTCACGGGCCAGCTTGAGGACGTTGTGGTAGACCTGGATGTCGCTCTCCAGGATCTGGCCCGAGCGCGGGTCGTGGACGTTGGGCCCCATCGCGTTCTCGACGGGCGAGGGGAGCCACCGGATGACCG
>Ga0307419_10001336_pt1 | contig 12745 bp, 8 predicted proteins | sample SalMarWE160230MG_2_FD_202512 | JGI IMG/M metagenome (GOLD analysis project Ga0307419, IMG submission 202512) | Salt marsh sediment microbial communities from the Plum Island Ecosystem LTER, Massachusetts, United States - WE1602-30 | ecosystem: Environmental > Aquatic > Marine > Intertidal zone >... | reverse complement strand
CACCCGGCGCTCGGGGGAGTGGCCGGGGAGCGCGGTCCTTCCGGCCGAGCGCTCGCCGGCCGCGCCGCGCTCGACCAGCTTGCGGAGCTTGGCGGTGGATAGCCCGGCGATCTGACCGATCCGCTCCCCGCTCCCGGTCAGGCGCGCGAGCAGACCCAGCCGCGTGATCTCCGCGTCCGTGTAGAGCCTGTGGCCGCCCTCGGAGCGGGTGGGCTCTATGACGTCGTAGCGCCGCTCCCACGCCCTCAAGACGTGAGGGCTGAGGCCCGTGCGCGCGGCCACCACCGAGATGGGGTGGCGCGCTTCTCCCCCGCTCCCGCCACCCACCGCGTCTCTCGCCATGCACTCGTCCTCGCTCGAAGGTCGGCCCTCGCCCCGTGGCGTCGCGCCACGGGGCCGGACATCAAGCTGAGGGTGACGTCGAGGTCGTGTCAAGAAATATATGTGGACAAGCCCTTGACAGAACCGGGGGCATCCTGCGATAATCTAGACACAAATTCGACACTACTCTTCGACGCGAAGGAGGCAACCCATGCGCACGTTCGATATCCTGGCCGTCGTCCTGCTGGTCGTGGGCGGTCTGAACTGGGGGCTGGTGGGTCTGTTCGGCTTCGACCTGGTGGCGGCGATCTTCGGCGACATGACCGTGTTCGCCCGTTTGGTCTACGCCCTGGTCGGGATCGCGGCGGTGTACCGGCTCCTGGCATGGCGTGGCGCGAGTCGTCGCGTGGCCACCGTCGGAGCCTGAGCGACGGCCGGGTCGGCCCCGACGCCGACGGGTGGCACGAGTCGGCGGCCGGGGAGCTCCGCGGACCGGCGTGACAGTCTGTCGGGGCTCGCGGCCGCGCTTTTGGGACAGCTTGTCACGGCGGAGAAGAACCCGCCGTACGGACGCGGTCGCGTCGGCGCGGTGACGATCCAGTCAGCACAAGGCCGACGGTCCCTGAAGGCCGGTCGTCGCTGCGTGGCATGCGGCCGGGCACGCCGGTTGCTTATGAGTACCCTGCCCGCGACGAGGACGCTTCGGCGACCACGACGTGGGAATCGGCGCCCGACGGTTCGGGCCGAAGGGCGCCTCGCCTAGCGGGAGTTTGGCCCGCCTAGGCCGGTTGCGTGGTCGTCGGCTGCAACCGTAGTCCCGGGAACGGGGACGCCTGAGTCGTGACTTTCGAGTGACGACGAGGGAAAGAGCCTGAATCCGGTCACCACACGGGGTGACGCCAAACCGACGGACGCAGGTTCGCCGACGCAACGAGGCCCCCGATCGGAGCCGTGAACTCCGGTCGGGGGTTTCGCTATTCTTCCAAAATTTCCCACCCTTCGGCGTTTCTTCCCGTTTCGCCCCGGTCGGCAGTCTGTATCTTGAGCGTCTCCCGACCACGCGGGTGACGCCCACCCGGCCCATCCAGGGCCTCCAGGCGGACCCACGACCATACGAACGGAGCGATTGACGCTGCGGTGACGCACCAGCAGAGCGATGGGCGAGGTGTCTCCAGGGTGCTCGTGGTCGAGACCGACGAGCGGCTCGGCGGTGCCCTCGCCGCCGTGCTCGAGGCCGACGGCTTTCGGGTGGAGACCTGCACCCGGGGCGACGTGGGCCTCGCCCGCCTGCGGGAGGAACGGTTCGACGCGGCGGTGATCGCGCTTCGCCTCCCGGGCCTGTCGGGGCTCGACCTCCTGGCCCGCATCGACCCGCTCGAGACCGACGCCCGGCTGGTGGCGGTAGCCGACGAGGGTGACGTGAAAGGGGCGGTGGAGGCCATGCACCGGGGCGCGGCCGACTGCCTGGTGCGCCCGCTGGAGACCAATCGGCTCCTCGCCGCGGTGACCCGCGCCGCCTCCGAGTCCGAGCGCCGGCGTGCCCTCCGGCGCCGCGAGGAGGGAGAGGACGACCTCCGCGTGCCGATCCTCGGGCGCTCGCCGGCCATCCGGCGTACGCTGGGCCTCGTGCGGAGGGTCGCTCCCACGCGGTCCACCGCCCTCGTGACCGGCGAGACCGGGACCGGCAAGGAGCTCATCGCCCGGGCCATCCACGAGATCTCCCCCCGGGGAGAGGGTCCCTTCGTTCCGGTCGTGTGCTCGGCGCTCCCCGAGAGCCTCCTGGAGGCCGAGCTGTTCGGGCATCGCAAGGGAAGCTTCACGGGCGCCTACGCCGATCGGCGTGGTCTCGTCGAGGTGGCCGCCGGAGGCACGCTGTTCCTGGACGAGATCGCCACCGTGCCGACGGACGTGCAGGTCAAGCTCCTCCGGGTCCTGGAGGAGCGGCGGGTGCGCCGGGTGGGAGACGCCGAGGCCCGACCCATCGATTTCCGGCTGGTGGTGGCCACGAACGAGGACCTGGAGGAGGCGGTCGAGAAGGGGCGCTTCCGGGAGGACCTCTTCTACCGGCTGAACGTGTTTCCCATCCGCGTCCCTCCCCTCCGGGAGCGCCGCGAGGACATCCCGCTCCTGGCCGAGCACTTCCGGCGCCGGTACGCCGAGGAGAACGACGTCGACGCGCCGGCCATCCTCCCCGAGACCCTGGCTCGGATGCAGGAGTATCCGTGGCCGGGCAACGTGCGGGAGCTCGAGCACTTCGTCGAGCGGGCCATGTTGCTCTACGCCGGTCAGCCGGCCATCCGCTTCGATCCGGTCACGCGCCGCGGACGGGGCAAGGCGGGCGATCTCCTCCGGAAGGCCGCGGATGAGACGTGGGACCTGGACCGCCTGGAGCGGGAGTACATCCTCCGCATCCTCGAGGAAGCGGGCGGGAACCGCACCCGGGCGGCCGAGATCCTGGGGGTCCACCGCCGGACCCTGGCCCGCCGCATGGACCGCTACCGGGAGCGAAGGCGTCCGGCCCGCTAGGCCCGGTCGGTCCGCTCAGCCCGGGACCAGCCACAGCAGGACGGCGAAGGCGATCACCGCCACCGTCACCACCCGCCGCACCCAGCGGCTCCCCTTGAGCACCGTGAGATGGACCCCGACCAGGGCCCCCGTGAAGTTCCCGGCCGCCAGGGCGAGACCCAGCAGCCAGTCCACCTCGCCCGAGGCGGCGAACTGCCACAGGGCAAGGGGCGTCCACAGCAGGATGACCAGCACCTTGAGGGCGTTGCCTCGCACGAGGTCGAAGCCGGCCCACGTGAGGACGGCCAGGAACAGGAAGCCGGTGCCGGCCTGCACGAAGCCGCCGTAGATGCCCACCAGCAGGAACCCGGCCCCGAGTCCGATCCGGCTCCAGGGCCCCGAAGAAAGTTCCGGAGCCCGCGCCGGCACGGCCCCGGCGGCCGCCTCACCGACCGGCTCCCCGCTTCCTCCGCCGACCGTCGCGGAGGCTTCGCCTTCCCGCCCCGCCTTCTCGCTCACGGCGTCGTCACCGCCGCCCGGTCGCCACAGCGAGAGCAGGGAGACGGCGATCATCACCACCGAGAGGATGTTCTTGAACGACTCGTCGCCCACGCGGACGGCGAGCCAGGCGCCCAGGATCGCGCCCGCCACGCCGGGCACGGCGGCCCGCATGAGCCAGCGCCACGGCACCAGGCTGCGGCGATGGAAGCCCCACACCGCGCCCCCGTTCTGCACCAGGATGGCCACGCGGTTCGTCCCGTTGGCCACCGTGGGTGGCAGGCCCAGGAAGATCATCGCGGGGAGCGAGAGGAACGACCCGCCCCCGGCGATCACGTTGAGCGCTCCGGCCACGAGTCCGACGCCGGCCAGGGCGGGGTAGCTCCACCAGGCGTGGTTCACGTCACGTCCCTTCGCTCTTGCGCCGCGCGCATGCGGTTCCTAGCGTCGGCCATCACGGCCCAGCCCGCTCGCGGACCTTCCACGCAGGGGACAGCATGAGCAGTGCCCGGCCCGCCGCGCAGGAAACCGTCTCCTCCGGATCGGGGAGCTCCGGCCCCTTCATCCCCGCCTCGCAGTCGCTGCCCGAGATCACCGTCAAGGCGGTGATCCTGGGGGTGATCCTGGCGCTCGTGCTGGCCGGGGCCAACGCCTACCTGGGGCTGTTCGCCGGTCTCACGGTCTCGGCCTCGATCCCGGCGGCGGTGATCTCGATGGGGATCCTGAGGTTGTTCCCGAGATCCAACATCCTCGAGAACAATATCGTACAGACGTGCGCCAGCGCGGGCGAATCACTGGCCGCGGGCGTGATCTTCACCATCCCGGCCCTGGTGATCCTGGGCACCTGGACCCAGTTCGACATGGTCCAGACCACCCTCATCGCGGCTTTCGGCGGCTTCCTCGGCGTGCTGTTCACCGTGCCGCTGCGCCGGGCGCTCATCGTCGAGCATCCGCTGCAGTTCCCCGAGGGGGTCGCCTGCGCCGAGGTGCTGGAGGCCGGCGAGCGGGGCGGAGAAGGGGTCAAGTTCGTCGCCGGCGCGGCCATCATCTCGGCCCTGTTCAAGTTCTCCCAGACCGGCCTCCGGCTGTGGGGCGAGACGGCTGAGTGGGCCGCGAACATCTTCGGCGGGAAGAGCCTGTTCTACATCGGGACCAACCTCTCGCCGGCCCTGCTCGGTGTGGGCTACATCGTGGGCCTCAACATCGCCGCGCTCGTGTTCGGCGGCGGGATCCTGAACTTCTGGGTGGCGATCCCGGTGTACACCTGGCTCCACGGCGGCGTCCCGGCCGGCCAGACCGCGGCCGAGCACGCCCTGGCCGTGTGGTCCGCCCAGACGCGCTACCTGGGCGTGGGGGCCATGGTGGTGGGCGGCCTGTGGGCCCTCATCCGCATGGGCGGGAGCGTGGTGTCGGGGATCCGGTCCGGGTTCGATGCCTATCGCTCGCTCCGCGAGGGTGGCGCGGAGGCCACCCCGCGCACCGAGCGCGACATGCCGATGCAGTGGGTGGTGGGGATCATCGTCGTCTCGATCATCCCGCTCTTCTTCCTGTATTACTATCTGGTCGGGCATCTGGGCATGAGCCTGGCCATGGCCATCATCATGGTGATCGGCGGATTCGTGTTCTCCGCCGTCTCCGGCTACATGACGGGGCTGGTGGGCTCGTCCAACAATCCCGTCTCCGGCGTCACGATCGCCACCCTCCTGTTCGCCTCCCTCCTCCTGCTCCTGGTGTTCGGCGAGGCGGGAGGGAAGGGCGCGGCGGCCGCCATCCTGATCGGGGCGGTGGTGGCCTGCGCGGCGGCGATCGCGGGGGACAACCTGCACGACCTCAAGACCGGTTACCTGGTCGGGGCGACGCCCTGGAAGCAGCAGGTGATGCTCATCGTCGGAACCGGGGTCTCGGCCTTCGTCATGGCCCCGGTACTCAACCTCCTCCTCCACGCGTACGGGATCGGGCCCCAGTCGGCGGCCCACCCCCAGTCCCTCACCGCGCCCCAGGCCACGCTGATGGCATCGGTGGCGAAGGGCGTGTTCGAGGGCGGCCTCCCCTGGACCATGGTGTTCATCGGCATGGCCGTGGCCGTGGCGATCATCGCGTTCGACGTGTGGCTGGAGAAGCGGGACGCTCCCTTCCGGACGCCGGTGCTGGCGGTCGCGGTGGGGATCTACCTGCCGCTCGAGCTGTCGACGCCCATCATGATCGGCGGCATCGTGGCCCCGTTCGTGAAGCGGGCCCTGGCCCGCCGCGGGTTCGGCTCGGAGGAGGAGCGGAAGGACGTGCAGCAGCGGGGCCTCCTCCTCTCCTCGGGCTTCATCACCGGCGAGGCGCTGGTCGGCATCTTCATGGCCATCCCGATCGTCATTTCGGGACGCTCGGACGTGTTCGCCTTCTTCGGCGTGCACGGCTCGGCGCTCCCCGGCCTCATCCTCATGGCGCTCGTCGTGTGGGGCTTCTACCGCGTGGCGGCTCCGCGATCGGCCCGCGCCTGAGGTCGTGAGTCCGGGCTCCCCCGCTCCAGCCCGGGCGGGGGAGTCGTCCCCCTGGGCGCCCTTCCGCCATGCGGTCTTTCGGGCCATCTGGGCGGCCAACGTGGTCTCCTACGTGGGTACCTGGGTCCAGCAGGTGGCCGCGCAGTGGCTCATGACCGATCTGGCGCCCGACCCGCTGATGGTGGCGCTCGTCCAGGCGGCCACCGGTCTCGCCATGTTCCTCCTGGTCGTCCCCTCGGGGGCGCTCGCGGACCTGGCCGACCGGCGCCGCGTGCTCCTCGGTGCCCAGGTGTGGCAGCTCCTCATGGCCGGCTCGCTCGGCGTCCTCACCGTGACCGGCCGCGTCACGCCCTGGATCCTCCTGGGCTTCACCCTCCTCCTGGGCTTCGGGGCGGCGGTGAACCAGCCCGCGTGGAACGCGGTCCTGCCCGAGCTCGTACCGCGCGAAGAGCTGCCCTCGGCCATCGTGGCGAGCAGCGTGGGGGTCAACGTGGCGCGGGCCGTGGGTCCGGCGCTCGGCGGCCTGCTGGTCGCCACCCTCGGGGCCGGGATCGCCTTCCTGGCCAACGCCGCCTCCTACCTGGGGCTCGTCGGCGTGCTGGCCCGGTGGAGGCGACCGGAGGAGACGACCGAGCTTCCGGCCGAGCGCTTCCCGGGGGCGGTGCGCGCCGGATTCCGGTACGTGCGTCACACGCCGCAGCTCGTCTCGGTGCTCGTCCGGGTGGGCCTGTTCGTGCTGGCGGGCAGTGCCCTGTGGGCCCTCCTCCCGCTGGTCGCGCGGCAGCGACTCGGCCTGTCGGCCGGGGGCTTCGGCCTGGTGGTCACGGCCTTCGGCACGGGGGCGGTGACCGGCGCCGTCGTCCTCGGTCCGCTGCGCAAGAAGCTCCCGATGGAGCGGGTGGTGAGCGTCTCGGTGCTGGTGTTCGGGATCGCCCTGGCGGCGGTGGGCCAGGTGCGCTGGCTGCCGTTGTTCCTGGCCGTGGTGTTCGCCGCCGGCGGCGCATGGCTCAACCTGCTGTCGGGCTTCAACACGTCGGCCCAGACGGTCCTCCCGTCCTGGGTCCGGGCGCGCGGAATGTCGCTCTACGTCCTCGTGTTCTTCGGGGGCACGACGACCGGGAGCATCCTGTGGGGTGCGGTGGCCGGCCGCTTCGGGCTGTCGGCGGCGCTGGCGGCGGCCGGCGTCGTCGTGGTGGCCGGCGTCCTCGCCGGCCGGCGTTTCCGGATCAAGGACACGGGCGGGCTCGACCTGTCGCCCACTCGCCACTGGCCGGCGCCCATCCTCGCCGGGGAGGTAGAGCACGACCGGGGGCCCGTGCTGGTCACGGTCGAGTACCGCGTGCGCTCCGACCGCCACGCCGAGTTCGAGGCGGCCATGGCCGACGTGGGCCGGCGCCGACGCCGGAGCGGCGCGTACTGGTGGGACCTGTTCACCGACTCGTCGGAGCCGGACCGCTACGTGGAGACCTTCCTCGTGGCGTCGTGGGCCGACCACCTGCGCCAGCACGGGCGGGTGACAGGCCTGGACCTGGCGGCCGAGCGCCGTGCCCAGGAGTACCTCGAGCCCGGGACGCGGCCGCTCATCCGCCACCACCTGGCCACACGGGACCGCTGAGCGCTACCGCCGAGGTCGCGTGAAGCGGAAGAGCAGGAGGAGTCCGAGGACGACGAGCCCGGCCGCCAGGGGATGCTCGGCCGCCAGGTCGCCCGCCCGGCTCAGGATCGCACCCGGGTGCACGGATCGAAGCACGGTGGCGGCGTACTCGGTGACGCTCTGGGCGAGGAGCAGCATCGCGGCGAACCCGGCACGAGGAGGACGCGCCTGCTGTCCGGCGGCGCCGGACGCGGCGGTGTCGCGTCGGTCCGGAGAAGGTAGCGGAGCGGGAGGCGTAGCGGAATGAACGTTGACGCGCCGGGCGTCGGACCCGGACTTTCGGTCCCCCGACAGGCCGACCTTTCCACCGAACGGACGACGTGAATATCACCCGAACGCTCTTCCGGCTTCTCCTCGGCACCCGGGATCCGGTCGTCGAGGGCGAGCTCGACGTCGAGGGCCTGCGCGCGCCCCTCGTGGTGCGCCGGGACGGGCACGGGATTCCGCACGTGGATGCGAGCTCGGACGACGACGCCTCCTTCGCCCTCGGCTTCCTCCAGGCCCAGGACCGCACCTTCCAGCTCGAGATCCTGCTGCGCACCGTGCGCGGCACCCTGGCCGAGCTCCTCGGGCCCCGCGCGCTGCCGGTGGACCGGCTGGCCCGGCGCCTGGGATTCCGGCGCGGGGCCGAGACGCAGCTCGAGGCGTGCGCCCCGGACATCCGGCGCTGGATCGAGGCCTTCTGCCGCGGGATCGCCGCGGCGCACGCGCACGGCCTGCCGCGCCGGCCGCACGGGCATGCCCTCCTGCGCCTGGATCCGACGGGCTGGGAGCCCGGCGACGCGATCGCGATCCACCGCCTGGTGAGCTTCGTGCTGCCCGCCAACTGGGACACCGAGCTCGTGCGGCTCCGAATGTTGCTGGACGACGGTCCCGAGGCCGTCCGTGACCTGGCGGGAACCTACCCGGACTGGCTCCCGCTGCAGGCCACCGGCGCGGAGCCCCTCCGGGCCGTGCTCGACGCCGTGCAGGAGGATCTGGAGGGGCTGGCGGCGGCGGTCGGGCTCGGCGGCGCCTCCAACGCGTGGGCACTCTCGGGGGATCGTACCGCCTCGGGCCGGCCGCTCCTGGCCAACGATCCCCACCTGGCGCCGCAGCTCCCGCCCCACTGGTACCTGGCCCACGTGCGGACACCCGAGTGGGAGGCGGCGGGCGCCAACTTCGTCGGCATGCCCGCCTTCCTCTCCGCCCACAACGGGCACGGCGCCTGGGGCGTCACGGCCGGGCTCGTCGACAACACCGATTTCTCGCTCGAATGGGTGGACGGGGAGCGCGCCTGGCGGGCCGGAAGCTGGGAGCCGTGCCGGCGCTGGACCGAGACGATCCGGGTGCGGGGCGGGGCGGAGGTCGAGGAGGAGGTGGTGGAGACGCCGCGGGGGCCGCTCGTGGGGCCGGCTCTGCGGGGCACGGGCGTGGATGCGGCGCGTCCGGGCGAGGCGCGGCCGACCCTCCCGGCCGGCGGCCGGCTCGGCCTGGCCCTGCGCGCCACGTGGCTCGAGCCGCGCCCGCTGGTCGGCTTCCTCCGGGCTCACAGGGCCCGCAGCTTCGACGAGCTTCGCGAGCTGTTCAGGGACTGGCCCACCGTCTCACTCAGCGTGGCGTGGGCCGGCGCCGACGAGCGCATCGGCTGGCAGCTGACCGGGGAGGCGCCCGTCCGGCGGGGGACGATGGGCACGATGCCGTGGCCGGGCTGGGACCCGCGCCGGGGCTGGGAGGAGGAGCGGGTGCCGTTGGAGTCGATGCCGCGCCGCCAGGATCCGGGGACCGGCTTCGTGGTGACGGCCAACAACAAGCCGACCGAGGATGCGCCCGGGGCCCCGTGGCTGGGGGCCGACTGGATCGATGGTTACCGGGCCGAGCGGATCCAGGAGGTGCTGGCCGAGCGCTCCGACTGGGACGTGTCCACCTGCCTGGCCCTCCAGCGGGACGTCGTCTCCGTCCCCTGGCGCGAGATCCGGGAGGACGTCCTGGAGCTGGCGGGGAAGGCGCTCGCCGAGCGGGCGGGTGACTCGGACACCGGAGGGAGTCTGGCCGGTGGCGGCCCGACCGCTGGTGGCTCACCGCCCGACGTCCGGGCCTCCGACCTCCGCTTCGGGCTCGAGCTCCTGCGCGAGTGGGACGGTCGCCTGTCGCCCGACTCGGCGGCCGCCACCGTCTACGAGCTCCTGTCCGCGGACCTCATCACCCGCATCGTTCGGTCGCGCGCACCCCGGGCCTCGGCCTGGGCCCTCGGCAGGGGCTTCCATCTCCTCACGCCACGGAGCTTCTTCGCCCGCAAGGGGAACGCGATGCTCTCCGGGCTACTGTCGTCGCGCGAGGAGGGGTGGCTGGCTGCCTCGTGGCCGGAGGCCGTGGGCCGCGGGCTGGCCGCCGCGGTCGGGAGGCTCCGGCAGGAGGTGGGCGAGGACGCCGCCGCGTGGGCGTGGGGGAGGGTGCGGCCGCTGGTCCTCCACCATCCGCTCGGGCAGCTCGGCCCCCTGGGCCGGGTATACGACCGCGGGCCCCTGCGGCTCGGGGGCGACAGTCACACCGTGGCGCAGATGGCGGCGCTTCCGGACGATCCCCTGGCGCCGCCCTCCGCGATCCCGTCACTACGGATGGCCGTGCCGATCGGCGACCCGGAGGGGGCCCGCTTCGCCCTTCCCGGCGGCCAGTCGGAGAATCCGCTCTCCCCCCACTACGACGACCTCCTGGGCCCGTGGAGCGACGGGACCGGAGTCCCGATTCCCTGGTCCGAAACGGAGGTGCGACGGGCGGCGGTCGCCGAGCTTCGACTCGCACCCACGGCGAGCCCGCGCCGGGAGCCCGGGGACGAACCGGTCGCCGTGGAGCCACGGTCTCCCCGTGCAGGCGGGCCCGAGTCGTGAGCCGCACGTCCGGTCGGCGGGCCGCGCCCTCCCTCCCCTCGTACGAGACCCTGGAAGGCCGCTTCGAGGAGATCGCCGCCTGCGATCCGGTGGCGCCGGACGACGGCGAGGAGATCGGACGGTCCCGGGAGGGCCGCCCGCTACGCGCGTTCCGCCAGGGCGCGGGTCCGCTCCGCGTGAGCCTGGTGGCCGGGTGCCACGCCGACGAGCCGGTGGGTCCCCGGCTCCTGCGCCGCCTGGCGGCCCACCTCCGGGATCTCCCCCCCGCCGATCCCCTTCTCGCGTCCCTCTCCTGGTGGATCCTGCCGCATCTGAATCCCGACGGGGAGGTGCGGAACGCGGCGTGGCAGCGTCCGGACACGGAGGCGGCCGGTCCGCGAGATGCGGGCGGCTCGCGGAGCCCGATGACCGCGGAGCCCGAGGCCTACGACCCGGCCCTCTACCTCCGCCACGCGGTCCGGGAGCTCCCGGGTGACGACATCGAGTTCGGGTTTCCGATTCGGGAGGAGGACGAGGAGGCGCGGCCCGAGGACCGGGCCGCGTGGTCCTGGTGGCGCGAGGTCGGACCCTTCGCCCTGCACGCCTCGCTGCACGGCATGGGCATGGCCGGGGGAGTCTGGTACCTGGTGGAGCCGGGCTGGCGGGGACGCGCGGCGCTGGACCGGCTCATGGAGCGTTGCCGCGCCTCGGCCGCGGACGCCGGGTTCTCGCTCCGGGACGTGGAGCGTGCCGGCGAGAAGGGATTCCACCGCCTGGCGCCCGGCTTCGCCACCCGGCCCAACCACGTATCGATGCGCGAGCACTTCCTGGCGGCGGGGGATCCGGACACCGCGGCGCGCTTCCGGCCGAGCTCCATGGAGACGATCCGCGCGCTGGGAGGTGACCCTCTCACCCTCGTCTCCGAGGTGCCCCTGTTCCTGGGCGCCGGCCGCGAGGCCCCCCCGGAAGAGCTCCGGCCGGTCCCGGCCGCGGACCACATGAGGCTCCAGTGGGCGTTCGTGTGCGCGGGGCTGGAGGCGGCGGGAGCTAGGGTCGCGGGCTGACTGGTGCCGATACCGCCCGAGAGACGCGCCCGTCAGGGGACACAATCTTCACGCCCGCCGCACATTGTTTCGATATTTCGGCCCGAGTTGCCCGAGTGGAGTGAGGTCGGGGCTGAGTCGGCGGTCGGGGCACATCTTTCGCGACGCAGCGAGTCGTTAGTCGTTGGGACCCGCTCAGGCGGCGTCGGGCCGCGGCGCCCAGGCCGCGTTGTGTGTCCCGGGCGCAACAGATGGAGGCCTGCTCCAGGCTCCAGGGGAACGCGACGTAGGTCCCATGCTCACGTCACATAGCCGAGCGGACTCCGGAGCAGCCCTGGTTGCGGAATTCCGACGGCGACGGGGGCACGGTCCCTGCTTGTGGGTGGCGTTCCTTTCGCAGCGGAAGTCGTCCGTCGTAGCATGTTGACCGGTCCGCCGTGCCGGATGGCGCGGCACTCGTCTCAGGAGGCTGTAGAATGCGCGATCCTCGTCGTCGTGGCGGTGCCCGTCTCGTGGCCATGGGCGCCGCGATCCTGCTGGGCGCCGGCCTGCTCTCGTGCAAGGGCGAGCCGACGTCCCCGTCGACCACGATTCTCCCTTCGGTGAACGCCGCCGGGACCGGCCAGCAGGCTGGACTCGCGAAGGCGATCGCGGCCAAGGAGGCCCACGCGGCCGAGCTCATGTCCCGCCCCGACATCGTGGGCGCCGGCGTGGGACTCACCGCGAACGGTCGTCCGGCGGTCCTGATCCTGGCGGCCACGACCCCCGGCCCCGGTCTTCCTCATTCCCTGGACGGTGTGCCGGTCCGGGTGCTGGTGACCGGACCGATTCGCGCCATCCCGCCCGCTGTTCCCGCCGCGAAGCCGGATGCTCCCGGCAACGGTCATCACGGTGGCAACAACGGAGGAGGCGGCTCGACGACGAGCACCACGAGTATCTGGCCCACGCCCGTGCCGATCGGAGTCTCGACCGGCAACGCCAACGAGTGCGCCGCCGGGACGATATCGGCCAGGGTGAAGGACAGCTCGGGCAATGATTACGCGCTCAGCAACAACCACGTGTATGCGCGCGAGGATAACGGAGTAAAGGACCGGGACCAGGTCCTCCAGCCGGGCCTGTACGACACGCAGTGCCTGAATGCTGGGAATACGGACCTGGGGACGCTTACAAACTTCGTTCCCATAGTCTTCTCGGCGACGGCTACCAACACCGTGGACGCGGCGATCGCGTTAACGACAACCGGCAAGCTCGGGTTCGCGACCCCATCTGACGGCTACGGTGCTCCCTCGGCCAATACAGTCGGTGCCACTCTCGGCCTCCGGGTCCAGAAGTACGGGCGCACGACACAACTCACCCACGGTCAGGTCACCGGTGTCGACGTCGACG
>Ga0307419_10001334_pt1 | contig 12760 bp, 14 predicted proteins | sample SalMarWE160230MG_2_FD_202512 | JGI IMG/M metagenome (GOLD analysis project Ga0307419, IMG submission 202512) | Salt marsh sediment microbial communities from the Plum Island Ecosystem LTER, Massachusetts, United States - WE1602-30 | ecosystem: Environmental > Aquatic > Marine > Intertidal zone... | reverse complement strand
ACACATTCTCCTTTTAACCAAGAGGGGTAAATCTATTCGTTTCCCAGAAACAAATGTAAGACCGATGGGAAGAGCCACTACTGGAGTAAGAGGAATAAAACTTGATTCTCATGATGAGGTTATTGGTATGGAAGTTTTTTCTGAAAAATCAGTCAAGCCGAAAGATAAAAGACGGAAGGTTTTCAGAGACATCCTAACTATCTCAGAAAATGGACTTGGAAAAAGAACTAAAATTAATCTTTTCCCAGTTCAAAGAAGGGCAGGGAAGGGAGTCAAAGCCGCTGTCGTTAATGATAAAACAGGAAACTTGGCTGCTATGACGATGGTCAATGAAAAAGTTGATCAAATTATTATCACCAGCAAAATTGGCCAGATTATAAAACTTCCTCTTAAGAATATTCCTCAAATGGGCAGGGCTACTCAAGGAGTTATCCTCATGCGTTTTGCTAGAAAGGGTGATGGGGTTGCTGCTGCTGCGACTCTCACTAAAGGAAATTAATAGTGACCGCGCCCAATTAAAATATCATACTCTACTTTATCTAGGATGCTGAGGGAAATTTGGGCATCGTCATAATACGTCTCGGTAGCTCCAAGCATAAAACAGATGAAAACATAATCTTTAAGGTCTCCATCTAAATTAGGTTCTATTTTCCAAATATCAACATTCTGCATAATCTCTGGTGGAGAGATTATGCCCTCAAACATCTTACCTCTGTGGTATGCGACATTATCGTCCCAAGTCAAAAATACAGAATCAATTTTACTTCTCTTGAAAGACCATTCTTCCATCAATTTCAATTCTTCGAATGTTACATTTATAGTTCTGTATAAAATGGAAGGGTCATTGCCGTGTCCGAGTAAACTGAGAATGTTTTCTATTCTTTCCCGAACTTCACTAAGACCTACCATCTCTTCATCCTCTCTTTGATTAGGAGTCATATTGTCTTTGTGGGGGAGGCGAAAGATTGCTTCATTGAAGTCTTTTGGTGAACCAAAAGAAATGACTTGTCTCATTTCTTTCATTAACAGAAATCTACAGTATTATTCTTTTTTTGTCAATTTCCCTTTTTTAATCTCCACCTTTACCATGGAAGGCAGAATGAATATCGCGAAGGTGTTTGTGGGTAACATGGGTATAGATTTGAGTCGTGGAAACATTCTTGTGTCCCAACATTTCTTGAACACTTCTTAAATCAGCCCCTGCCATTAAAAGATCGGTGGCAAAAGAATGTCTTAATACGTGGGGAGTAACTTCAATTGGTAATTTCATTTTTCTTGAATATTTTTTAATCATTCTTTGAACTGATCGGGGAGAGAGCCGCATCTTTTCATCAGGAATTGATGGATCCATTTTACCTTTGTGTCTAATAAAAAGGGGTTTATATTTATCTTTTCTTGCTTTTAAATATTTATCAATCCACTCCACCGCTCTAGTGGATAAAAAGACAACTCTTGTCTTACCTCCTTTTCCAACAATACCGAATTCTCTTCTTTTAAAATCAATTTTGTCTCTGTCCAGTTTTACTAATTCCGAAACTCTTAATCCGGTTGAAAAAAGAACTTCCAACATTGCTTTGTCTCTTTTTCCTTGAATGGTTGAAATAGTAGGCGCATTTAGTAATCTATCCACTTGCTCTCCAGTCAAGAATTTAATTTGTCTCTCTGTTATTTTCGGCAATTCTATTTTATCTGGGGACATTACCTCGTGATCATTTCTAATAAGCCATTTAAGAAAGGATCTTAAAGCAATGACATGGAAACCTTGTGTTTTTCTAGAAAGAGTTCCGCCTTTACCACTGGAAATCCTTGAAAGATAAACTCTGTATTGTCTAACCACTTCGGGGTTAATATCTTTTAAACTTTGTCTAATCCCTTCTTTCTTCATCCAATCACAAAAACGGTTTAAATAATGTTTATAATTCCTGATGGTTAGGGGAGAAGCGCCTTTTTCAATTTCCAGATATTCTAAGAAGTTATTGCAATATTTTTTTAATGGAGAAATTTTTTTGGATGATTGGGCAGTCGTCATTTTTCTAAATTAATTTGTTAAATAGGGAAGTCCCTAAAATAAAATTAACATACCCAGAGTAGGTTGTCAATATTGTGCGACATAGAGATTTTGGCTTCTAAGAGCCTCATATGTTTGGCGGAAATTGGGTGTTTTGGGATTGTTGGCTGGAAGTATTTGAATTAAACGATCATTAGAGAGATTTAAAAGTTCTTTTATGTATGGCATAAAGACAACACACGCATTTGTTTTATCAAGAATCATTTTTGCATGATCCGGTTGGTCTTCAAAATGAATTCTAACATTCGACTCCTTTATTCTATTTACTTTAAAATCATCTCCATGTATTCGACTATCTTCCCGAATGTTTATTTTTTCAGGTCTTATCCATGGCATCCATTTTTGAAACCAAGCAATTGTACTTTCTCTTAGGGATGGCAACCGTGAAGTTATTACAGAAAAATCAGAGTTTTCCTGATATATCTTTCTGGTAAATTCAACAGCGCCTGGTATTGGTGGTGATTTAAAAAGAATTTCGGGATCTGTCCAAAGTCTTTCATTTAAGTCCAAAGCTTCTTCTTCACTAGCTCCAGCTAAGATGGCCCATTCAGCAATAGCAAACCATCCATAAACATCTTTCGATCCGTAATCAGTTTTAAATAAATCATTAAAGACATCAATGACGGCGGCCCCAGAATTTACTAAAACTCCATCCGCATCAAAACTTATTTTAGAAGTTTTTAATATTTGGTCAATGTCTACAAAAATTGTTTTGGACATTAGATGGCAAATTCTACCATAATGATGTTCTTTTTCTATTAGAATCCAAAGCTGTCACTTTCTAGAATCAATTCTAAGATGGGGTCAAACTAGAAAATATATCTCTAATCATCTTAACTAGCTTCATTAATAAATTTGTCCAAAAAATTAAGGTTTTTCTGTCCTTTTACAAAACTGGGGGAGAGGGGGTAATAGCCCTTAATTTATTTTCGTCTTTTGTTCGGCCAGAATAATTTTAGATAAATAAAAAAAGGAGGATTATAAATAAAAAAATTATTGTCTTGATAAGAATCGTGGACCTAAACGCCGAGAAGTGACAAAAAATGCCCGCCCACCCCTGTGATTCTGTATTCGTCGTAAAAGTATCATTGTGCGACAGTATAGGAAATCGTTCTCTAACACTAGTCCATCTATTTTTATATTGAGACATTCTTTTAAGAGAAGACAGGCGTTTTTATTAAACTCCCTAGATGAACCCTAAGGCCTTTATCCTCTTCCATTGGTCTCCTTATTCATTTGAGCTGAGGTAGCTTCGGTGGGGGCTATTTAGCACTCTCAATCTATGATTAGTTATCCACAAAGAGAGAGTTGTGTGCCTGAACTGCTATGTTCTGTGCCTGGTAACTATATCAATCTGTATCGTTTGTCCTTCGGGTTATCTTCAGAAACGTCGCTTTTTGTCACACCGTGAAAGAACTGTATAATTCTCGTGAAAACTCCCCTGCCTAATACACCCTATAATTAAACTGAGGGCTGTTTGCCCACCCTCCTCCCCTGCCTGATATGTCTTAAAAAAATAAAGTCCCCTTTAATGTTTATATTTATTTTAGCCTCCCCAGCGGGTAGCAAAAAACATTCCTATAAATACGAGGATGCCCACGAAGAGGTATTCCCTGATTGTTTGAACAAAAAGCCTAGCCTCAAGTTTAGATTGGCCCAAACCTAAAAGCATATAGGCAGTAACTGTCAAGAAAAGTGAACCTACCACTACTGTCACCGGCCAGAAGAACAGGCTAACAGCCACCTCGCCGACAATCAATGCGGAAATAACAGACATTAAAACAAGTTCTTTAGAAATCCCAGCACTTAAACGAACTGTCCAATAACCTTGTAAGAATAAAGGGAAGGAAATAGCTGCCACCGAAAGACCAGTGATTAAAATCGGCGCCTTCAATGAAAGGATTGTGTCAAAAATAAGGAATGATGTAACTAAAGTGAGTACAAAACCAACTCCCCTAGCTGCCCGCAATAAAGCAATGGTTCTAATGGCGGCTACCGTATAAATATTTGTTGTTAAGCAGAGAGCATAAATACCTAATCCATAAAATATAACTGCTGGTAGTCTGGCAAAAACACTAGAAGGAAGAAGAAACCAAAAAAGACCAACCCCGACAGTGAAGAAGGTTGGCAAAATTAAAGACAGAAGGGTTAGATTTTTTCCTAGTCCTTCTTTTAATGACCAACTAAAAAGGATTAAGGTCAACAATCCTAAAGCACCAATACTTAAAAGCCTGAATTGATTGGCAACAAAGAGACCATCCTTAAAAGTGGTAATTAACTGAATAGCAATAAAACCGAGAGAGAGAATAATGGACGTAATTAAAAATCTTCTTCGCTTAGTCATTTGGTATTTTCTTTAAAACCTCTTCGGGGATATCAAAATTGGCAAAAACTTTTTGGACATCATCGTTGTCTTCTAATTTATCTAAGAAAGATAAAATCCTTTTTGCTTTCGCCTCGTCATTAATTATCTGATAATTATTTGGTTTTTGAACTAATTCAGCTGAAGATATATCAAATCCCTCTTTTTCTAATTTGTCTCTAGTAGCGCTTAATTTACCAACTTCTACATAGACTTCAATACCATCTTCTGTTTCCTCAATGTCCTCTACTCCTAGGTCGATCAGTTTCAACATTTGTTCTTCTGTGTTTTTATTTTTTTTAATAACCAGAAAACCTCTGGGAGTAAAATTAAAAGAAACTGCGCCAGGTCCAGCCAGTCCCCCTCCTCCCCTTTCAAACAAACCTTTTATTTCTTGACCTATTCTATTTCGATTATCAGTAGCCGTTTCCACTATGACAGCAATTCCCTCTGGACCAAAGCCCTCATAGGTAACTTCCTCTAAAGCTTCTCCTCCCGAACCTTTTGAAATAGCTCGTTCAATATTTGCTTTAGGCATATTGGCTGATTTAGCTTTATCAATCGCCACTCTTAATTTGTAGTTAGTATCAGGATTGGGCCCTCCCCCACTTTTAATAGCAATAGAAATTGCTCGAGCTAATTTAGAAAAAGCCTGACCCCTTGCAGCGTCTTTAGATTCTTTCTGTCTTTTAATTGTTGCGTAATGTGAATGACCGCTCATCTTAAGGCTAATTATACAATGAGAAGGTAAAGTAGCCAAAAAAAACGCGCCCAATTTTTTAAGACTGGGCGCTTACGCCTACTGCACACTAAGTAAAAAACAGCCGGCAAATATTGTGATCGTAGCCAATATTGTCATTTTACGGCCGTAGCCCTTGGGAACAGCATGATATTTGCTCTGGGTCATATACATCCGCAGAAAGATAATGGCAGAAAGAGTCCCAATAGCAAAAGCCCAAAGTTTCGCAGTTGTCTCGGGATCAGGATCTGAGAAGAGGGAAATAATCCCTCCTAAGAATGAGATGGTCCCTTTGACAACTAATATTCCCACTACAACGATGCATATTAAAAGGATTGCCTTTTTCATTTCCTTGCCCCTCCCAATTTGCTTGGTTTAGAGGTATAGAAATTTCGATAGTAATACTGGAGCCAGAAACCGAACAGCATCGCTGCTGTTGCCACAATTGCTAACATTTTTTTCTTCATCTTCTGTTCTCTCCTTTGGTGTTTGCTACGGAAGTGCTTCAAATATTAGATAAACAATGAGAATCAAAAGACCTACAGCAAGAATCAATATGGTGGGAAACGTGAGATTGATCACTGTTGTCCCATCTTCGAGCAAGATAGCTCCTGAGATAAACATTAACAATCCCAAAAGGCCAACAATATGCCGTTTCATTTTTATTCCTCCTTGTGTGCAGATTTTTTTTAAGGTTCAGCCTACAAAAGCTTTTTTTCAGTAGGCTCAATTTAAGTACAAAATTATTATATCAATTGCTCCTCTTAAAGTCAAACTATAGGCTTGTGTTTAAAATTCTCTGGGAGAGGTTCTTGACAAGCTCTTTTTCATATCTATACTCAAAAAGAGTTATACATTAAAAATTATGAATAACGACCTTGCCCAAAAAGCAATCTCAGCCGCCTTAAGAGCAAACTGGGAAGAAGCAGTAAAATTAAACAGAAAAATCCTCAAAGAAGAACCAAAAGATGTTGATGCTTTAAATCGTCTTGCCAGAGCAAATGCAGAGCTTGGTGAAATATCCGAGGCAAAGAAGATAGCCCAGACGGTTATTAAAATTGATCCATTCAATAAGATTGCTCAAAAATCTATAGAAAAATGGAAAGGATTAAGAAAGGGAGAAAAATCTCCAAGAACAACATTCTCAGCTCAGGCCTTCTTAGAAGAACCAGGAAAAACAAAGATTGTTTCTCTTCTTCATTTGGGAGATGTTAAAAAAGTTCTTGCCGGCCTTGATGCTGGTGATGAAGTCAATCTTAAATTAGGAAATCACAGAATTTCGATTTGCAGCTCTCAAGGTAAATACATTGGCCGTTTGCCAGATGATCTTTCTGTTCACCTTGGTAAACTTATTCGACGAGGTAATGAATACCAGGCATTAATAAAATCATCAGAACCTCAAGAAGTAAAAGTTTTCATTCGCGAAACAAAAAGAGCTGAAGAATTAGCCAATATTCCTTCTTTTTCAGCGGAAAAAATTAATTATATTTCCTTTGCTCCTCCAGAATTAGTTCATAAAAAGGGAAATATTGCCACTCATGCAGAAGAAGACTAAAACCGCTTGGCAAACTCAGTACCAATCTTTATTTCCAAATCAAAATTCCCTTCTGGTAAGTCTTTAGATTTTTTGCAGGAAAAAACCTCGGCAATTTGATTAACAATTATCTCTTCTCTACCAGCAACAACACAATCCAAATCACTCTCTTCTTCTCTTTTAATATTGGCTAACTTTGCACCCATCACTTCAATGACTTCACCAATATCTTCGGCAATTCCTCCCTTACCGGTAGCATTTGAAATTACCACCCGCGTACTCTTGCTTGATATTTCAGGACTAGAAAAGAGAGCAATAATATAATTTGGTAAATTATTAGTTAAAAGATATCCTTCTTCCCCATCAATGAGAACCGTCTTTCTCAAAAGATTACTTTCTGCAAAATTAATATCTTCTCTCTTTAAGTTTTTAATTTTAATAGCAAAAAGCCCTAATTTGAGCTTGTCCCCTATTCCTAGATTTGTTTTGTAAGGCAGAAAACTAGCTTTAATCACATCAGCAAAGTTCCCCTCCGTAAAACCACGAGCAGGATCATCTGCCCAAGCCACCACTGGAAGTTTAAAATGTTTGACTACTGTTTCTGTTAAAAGCTTCCCTCCTAGTTTTTCATTTTCTCCAAGTTCCCATACACTCCCCAATTTCCATCTTCCCAGTTGTCTAGCCACATCAACCTCTGTGTTACTAGGGATGGTCATATTGGTAACCTTTTCCAATTCGGGGTCAAAAACAGAAATAGTTACATCTCCATTCTCTCTTCTAATTACTAAAGAAGTTTTGGCTGAAGATTTCCAGAATTTAGTCTGGAAGGAAATGAATAAGAGAAGAAAAAAACCGATGATAAAGATGAAGACAAATTTCTTCAAACTCCTCTTGACATTTTTTCTAGCCCTTAGTTTAACTAAGCGCTTTCTCCTTTGGGCAGGCGACATTACATTAAGTTTAGAATATATTCTAGCCTTGTGTAAAGGAGCATGAAAATTTAGTCCTTTAATAGAGTAAGTTTTTGTAACGCTTTTGAAAGATCGTCGGGGAGACTTGATTCAAATTTAACTGTCTTATTCTTCTCTGGATGCTTAAAAGAAATACCCGCAGCGTGTAAAAATAGCCTCTGACACCACATTCTGTCTTTTCTGGCTGTTTTTCTACCTGCGTAAAACTCATCTGAGACAACGGAATTGCCTAAATATTTCAAATGAATCCTTATTTGATGGGTTCTTCCTGTTTTAGGAAAAGCATTAACTAAACTGAATTCTTCATCATTTTTTTTGTAGTAACCAATCACTTCATAATCAGTCTCTGCTGATCGTCCTCCAGGCAAAACCCCAAATCTTCGCCTGTTCCAAGGAAGTCTGCCGACAGGAGCCTTGATGTGTCCTTTTTTAATACCAATCTTTCCATGGGCTAATGATTGATAAGATTTTTTGATTTTTCGGTCTTTAAATTGTTTTTGAAGATTTTTAAAAGCCTTTTCTGTTTTGGCTATAATTAAAATACCACTTGTTTCTTTGTCTAATCGATGAACAATCCCCGATCTAAATTCCTTATCTTTTGCTAAAGGATAATCTTTTTTCTTTAACCAATTTTGTAATACCTTTTGTCCTTTGGTTGTTTCCGCTTCATTAACAATCCATCCAGAAGGTTTTTCTAAAATCATTAAACTGGTATCTTCAAAGATAATTTTTGGTTCCATAAGAATATATTACCATTCATTAATTAAAAAACCGCCTTTCGGCGGCAATCTACCTCCAATAAATCATTTTTTACTTCTCTTTTTTAGCTTGACACTTGGCACAAAGAGTCGCTTCAGGATAGACCATTAATCTGTCTGTGTCGATTACCCCCCCACAATCCTCACAAAGACCATACTTACGAAGTTTAACTCTAGTCAAAGCTTTTTTAGTTTGGATTATCTTTCTGTCTAATTGTTCTTTAATAGCTGATACCCTTGCATGACCGAATTGCTCAGCGGCATCAGTGTCAGGCGAGGCATTATCCATTACTCTCGAAGTATCTTTAAATGGATCTTCCTCTTCTATAACCTTCTTCCTCTTCTCTAATTTTTTAAGTTGGGTTTGTAAAAATCTACCAACGGGCGCAAGAAGTTTGGCTGGAATTTTAACAACATTTCCTTTAGTTCTCTTTCTTTTTTGTTTCTTTACTTTCTTTTCTTTCTTTGTCATGTTTCTTGCCTTGCTAGATTAAATACCAATAAAAAAGAAGTGAATGCAATCACTCCGGACATAATACTGTCTATTGGACCAGAAAAGGATAGCACAAATGGAAATAGAACCGCAACCGTTGTCCTCACTAAAAATAAGACTCCCAAAGTCATTAATCCGGAAAAGCCAACCTTACCAGATTTATACCAAGTAAACCTCTTGTAATGGCGATCGATGAAGAGATAGAAAACGATAATTAAAAACAAAACAACAAAGCCTATTAAGGAGGGTAAATTAGCATTTGAGACAGCATCTCTCAGAAAAACAAAGGAGAGCCAAGGCAAAAGACCGACGACCACTGCCTCCAAGCTCTCAAAGAATCTAAGTTTGAATCTTAATATCCCCAGACCAAAACCTAACGCTACTCCTAAAACATTCGCCCAAAACCACCATTCTGGAAAAAATCTCTCAGATAAAAACCCAAGAACACCAATACCTATCAAAATGTAAAAGGCAGCTGAAAAAATACTGGGAGAACGATAATCTTCTTTAAGTTTCTTCCAAAACAAAAAGAAAAAAAAGACAGCTCCAGTGGTGTTAAGAAGAATTTTTAGAAACATATTACAGAATAAAGTATATCATTTTAAAAATCATGAAAACATTTGACTTTTCCCTGCCTACAACGATATCATTTAAATCACTGTGCTAGAAACACCTCATGTCGCAGTGGGGGCAGCGATAGCTACTAAGGTGGTGCATCCTGCCCTGGCAATACCCTTGGCCTTTGGGAGCCATCTTCTACTTGAAAAGGTTCCTCATTGGAATCCTCATTTAAATACAGAGGTTAAAAAATATGGCAAGGTAACTAAAAACAGCACCCTCATTGTAGCCATTGATGCTACCCTCGCCCTTCTCCTTGGAGGGTTTATCGCTTTTAAGGCTCCTAGTATTAATCATTCAATTACTATTCTGGCGGCTTGCTTAGCTTCTGTGCTCCCTGATTTGATTGAGGCCCCCTATTTCTTCCTCGGGTTTAAAACCAAATTTATTAAAAGATGGATTAAATTTCAAAAATCATTACAGGTAGACACAGATGTCATTCCTGGATTATTGACTCAAGTAATCACTATTATTGCTGCTTTAATGTGGATATTTTGAAGTTATTTCTTCTGAGTAACTCTCTCTACGTATTCTTTTGATTTTGTATCAACCCTGATCTTGTCTCCCTTTTTGATAAAAAGAGGTACTTTTAATTCCAATCCATTTTCTAAAACAGCTGGTTTATATAAATTAGTAGCTGAATTTCCTTTAACACCAGGAGCAGTATCAGTAACTTTCAAAGTAACTTTGGGTGCAATCTCAACTGATAAAGGAGTTTCTTCCCAAAAAAGAACATCAGCTGTTCCCCCTTCTTGGATAAAGCTGAGTTCTGTTTCGGCCAAATTTACGGGAATTTCTACCTGTTCAAAAGTTTTTGGATCCATGAAAGTGGCATTGATAGCGTCTTTAAACAAAAATTGTAAACTCCTTTTTAAAGTAGAAATATCTTCCACTTTAAAAGAAGAATTAAATGCCTTTTCTTCTAAAACACCTGTCTTTAAATTCCTGACAGACAACTTCACAGTTGCTCCACCCCTACCTATTTTTTGGTGAGTGTATTTGATGACACGATATGGAGTTCCACTTAAAAGAAAAGTTGTTCCATTTTTTAAATTCGTAGCTTCAATCATTTTAAAACCTCAAGAAGCTATTTTATCCTTTAATTATCCCTAAAACAAGGCCTTTTCCTTTATAAAAGTGGTCTAATTTGATAAAATACAGGCTGTACCCATATACACGCCGAGGTGGCGGAATTGGCAGACGCGCAGCTCTCAAAAAGCTGTGAGGCTTACACCTCGTGAGGGTTCGACTCCCTCCCTCGGCACTAGTTTTTAGATTTTTAATAACTCCGAGATAGTAATAAACTCGTATCCTTTTTCTTGAAGTCTGTTTATAATTTGCCCAATTGCTTCTCTCTCACTCTCGCAAGATTGGCAAAAGGGGTGAAGCAGGACAATTGAGCCAGGTTTAGTATGTTCGAGTGTATAGTTAACCAGAAAATCAGTTTTTTCTCCTTTTTGTAAACTCATCGCATAGGCGTCTGGGTCGACATCCCAAGTAATAGTTTTGATTTTATGCTGACGAAGATACCACGGTAAAGCAAATAACTTCTTGCCATAAGGGGGTCGAAAAGTAATTTCACCTTGGTAACCTGTATCCTTGATTAATTGATTTGTTTTCTGAATTTCGGAATCAATAAACGACATTGATTTAAGTAAAAATCTTTGGTGGGAATAGGAATGATTACCAAGTTCATGTCCCGCCTGGATAATATTTTTGCCCTCTTGGGGGTATTTTTCTAGCGATTGGCCAATGACATAAAAAGTGGCTTTGATATTCTTCTCGGCTAGAATTTCTAAAACCTCATCGCTATAAGAAGTGGGAGCATCATCAAAAGTTAAAGCTACTACTTTTTGATCGGTAGTAACCCGGGGAATTATCTCACCAAAAAACTGAAAAGTACTAGACTTACTAATTCTGAAAAGAGAATATCCAAGAAAGCAAAAGGTAAAAATTACAAGCAATATAACCAGTATTTTATGTTTCTTCACAAACCCATTATATAACTTAGTTTAAACTTTCCCAAAACTGGTGTTCGACAATTCCGAAACGCTATTTCTCTCTCTTTTGTTCCCTTCCGTAGAATTTAATTCTGTCCCCTCTGAAGAAGAGTTTAATTGATTTTAGTGGTCCATTTCTGTGCTTGGCAACTTCTAGAGCAATATTTTCTTGCTTATCTTCATCTTCCTTCCAAAGGAACATCACTACGTCAGCGTCCTGCTCGATGCTTCCTGATTCTCTTAAATCAGCTAGTTGTGGTCTTTTCTCCCCTCTTTGTTCCACGGCTCTAGATAACTGAGAAAGAGCCAAAACCGGAAGTTTTAATTCTCTGGCCAAATTCTTTAATCCCTGAGAAATTTCTGATACTTCCTGAACTCTGTTTTCTAATTGTCTGCTTCTGGCCAATTGAAGATAATCAACAATAATTAAATCAACTCCCTTTTCAACTTGAAGACGTCTTGCTTTAGTTCTCATTTCCAAGATAGACAAAGCGGGAGTATCATCAATATAAAGAGGAGCTTCTGCTAATTCCCCCATTGCATTTGAAAGTTTGGTAAAGTCATCTTCTGAAAGTTTTCCTGTCTTCAACCTCCAAGCATCAATATCTGCTTGAGTAACTAAAAGTCTATCAACTAATTCTTCTCGGCTCATTTCCAAAGAGAAAAAACCAACAGGACGAGAATGTTTAACAGCTAAATTCTGAGCAATATTTAAAGCCAAGGATGTTTTACCAACTCCTGGTCTAGAAGCTAAAATAAGCAAGTTGGACCTTTGCATTCCAGCTAGAGTGTCATCTATGTCTTTGAATCCAGTTGGCACTCCTCTTAAACCCTCTGCTTGCTTGTGTAATTCATCTAACCTATCAAAGCTCTCAGTCAAAGCATCTCTTACCGAAGTAAATGATTGAGTTAAATGTCTTTGAGTTAAAGCAAAAACAGCTGATTCTGCTTTATCTAACAATTCGTTGGCCGCCAAACTGTCATCAAGAGAGAAATCAACAAGTTTTGTGGCGGCCACCATCAGGGATCTTTTAGTCGCCGCATCTTTAACGATTCTCCCATAATGCTCAACATGGGCGGCTGTTGGTACTTTATTGGCTAAATCAGCCAGATAACTAGCTCCCCCAATTCTTTTTAAAGTTCTTTTCTTTTTTAATTTTTCAGCAACAGTTAAAACATCAATGGGGACTCTTTCTTCATACAAATCAACACAACTT
>Ga0307419_10001331_pt1 | contig 12775 bp, 9 predicted proteins | sample SalMarWE160230MG_2_FD_202512 | JGI IMG/M metagenome (GOLD analysis project Ga0307419, IMG submission 202512) | Salt marsh sediment microbial communities from the Plum Island Ecosystem LTER, Massachusetts, United States - WE1602-30 | ecosystem: Environmental > Aquatic > Marine > Intertidal zone >... | reverse complement strand
AAGAAAAACTAAAGTCCGGTGAACGATATCAATCATGTCCCGGCTCTGGTTAAACACGGTAACGGCGCCGGCGCCCAGTATGTTTTCAAAAGATAAGGGGGTATCCAGCATACTAGAGGGTATAATCCTCCCCGTAGCGCCGCCCACCTGGACCGCCTGGATTTTCTTGGCTCCGGCCAAGTTTTCAACCAGATCCTTAAGGCGGCTGCCCAGGACCAGTTCGTAGACACCGGGTTTAGCCACATCCCCGCTCACCGAGAAAACTTTAGTGCCCTTGCTCTTTTCCGTGCCCATTCCCCCGAACCACCCGGCCCCGTTGAGCACTATGCGGGGGATATTCATCAGTGTTTCCACATTATTAATAATGGTCGGCTTGCCCCACAAGCCGCTGGTCGGCGGGAAGGGAGGCCGGTAGCGCACTTCCCCCCGCTTCCCCTCGATGGAGTCCATCAGTGCCGACTCCTCGCCGCAGACGTAGGCGCCGGCGCCAAGTCTGACCTCGATATCGAGGTGCTTTAAAAACTCCTTCTTCTTAGATTGGGCGATAGCATTCTCCAACAAACCAAGCAGGAAGCGGTATTCGGCGCGGAGGTAGATATAGGCTTTTTTAGCCCCGACGGCATGGCCGGCAATGGCAATCCCCTCGATGAGGTTGAAGGGGTCGTTCTCCAGTATATACCTGTCCTTGAATGTCCCAACCTCGCCCTCGTCAGCGTTGCAGATAACGTATTTTTCGTCGCCTTGGGCCTTCCGGGCCAAGTCCCACTTCAACCCGCAGGGAAAGCCGGCCCCTCCCCTGCCCCGCAACCCCGATGCTTTTATCTCCTCCACCACCTTCTCACCCGGCAGCTTCAGGGCTTTCTTTAAGGCCTTAAACCCGTCCCTGTCTATATAGCTGGCTATGTCCTTGGGGTCGATAACCCCGCAGTTAGCCAGTACTATCCGCTTCTCCGGCACTAAAAAAGCCTCCTGTTTATTTATACGCCTGTAAAATCTTTGATATCTTCTCCAGCGTCAGGTCACCGTGAACATCATCGTTTATCATCATCGCCGGTGCCTTATCGCAGGCGCCGATGCAGTTGGTCAGCTCAAAGGAGAATTTACCGTCGGCGGTGGTCTGGCCCGGCTCAATCCCGATTGCCTTCCGCACGCCGTCGATTACAGTCTGGGCATCTTTTAGATAGCAGGGAAGGCTCTTGCAGATTCTGATTACATTACGCCCCTGCGGCTTGATAGACAGGAAGGAATAAAAAGTGGCCACCCCATAGACCTCGCTTATGGAGAGCCCCAGGGCGGCGGCCAGTTCGGCGATATTTCTTTCGGATAAATAACCAGACCTGCTTTGCGCGCGTTCCAGCAGCACCAGCAGGTCTCTCTTTTCTTGGCTCCGGGGGTTACCCTCACCAATTTTACTCATTAGCTTCCATCCTTGGAACTAGCTAATCAACGGGTTACAATCAACGGCTTTCCTCTTTTCACTTCTTTCGCTTCTCTCGGTTTGCCCAGCGCTCCCGTCGGGCAAAAAGAGATACATACACCGCAATCACGGCAAACTTCCTTATCTATGGGCTGGTCAGAATCGACGACAACCTTGGCGTCAAAACCGCGGTAGGCAATGGCAAATACGTTATGACCGGCCACCTCGCGGCAGGCCCGGACACAGCGGCGGCACATGATACATTTGGTCAGGTCGCGGATGATGTAGGGGCTTATATCCTCTAAAGGATAGTAATTCTTTCTCGTCTGAAAGCGGGGCAGCCCCACCTCCAGGTCAGCGGCAATCTTGCGCAGCTCGCAGATGTTGGCTTTGTCGCACATGTAGCAGGAGCCGCAGTGGCTGGCCAGCAAAAGCTCAACAATCATCTTTCGGGTGGCCAGTACCTTATTGGAGTGGGTTTGTATCACCATGCCCTCAGTTATGGGGGTATGACAGGAGCCGACCAGCGTCCGCGAGCCTTCCACCTCGACCACGCAGATACGGCAGGCGCCGAGGGAAGTTAAATCCTGGTGGTGGCACAGGGTGGGAATATCAATGCCGTTCTCCAGTGCGGCCTCGAGTATGGTCATCCCCTCTTTAGCTTTAACCTGGCTTCCGTTTATTGTCGCCGTTATCTCAGCCATCTACGCTTTCTCAACCCTGACCGCACAGACCTTGAACTCCGGTATCTTGGCTACCGGGTCGAGGGCGGGATTGGTCAGCATGTTGGCCGGGCTCTCGGCAAAGTGGAAGGTCATAAAAACCACCCCCACTGGCGAAACCCCGGTTAGTTTAGCCCTGGCGGTCACCTTACCCCGCCGGGAGCTGACCCTGACCATGTCACCGTCGGCAACACCCAGCCTGGCGGCGTCTTCGGGGTTTATCTCCACCGTCCCCTCCCTTTTCAGCACATTAAGTCCCGTCACCTTTCGGGTCATGGTGCCGGTGTGGAAGTGATATAAACTTCGCCCGGTGGTCAGTACCAGCGGATAATTCTTATCAGGCAGCTCCATCGGCGGCTTGTACTCCAGCGGGATAAACCGCCCCTTCCCCCGGGTGAACTGCTGGGTGTGCAATATTGGGGTGCCTGGGTGCTCCGGTGTTGGGCAGGGCCACTGCAGGCCGCCCTCTTCCAGCCGCCGGTAGCTGATGCCGCCGTAGCTGGGAGTGAGCATAGCAATCTCGTCCATAATCTGGGAGGGGTTCCCGAAATCAAAGCCGCCGTTTCCCATCTTCTGCCCCAGCTGGCAGGTAATCTGCCAGTCGGGCCGGGAATTTCCAACCGGCTCTACCGCCTTTCTCACCCGCTGCACCCTTCTATCGGTGTTGGTGAAGGTGCCGTCTTTTTCGGCAAAGCTCACCCCGGGCAGGACCACGTCGGCCAGCTCAGCCGTCTCGGATAAAAATATATCCTGCACCACCAGGAACTCCAGCTTCTCCAGCGCCTCTTTAGCGTGTGTGATATTCGGTTCGCTCAGCAGCGGGTTTTCCCCGATAATATAAATAGCCTTTATCTTCTTGGTGCCGGCGGCATCAACAATCTCGGTGATTGTCAGGCCGGGTTTATCCGGCAGTTTGGCACCCCAGGCCGCCTCAAATTTTCGCTTAATATCGGCGTCAACCACCGCCTGGTAGCCGGGATAGACGTTGGGCAGTGCGCCCATGTCACAGGCCCCCTGGACATTATTCTGCCCCCTCAAAGGATTTACCCCGCTTCCCGCCTTACCGACGTTGCCGGTGAGCATGGCCAGATTGGCGGTGGCGATAACATTGTCGGTGCCGTGGGAGTGCTGGGTGATGCCCATAGCGTAGAAAATGGCCGAAGGTTTCTCGGTAGCGTATATCCGGGCGGCCTCGATTATCTTATCCTTGGGCACGCCGGTGGTCTTTTCAACAAAATCAAGCCCGAAGTTTTTAAGCGATTTCTTAAAGTCGTCAAAGTTCTCGCAGCGTTCATCAATAAATTCCTGGTCGGCCAGCCCCTCGTCAACGATGACCTTCATCATCCCCATAAGCAGGGCAACGTCGCTGCCCGGTTTATGCTGGAGCCACAGGTAGGCCCAGCGTACCATGTCAATCTCGCGGGGGTTGGCCACAATCAGCTTGCCGCCGTTATCCACCGCCCGCTTTATCTCCTGGCTGATTATAGGGTGGGCCTCGGTGGTATTGGTGCCGATGGCAAAAATGCAGCCGGAGTCCCGGAACTCGTTGATGGAGTTGGTCATGGCGCCGCTGCCGAAGCTCTGCACCAGCCCGGTAACGGTGGGGGCATGGCACAGGCGGGCGCAGTGGTCAACATTGCCCGTTCCCAGTACGGCGCGGGCAAACTTCTGGGCGATATAGTTCTCCTCGTTGGTGCACTTGGCCGAGGAGATTACGGCCATCTCCTCCGGTTTATATTTTCCCAGCTTACTGGCGACCAGCCCCAAAGCCTCGTCCCAGCCCGCCTTAACCAGCTTGCCGTTCTTCCTTATAAGCGGGTACTTTAAACGTTCGGGGTGGTGAATAAAATCAAAACCGAACCGCCCCTTGACACACAGGAAGCCGTTATTAACCGTGTTTTCCCGGCTGCCCCTCACGCTTATTACCCTGCCGTCACGCACCCCCAGATACATGCCACAGCCCACCCCACAGTAGGTACAGGTGGTGGGCACCTCCTCGGTGGGCAGCTTATTCTCTTTAGGCATCAGCGCCCCCACCGGGCAGTGGGCAACGCACTCACCACAGGAGACGCAGGTTGAAGAATCCAGTATCGGCTTATCAGCAAAGGCGGCCACCTTGCTTGAATAACCGCGGTTGATTATGGCGATGGCCCCGGCCCCGACCGCCTCATCGCAGACCCGCACGCACTTGGCGCAGAGTATGCACTTGTTCAGGTCGCGGTAGAAAAAGGGGTTGCTGTCATCAATTGAGTACGAACGCTGCGTCCGGCGGAAGGGTATCTCGGTAACGCCCAGGTAGTCAACGACCGCCTGCAGCTCGCAGTGCTCGTTCTTGGGACAGGTAACACAGCGCTCGGTCACGGCCACATTACGCAGGCAGATATCCAGGGGGCCGCAGCGTTCTCTCCGGTCGCAGATGAGGCACTCGCTGGGGTGGTCGGCCAGTATTAGCTGAACATTGGCGCGGCGCACCTCGTTCACCGTTGGGGTATTAGTCTTCACCACCATGCCCTCGGTAACCGGGGTGGTACAGGCGATGGGCAGGCCGCGCATCTTTTCGATTTCGACGATACAGAGGCGGCAGCCGCCGTATGGTTTCAGATCGGGGTCGGCGCAGAGGGTGGGGATATAAATTCCCGCCGACTGGGCGGCCTCAAGCACGGTCATACCGGTTCTGGTTTTGACCTCCTGCCCGTCAATGGTTATATTAATCGTTCCCATTCTACGCCTCGCCACTTGCTGGAGATTCACCTGTAGCCTCTGTATCCTTCTTTACCGGCTTTAACGGTTTCACCGGAACTGGCTCGCTAGGCACTGCTATTTCTTCACCAGAAACCTTGACCACGGCGCCGAATTTGGCCGGGCAAACATCAAGACAGGTGCCGCACTTGGTGCACTTGTCATGGTCGATAATATGGATCATTCGCTTGTCGCCGGATATAGCCTCCGATGGGCAGTTCCTGAGACATATACCGCAACCCTGGCACTTGTCAGGGAGGATGTAATAAGAGATTAACTCGGTACAGGCCAGTGCCGGGCACCGCTTTGCCTTTATATGCGCCTCATATTCGTCGCCGAAGTAGTTAAGGGTAGTAAGAACCGGGTTGGGGGCGGTTGAGCCCAGTGCGCAAAGCGAGCCGGCTTTAATTCTCTCGCTCAAATTCAGCAGCAGGTCAATATCCTCCGGTTTACCCCTACCGTGAGTAATATCATTGAGTATATCCAGCATCTGCTTGGTTCCCAGCCGGCAGGGGACGCACTTGCCGCAGGACTCGTTCTGGGTAAAGGAGAGGAAGTAGCGGGCGACGTCAACCATGCAGGTATCTTCGTCCATCACCACCATGCCGCCCGAGCCCATTATGGCACCTGCCTTGGTCAGCGACTCATAGTCAACCGGCAGGTTTAACAAGCTTTCCGGCAGGCAGCCGCCGGAGGGCCCGCCGGTCTGGATGGCTTTAAATCGCCTGCCATCAGGGATGCCACCGCCAATCCCGTAGATAATTTCCTCCAGGGTTATGCCCAATGGCACCTCTATCAGCCCGGTGCGTACTATCTTACCGGCCAGAGCGAAGGTCTTGGTTCCCTTGCTCCCCTCCGTGCCATAGCCGGCAAACCAGTCAACGCCCCGCTGTAAAATTGCCGATACATTACCCCAGGTCTCCACGTTATTGATATTAGTCGGCTTACCCCACAGGCCAGCCTGAGCGGGAAATGGTGGGCGGGGGCGGGGCATGCCCCGCTTGCCTTCAATGGAGGCCATCAAGGCTGTCTCCTCGCCGCAGACAAAGGCACCGGCGCCCTGCTTGATACTCAGCTTAAAGCTAAAACCGGAACCGAGAATGTTATCGCCGAGCAACCCGTAATCTTCCATCTGGCGGAGAGCCAGTTTCAAGCGCTCGATAGCCAGGGGATATTCAGCCCTGATATAAATATAACCTTCGCTTGACCCAATAGCGTAGGCGCCGATGAGTATTCCCTCCAGGACAGCGTGGGGGTCACCCTCCAGAAGAGACCTGTCCATAAAAGCGCCGGGGTCGCCCTCATCAGCGTTACAAATGACATACTTTATCTCACCCGGGGCCTTGCGGCAGAATTCCCACTTTAAGCCGGTGGGGAAGCCGGCACCGCCCCTCCCCCTTAAGCCCGAGCGCTTGATCTCGTCGATAACCTGCTCCGGGGTCATATCCATCAGCGCCCTGACCAGGCCACTATAGCCGTCTCTGGCGATATAGTGGTGAATATTCTCAGGGTCAATAATCCCGCAGTTGCGCAGGGCTATGCGTACCTGGGGTTTAAGCATGGGCAACTCAAAAAGCCTGGGGATGCCTTTAATCTCGCCTTCGCCGGTGCTACCCAGAGCCAGATCAGCACGGGGGTTGTCCTTGACAAGATAGTCCTCAATAAGCTGTGCGGCAAGCTCAGGCGTCACATCGCCATAATAGATTTGGGGGCGGCCCGGCTTGGCGATGCTTATCAGGGGCTCAACATAGCAAAGCCCGATGCAGCCAACCTGACCGATGACAGCCTCAATTTTATGCCTTGCCAGTTCCTTCTGGATAACATCAAGCAAAGCCATGGCCCCGGCTGCCCGGCCACAGGTGGCGGCTCCAATGAGGATTCGGGGCTTCTCGCTACCCTCTAAAGCTTCCCACTCCGATACTGCCCGATTTCGAATCTCTTCAAACGATTTTGTCGAACTCATCATAACCGCTATTCATTCCCCGTCATGATTTCCGCCAGCTTGGCAGGGGTCACCCGCCCGTATACGTTCTTATTAATCACCATCACCGGGGCTAAAGCGCATGACCCAAAACAGGCGGTTGTTTCCAGGGTGTATTCCAGATCATCGGTGGTCTCCCCCTCCTTGATGCCCAACCGCCTCTCTAGCTCAGCCAGGATACGCTCCCCACCCCGCACGTGGCAGGCCGTCCCCCGGCACACCGTTATCTTATTGCGGCCGGTGGGGGTAAAGTTGAACTGGGCGTAGAAGGTGCTCACCCCATAGACCATGTTATCGGTCAGGCGCAGGAATTTGGCCACCTGCTGCATCGCCTCTTCCGGCAGGTAGCCGAACTTCTCCTGGGCTTCCTGCAATATCGGGATGAGTTCGCTGCTGGCGCCGCTGTAGCGGGACATTATTTTTTTCAGCTCTTGGGCAATATCAGGTTTCGCCGGCATTAACTGCCCCCTTCTCTCAAAAATCTGACCAACCTCCAGGTGATAGCGTCACAGAGCACGGTTATATCATAGGTAGAAAGATATTCAGGAATGGTGGAATCAAATAAAATATTGCCCCGGGGCGGAAACTCCTCGTCGCCCCCCCACAGCACCAGGGTTACCGGCACCATCTTGAAACCGTTAATGGTTACCGCCGCATCGCCGTAGTCGGTTTTACTCCCGCCCAACCTCCCGGCCACCTCCACCAGCCGCTCAGGCTCCACGCCGAAATACCTGACCAGGGGCTCTATTGACCGCTTGGAAAAGGTGCGCAGGTAGCTGGCTCCCTCGGGAAGCTCCTGGAAGGCAATCGGCTTATGGCTTAAGGGGGCGCCGCTGGCCAGGGTTAAATAATGCAGGATTAAAATCTTATCGCTTATGGGGATTTCGGCCCCACCCCCCACCAGCGATACATCGATATCGGGCAGGGTTACACGATACTTCTGGTTTAAGAATTCAAGGGTGGTTATCTCTTTAGAGCCGGCCCGCTTATAATCGGCACCGCTTTTCAGACACCGCTGCTTCAAATCGCCGGCAGCGGCCAGCTGCTCGCCGGCAAGCTCATAGGCAAGGTTATATCCGTATTCATAGTTCTTATATTCGGGTACTGACAAGGAACTATTCTTCATTCTGCCTAAAAGAATACCACAATCCTGGGGGTGGATTAAAGTCCGGCGGCATCGAGTACCAGAGGAACTTTCTTCTCCCAGCCGATAGCCATTATATGCACCCCCTGGCACATATCTTTTAGCTGCTTGATTAGTTCGGCGGTAATTGCTATACCGGTCTGGACTCTGTCCTCGGCGTCCGCCATCCTCTCAATCAGCTCTTCGGGCACAAAAACCCCGGCCACATTCTTGTTCATAAACCGGGCCATACCGGCCGATTTAAGGGGTATTACTCCGGCCAGCACCGGGACCTTAAAACCCTCCACCCTTTTCATGAATTTGGCGAAGGACTCCGGCTCGTAGATAGCCTGGGTCTGGAAAAAGCGGGCTCCGGCCTTAATCTTTTTCTCCATCTTCATTATCTGCAGCTCCAGGGCGGCTTCGGTATTGGCTCCGGGGTTAACCACCGCCCCGGGGAACAAACTTGGCTTGCCCTTAAGCTCGTTACCGGCCATATCGTGACCCCCGTTCAGCTTCCCTATCACCTCAAGCAGCTGAACAGAATCAAGGTCATAAACGGGCTTGGCCTGGGGGTGGTCGCCGAGGGCGGGCAAATCGCCGGTGATGGACAGCACATTCTCCACGCCAAGCACCCATGCGCTCAATAAATCGGACTGCAGGGCAAGCCGGTTTCTATCGCGGCAGGTTATCTGGAACACCGGGTCGAGCCCCTTGCTTTTCAGCATATGGCAGACGGGCAGCGAGCCCAATCTCATCACCGAGCTCTGCTGGTCGGTGACATTGGCGGCGTCCACTTTTCCCCGCAGCACCTCGGCCGCCTCCTCCAACTCGGTAATATCGGTCCCCTTGGGCGGGCCGACCTCGGTGGTGATGACAAATTTACCGGCTTCAAACAGCGGCTGCAAGCTCAATCTATCTTTCCTCTTCTAGACTATACATCAAGCCAGGAATGAGAGTAAAGGTTTTCTCCGTTAATAACCCTTACCGTCTTGACATATTTGGCTTCTTCCTCGCTCAGGGAGGCCATATCAGGTTTCTCGCCGTCCATCACCCGGTGCACCAGATTGACCAGTTCCGGTTTCTGGCCACGGGCGATGCTTATCAGCTCGGCGTCAAAAGCGTCAACTATAGCCGAATACAGCCCGTGCCTCATCAGCATTATCAGGCAGGTGCGGTTGAGATAGGGACGCAGTTTGGTGGGAGTGCCGTTGGAGATATTGGACAGCCCAATGGTGGACTTGCATTCGGGAGCGATGTCTTTGAGCATGCTCATAAACTCAAAACAGGATTTCACCTGGTTTATCTCGACAGATACCGGAGTTAGAATGGGGTCTATCCAGATATCCCCCTGTGGGATACCGGCCTCTTCGGCTTTATACATGAAGTCAGCCACCAGTATTCCCCTTTCGGCGGCATCGCGGGGCATTCCTTCCGCCCCCCACAGCAGCCCCACCATAGAGGCATTATATTTCTTGACCAGTGGCAGCCCCTGCTCCAACCGTCCCGGCTGCAGGGAAACGGAGTTAATAAGCGCCTTACCCTTGCAAACCTTTAAGCCGGCCTCCATGGCCACCGGGTTGGTGGTGTCCAAAGATAACGATTTATCGGTAACCCCCTGCACCGTCTTTACCACCCACTCCATCATCTCATCACCGGCCTTGCGGGCGGGGCCGATGTTAAGGTCAATATAGTCAATGTCAGTCTCGGCCTTAGCCATCTCCTGTATAGGTCCCGAATTTCTCTCCCTCAGCGCCGGGCCGATGGTCTGGGACATTATATTCAGGTTTTCGCCGATAAGGATCATAATTCCCCCTTCATGGCTTTAAAATTTATGGTTTCCAGCTCTTGAGATAAGCCGGTATATTAGACCCCTCCCTGGGCCCCACCTGAACCTCCCAATCCCCCAGCTCCTCCTCCAGCCCGCCGCTCTCGGCGGCGGCATATCCCGGAATTATCAATTTGTGATGTTTTACCTTGTCGGCGATGCCGCACTTCTTGACGAAGGGGGCAATGGCGTCAGCGACGAACTTTCCCGCCGCCCAGGCGGTCATCACCGAAAGCCCTTCGGTTTCCTTGACCAGCAGGTAGCTGGGAACACGGCTGCTCTCTATCTCCCCGGAAACAATAAAATAGGTGAGGGAGAAGTTGGAGGTAATAAGCACCGGCGAGTTCTCGTCGGGGTTGCCAATCTCGTAAATGCCTTCTTTAGTTGCCAGCGGCCGCTGCGGGTCGGTATAGATATTCAGCCTCTCCACCAGCAGCGGGAAGAGGCTTTCGCCATAAAAATCGGAAAGGACGATAATGGCGCCGTATTTAGCCACGAAGATAGAGGCAATCACCGACTCCTTCATCGGGTCATCGGTCATCTCAGCCGGGAAAACGATGGTGGGGAAACCCAGCGGGCGGAACTTCTTGGCCAGGGCGGAGCCCCTTATGATTACCTGGTCTTCAAACGCCTGGCGCAGAGTTCGGGAACCGGAATCAATCACCATCTCCTTAATCCCGGCTTCGGTCAGCTTGCTGGTCAGTTCGGCCAGTTTCTCCAGGTCGGCTGCTTTAACCGCCAGAGGGCAGGAGTTGGCTTTGGCCAGCTCGGCCATCTTCTCCCAGTTCTCCCCGGTAGCCGCATAGAGCAGCGGCTTGCTGTCGGCGCAGGCCGCCAGCCCGGCGGCCATAACGTCCGGGTTATCACTCATCAGGATAATGCCGCCGTCGGTTTTCTGCTTAACCTTGCCAACCAGGGCTTCGAATTTGGCCTTATCGGCAGATTCGCACTTAACTGCAATCAAATCAGGCCGCAGGGTAAGCCCTATACGCTCGTATTCAAGCTTCTTGAAATTCGCAAGCCGGCGGTCAACCTCGGCGCCGTCCATGCCATCGCTTACGAGGATGGCAAAACCGGGGGGGTTCTCAAACCTCTTCTCATGGCGGAACATGACCGTCTCGCCGCCCACTTTCAGCGCCCGGTCGCCAACGCCGATAGTAACCGGCGTAATCGGCGGCGCCGAAGCCTCGGATAACTTGGCTTTGGCCTCTTCGGAAACATAGGGACAGGCAGACAGCTCCGCCTTACCAGCGGCCAGTTTCATGGCAAAGGCAAGGCAGGTAGGGTCCCCGCACTCCTTACAGTTAGTCTTGGGCAGTAGCTTAAATATCTCTATTCCGGTAAGTGCCATATCTCACACGCTCCTTCCCGACCTGTTTATCTTATCCGCCCTAAAGCGGTATTATCTCTGTCTCTGTTAGCCCAGCAACGGGTCCATCTTAAGCGCCGGGTGCCCTTTTTCCTCCAGGAAGGGCAAAATCTCCTCCTCGGTAACGCCTATCGTCTCATCGGCAATCATATCGGGCAGGCCGGGGATGCCAATCTCCTCGGCTCTGGCTTTAAGCCGGTCGGCAATCTCTTCTTTGAGCGACTTGGGCATCCAGACCAGCCGTTCCAGGCCGCCGTCGCCGGCGATAAACTTCCTCTGGCAGACATTGTACTTGCTGTGCCCGACAAAGCCGGGGGTGCTTAAGCCCCCGCCGATAGTCCCGGCCAGGGTGGTGAATTTCATACCGCAGGGGGTCTCCCCGGTGTACTCTCTATTTACCGTCATTATCCCGTTGCACATAGGCAGAATGGCGGCGATGCACTCGCAGCAGCCGCAGGTGGTCATGGGGTCGTAGACGATGCTGTAGAAGTTATAGTGTTCTATCTTCTGGCGGGAGGCTTTGTAGATGAAATCGTTGACCCCCTTCCACTGCCCCAGCTTGGGGTCGAGGCACTCGCCCTTTTCCACCGGCTGGTTAGGTCCGGTGGGGTTAATCTCGAAAGAAGCTTTGCAGTCCATCCAGTTATAGGAGCCGCACAGGCCCGTCCTCTCCGGGCTGATGGTGCAGACGTGGCTGGGGGCGAAGGACTGGCACAGGGTGCAGGAATAGTAGGTCTCCACACCTTCGTCAGTCATGCCCTCGATTCGGGCATCCCGGATCTTGTATACCTCCCTGGCCTTCTCCTCCACCTCTTTTACCTTTTCCTCCTCGGTATAGATCTTTATCTGTATCTTATCGAATATACGCCCGAAGTCCTGGTGCAGCTTGGCGTGAAGTATATCGCCGATGTGGTGCAGGGTAAAGCCCTTGTCCACCGCCTGTTTGGCCAATCGTATCCAGGCAATATCCCTCTGCCCGATGTGCATCAGGCCCTGGGCGTAGTTTAGCAGGTGGTGAATCTGGCGCTCCAGGATAGGCTCAAAGTCATCCTGCATCTCCCTGCCGGCAACCTCAACGGCGATAGCCATGGGCAGCCGGGAGCCGGGGGTTATATTGTCTATATCCGGGCCGATAACCTCGACCCTGCCGTCCTCCACCTCATCCATTTGCTTGGAGGTAACCCACTCCACCATCGGGGTCCGGCCGCCGCCGCACTCCAGGTAGATTTCCTCCCCCCTCACCCTCTCCCCCTCAAAGGCGGGGCCGTAGGCAACCGGCACCGGCACTTCGGCCACGGTAACCTTCAAACCCCTCACCTCCACCGCCCGGGAGACCAGCTTATCGTGGGGGACGTTGGAGACGACATGCTCATAGGTGCAGATACCGGTGGGCAGGACTTCGGGTATAGGAGTATCGGCAATAACCGGGAATCCCCAGCTGATGGCACCGGCGGCGTTGGCGTACCACTCGTCGGTGACAAAACCCATGGGCAGAACAAAGGCAAAAATACGGTCTTTATTATAGATAAGTATCTTGCGGTATTCACCGGGCCCGACACCGCCGAAGGACATGGCCGCCCTGGTGGCAAAGCCCAT
>Ga0307419_10001330_pt1 | contig 12776 bp, 12 predicted proteins | sample SalMarWE160230MG_2_FD_202512 | JGI IMG/M metagenome (GOLD analysis project Ga0307419, IMG submission 202512) | Salt marsh sediment microbial communities from the Plum Island Ecosystem LTER, Massachusetts, United States - WE1602-30 | ecosystem: Environmental > Aquatic > Marine > Intertidal zone... | reverse complement strand
GCCGGAGAAGTAAGCATCGGAACGGCCAAAGCGCTAATCAAGAAAGGCCACGAAGTCGTTATCATCGAGACCGACAAGGCCAAGATCGATGAATTATCGGAAGAGATGGACTGCAGCTTCCTGCAGGGCGATGGCAGCCAGCCGAACCTCCTGCGCGAAGTCAATCCCGCGCAGACCGATGTCCTCTACTGCCTTACCGACAGCGACCAGGCCAACGTCATCGCCAGTTTCGTCGGCCGGTCCCTCGGTTTCAAGCGGGTCGTGACGAGCATCGGCGATCCGCAGTTCGAGGACATCTGTCATGAGCTGGGGCTGAAGGACACGATCATCCCCTCCCGCACAATCAGCCGTTACCTGGAGGACATGGTCGGCGGCACTGAAAACGTTGAGCTTTCCACGATCATCAAGGACGAGGCCCGGTTTTTCACCTTGACTGCAAAAGAGGAAGATGCGGTCGCGGCCAAGAAACTGAAATTGCCTGCCGATGCCAAGGTCATCTGCTATTACCGTGATGGCAAGTTTTCACATGCCGATGAAGAAACAACATTCCGCATAGGCGACGAGGTTGTGATTCTAACGCACAGCAAGAATATGCCCGCGTTGCAGGAGCGTTGGCAGCCGAAGCCCGCGCAGGAGGAGCCGGCGGATGCGGCCTCGAAGAAAAACAAGTAGTCGAAACTAAAATCAAGAGCCAATGGGCTTGCGATGCCAGAAGGAATGATGGCCCCAGATAATGCACCGGTACGGAAACGGGAACCATTTTACTTTTGCTCTTTGTTGTGGCCACAGCCGTGGCGATCGCGGTGCAACGTCTGGCCGTTTCGCAAGTCATCAAGCAGGTGGATAATCCGATGATCGAGATCACGCTGACGACGATTGCGGCGTATGGTTCGTTCCTGGCCACCGAGCACTTTCATTACTCCGGAGTGATTGCCACGGATTCGGCGGCTAACCTATTGCAGGACCAACCACCAGCATTTGCACGTGCGCGGTTACAAGGAAGAGGGAACGACCACCACTTCCTTCGACATGGTGGTGTTGAACGATCTTGACCGATTTCACCTGGTCGGCGACGTGATTGATCGCGTGCAGAATTTGGGCTCGCGGGCCGTCTAGGCCAAACAGTTACTTCGCGACAAGCTGCTCGACCACAAGTTTTACATCGACATATACGGCGAAGACATGCTGGAGATTCGTAACTGGAAATGGAGCCGGGACGGAACGTAGAAAGAGAAAGCGATGGCGGGAAAAGACGTGTGTGCCAAAATCAAACTGACGGTGGATCAGCGAGAGCAAACATGAAGAATAAAACCAGTTTATCGAATCCCGGCGCCGTGGTCTCGGTGCGAGGCAGTGTCGTAGATATACGGTTTGATGCACATTTGCCGCCCATCTACTCGTTGCTGCACGCGAAAAAGGGAGAAATTGCCATCGAGGTCTTAGGTCAACTCGACGCGCACCGCGTGCGCGGCATAGCGTTGACGCCAACGCAGGGTCTTGCCCGCGGCATGACGATTGAGGACACGGGCGGGCCGTTAAAGGTGCCGGTCGGCAAGGGAAGTCTCTCGCGCATGTTCGACGTGTTCGGCAACGCGCTCGACCGCGAAGGGGAAGTTTCGAACGTGGAGTGGCGAACCGTCCATCGCGCCCCACCGCCGCTTTCCCGGCGCTCCACCAGATCCGAGGTCTTCGAGACGGGCATCAAGGTTATTGATGTGCTCGTGCCGCTGGAGCGCGGCGGCAAGGCGGGCCTGTTCGGCGGCGCGGGCGTCGGTAAAACCGTCCTGCTCACCGAAATGATCCACAACATGATCGGCCACCACGAGGGGGTCAGTCTGTTTTGTGGCATCGGCGAACGCTGTCGCGAAGGCGAGGAGCTTTACCGTGAGATGAAGGAAGCCGGCGTGCTGCCGAACATGGTGATGGTGTTCGGCCAGATGAACGAGCCCCCCGGCAGCCGTTTCCGCGTGGGCCACGCCGCGCTTACGATGGCCGAGTATTTCCGGGACGACGAGCAGCGCGATGTGCTGCTGCTCATCGACAACATTTTCCGTTTCATCCAGGCCGGTTCCGAGGTGTCCGGCTTGATGGGGCAGATGCCGTCTCGCCTCGGCTATCAGCCCACGATGGGCACCGAGCTGTCGCGGTTGGAGGAACGTATCGCCAATACCGATACCGGAGCCATCACGTCCATCCAGGCCGTGTATGTGCCTGCGGATGATTTCACCGATCCGGCGGCGGTACATACCTTCTCACACCTTTCGGCGTCCATCGTGCTCTCGCGCAAACGGGCGAGCGAGGGGCTTTATCCGGCCATCGATCCGTTGCAGTCCAGTTCCAAAATGGCCACGCCGGGCATCGTCGGTGAACGGCATTATCGCCTCGCGCAGGAAATCCGACGGACGCTCGCGCAATACGCGGAACTCAAGGACATTATCGCCATGCTCGGTCTGGAGCAACTGTCGCCCGAGGACCGCAACGTGGTCGCCCGCGCCCGCCGGTTGGAGCGTTTTCTTACCCAGCCGTTTTTCACGACCGAGCAGTTTACCGGGCTCAAAGGCAAGCTCGTCAGCCTTGAAGACGCGCTGGACGGCTGTGAGCGCATCCTGCGCGATGAATTCAAAGACTACCCGGAGCGCGCTCTCTACATGATCGGGGCGATTGATGAAGCGAAGGGAAAAGTTAAAACCGGCAAGCCTGTGACTAAAGCCGAACCTGAGTCCAAAACCGAGGCCAAGAGCGACCCGAAGCCAGCCGCCGATTCCAACCCCAAGGCCAAGTCCGAACCGCAGCCGAAGCCCGAGCCGAAACCTAAACCGGAGGTCGAACATGCAGCAGCCGACACTGATGAATCTTAAGGTTCTCCTGCCGTTCAGAATCTTCGTCGAGAAAACCGGCGTTTTGCGCATCGTTGCGGAGACCCGTGAGGGCTCGTTTGGACTCTTGCCACGCCGACTAGACTGCGTTGCGGCGCTCGCGCCGGGGATTCTGATCTACGAAGACGAAGCCGAGGGCGAGGTTTACGTCGCCGTGGATGAAGGGGTGCTGATCAAGACAGGCCCGGACGTGCTCGTCTCCGTGCGCAACGCCATAGCCGGAACGGACCTCGGCCAACTGCGCGAGGCGGTGGAGCGGGAATTTCTGAACCTGGACGAGCGGGAGCAGAGGGTGCGCTCGGTGCTGGCAAAAATGGAAAGCGGTTTCATCCGCCGCCTCGCGGAATTTCATCATGAATGAAGAACACAAAAATAAACCTTTGAAGCCGAAGCCGCCGCTCAGTCAGGAGGTCGGTGCGAAGGCGGCGCGTAAACTCCGCGCGCAACGCCATGTAACGCGAACCGTCTGGTTTGGCCTGGGCATGATGGGACTGATCGGCTGGTCGGTGGCCATTCCGACGCTGCTCGGCGCGGTGCTTGGTCTCTGGCTGGACAAGCGGTATCCGGGAGGCCGCACCTGGACACTGGCACTGATGGTCGTCGGCCTAGCGATCGGGTGTTTGAATGCCTGGCATTGGGTCGCCAAGGAAGACAAGGCAATGCGGGAGGAACAGGAGGATAACGATGAATGAAACTCTGACACTGGTGCTGGCCTGGTTGGCGGGGGGGGTGCTCGGGACAATTTTCTTCGGCGGCCTTTGGTGGACGGTTCGCAATGGCGTTTCGTCCAAACAGCCGGCGCTCTGGTTCTTGGGCAGCCTGCTCCTGCGGATGAGCATTGCCCTGGCTGGATTTTACTTTGTCTCGGGCGGTCATTGGGACCGGCTGCTGGCGTGTCTCTTCGGGTTTGTCATCGCGCGTTTCATCGTGACGCGGTTTACCGGCCCGCCGGTGGGACACAACAACTCCCCAGCGAAGGAGGCCGGTCATGCGCCTTAGTCCTGACGAGATCATCTTCTGGCAACACGGATTTCTCAAACTAAACGCCACCATTGTGTTCACGTGGGGACTGATGCTCGTACTGGCCGTCGGTTCAATAGTCATTACGCGCAAACTCTCCACGGGTCTGAGACGTTCCCGCTGGCAGAACCTTCTGGAAATCGTCGTCACCGGCATCGAGAAACAAATTGAAGAGGTAGGTCTGAGTCAGCCGCGGAAATATCTCGGCTTTCTGGGCACGCTCTTCCTGTTTGTCGCGGCAGCCAGTCTCTGCACCGTCATTCCCGGCTACGAGCCGCCGACCGGGTCTCTCTCGACCACGGCTTCACTCGCGCTGTGCGTGTTTGTGGCCGTGCCGTTCTTCGGCATCGAGGAGCGAGGGGTGGGCAACTACCTCAAGTCCTATGTGAAGCCGACGTTCATCATGCTGCCGTTTAACATCATCAGCGAAATTTCGCGCACGCTGGCCCTGGCCGTCCGTCTGTTCGGCAACATGATGAGCGGGGCGATGATCATCGGTATCCTACTCACTATTACGCCGATCATCTTCCCGATCATCATGACGGCGCTCGGTCTGCTCACCGGCATGGTGCAGGCCTACATCTTCAGCATCCTGGCAGCGGTTTACATAGCGGCCGCTACGCGAGTCCGTAAGCCCAAACCTGAACCCAGTGCAAAACATTGAAGCATGAACTATGACAACAAAAGGAGAACCTATGGATAACATGACTATTATCGCGGTGGCATCAATTGTCATCGCCGGCATCACCACCGCTTTCGGCACCATGGCGCCAGCGCTGGGAGAAGGGCGGTCGGTCGCGGCGGCGTTGAGTTCACTGGCCCAGCAGCCCGACGCCTCCGCCACCATCACCCGGACGCTGTTCGTCGGCCTGGCGATGATCGAGTCCACGGCCATCTACTGTTTCGTGGTCTCGATGATTCTTATCTTCGCCAACCCGTTCTGGAACCACGCCATCGCCCAGGTTGGAGGAAAGTAAATTATGCTCATCGACTGGTTCACTGTCAGTGCTCAGGTATTGAACTTCCTCATCCTGGTGTGGCTGCTTAAGCACTTTCTCTACAAGCCCATCCTTCACGCCATCGACGCGCGGGAGCAGCGTATCGCCAGGGAACTCGGGGACGCCGACTCGAAAAAAACCGAAGCAGAAAAGGAGCGTGAAAAGTTCCAGAAAAAGAACGATGAGTTCGAGCAGCAGCGCGACGAGCTCCTGAGCAAGGCGAAGGACGAGGCAAAAGCCGAACGTCAGCGCCTCCTCGATGAAGCGAGGCAGGCGGCTGACGCCCTGCGTGCCAAACGACAGGACTCGTTTAAACGCGAACAACAGAGCTTGAACGACGAAATCACACGCCGAACCCGGGAGGAAGTTTTTGCCATCGCGCGAAAGACCCTGACCGATCTCGCAGGGACGACGCTGGAAGAACGCATGAGCGAGGTGTTCAGGCGCCGCTTGAGAGATCTCAACAATGAGGCGAAGGAAGGTCTTGACAAGGCCCTGAAAACATCGTCCGACCCGTCGCTCGTGCGTAGCGCTTTCGAGCTGCCTTTGGAACAACGAGCTGCGATACAACATGCACTCAACGAAACCTTCTCGGCTGAAATCCAAGTCCGTTTCGAGACCGCGCCGGACGTGATCAGCGGCATCGAACTCACCGCCAACGGTCGAAAGGTCGCCTGGAGCATCGCGGATTATCTCGCGTCACTGGAGAAGAGCGTCGGCGAACTGCTGAAAGAACAGTCCAAACCCCAAGCCAAATCTGATGCGAAACCTGAAGCCAAAGCCGAGCCCAAGCCTAAGTCCGGGCCTGAATCTGCCGCTCCAGAGGAGGTAAAATGAGCGCTCCGCCCGATCCTTTGCAAAGTGTCTTCGACCGCGCGTTCGCCGGCCTAAGCCAGGGTCGCGAAACCTTCACGCCGCAACTGACGCCGCAGGAGGTAGGCACGATCACCAGCGTCTCCACGGGCATCGCCCGGGTCTCCGGCCTTCCCGGCGTGGGCTTTGACGAGCTGGTGAAATTTCCCGGCGATGTGTTCGGCATCGCATTCAACGTGGACGAGGACGAAGTCGGCGTCGTGCTGCTCGGAGAATACTGGCATCTCCACGCGGGAGATGAAGTCCGGCGCACGGACCGGGTCATGGACGTGACCGTGGGCGACGGATTGCTGGGACGCGTCATTGACCCGCTCGGCCGGCCCCTCGATGGCAATGGGCCGGTAGCCGCAAGCCGGCGCCTGCCTATCGAACGCCCCGCCGCGCCCATCATGGACCGCGCGCCCGTCACCGTGCCGCTCCAGACCGGGCTTAAAGTCATTGACGCGCTTATTCCCATCGGACGCGGCCAGCGTGAGCTGATCCTCGGTGACCGGCAGACGGGCAAGACCGCCATTGCGATGGACACCATCCTTAATCAGCGAGGCAAGGATGTCCTATGCGTCTATTGCGCGATCGGCCAGCGGGGGTCCGCCATCGCGAAGGCCGTGGCCACCTTCCAGCAAAAGGACGCGATGGATTACACCGTCGTGGTTGTCACCGAGGGCAACGATCCGCCGGGCCTCGCCTACATTGCCCCTTACGCCGCCACCAGCATCGCCGAGCATTTCATGGAGCGAGGCCGCGACGTGCTGGTCGTTTACGACGATCTCACCCATCATGCCCGCGCCTATCGCGAGCTTTCCCTGTTGCTGCGCCGTCCGCCCGGTCGCGAAGCCTTCCCCGGCGACATCTTTTATATCCACTCGCGGCTGCTCGAACGCGCAACGCACTTGCGCAAGGAACTTGGCGGCGGCTCGCTCACCGCGCTGCCCATCATCGAAACCGAAGCGCAGAACATTTCCGCCTACATTCCGACCAATCTGATCTCCATCACCGACGGGCAGATCTACCTCTCGCCCTCACTTTTCGAACTGGGCGTGCTGCCGGCGGTCGATGTCGGCAAATCCGTTTCGCGGGTTGGCGGCAAGGCGCAACGGGCGGCTTACCGGGCGGTGGCGGGCGACCTCAAGCTCGCCTACTCGCAATTTGAAGAACTTGAGACCTTTGCCCGGTTCGGCGCCCGGCTGGATGAAGATAACCGCAAGGTCATCGAGCATGGGAAGCGCATCCGGGCCTGCCTCAAGCAGCCGGAATTCGCCCCGGTTTCCATGGCCGCGCAAATCACCGTGCTGCTGGCGTTAACCGCCGAACTCTTCGACGACGTGCCGCTTGACCGTATGACGGACGCCGAACAGGCCGTGCGCAAGGCGGCGGCGGAGATCCCGGAGGAGGTGAGCGAGCGATTGGATACCGCCGACAAGTTGAGCGATGAGGATCGCGAAACGATCATCGAAATCGCCAGCCAATCGCTTGAAAAGTTCTCTCCCGAGCCGTACTCCAAATCTGAGCCGGGACACAAGACCAAAGAGCAGCCCAAAACTGAAGCGAAAGCCGAGCCCAAGCCTGAACCCGAGTCCAAGCCGGAGACCCAAAGGGAGGTGAAACCCAAACCCAAGGAGGCACTCGAGGAGAAGTCATGAGCGATTCCGCTTCGAGCCTGCGTCGAAAGATCGACAGCGCCGGAAATCTCCAATCCGTCGTCCGCACCATGAAGGCCCTGGCCGCTTCGAGTATCGGCCAATACGAGCAATCGGTGCGCGCGTTGGGTGAGTACTATCGCACCGTGGAGCTGGGGTTGGGCGTCTGTTTCCGGGGCACCGGCTCAGCGGGATTGATGACTGAAGAGACAAGACGAACGGATGCGGGTACGATTGGGGCGGTCGTCTTTGGTTCCGACCAGGGATTGGTGGGCCAGTTTAATGATATGGTGGCCGATCATGCGGTTAAGACCCTGGGAGCTCTGACTGATAAACCGCAGATCTGGGCGGTTGGCGAGCGCGTTCATGGGCGCCTGGCGGACGCGGGCCTGCCGCTGGTCGGACTCTTCACCGTGCCGAACTCCGTCAAGGCCATCACCCCGCTCGTCGGGCAGATTCTCGTTGAGAGCGAGGCGCGCCGCAGCCAGGACGAGGGCGTCGAACTTCACCTCTTCTACAACCGCCCCACATCCGGGGCGGTTTATGCACCCGTCAATCAGCGGCTGCTGCCTTTGGACGAAAACTGGCGACGCGAGCTCGCCAAGCTTCCCTGGCCGACGAAGAACTTGCCCGAGGTCATGGGCGGCGACACCGAGACATTGCGGGCGCTCATCCGCGAGTATCTCTTCGTTTCGCTCTTCCGGGCCTGCGCCGAATCCCTTGCGAGCGAGAACGCGAGCCGCCTGGCGGCGATGCAACGCGCCGACAAAAACATCGACGAATTGCTGGAGGACCTCAAGGGGACATTCCATCGTTTGCGCCAGAGCGGCATCGACGAGGAACTGTTCGACGTCATCTCCGGCTTCGAGGCGCTGAGCGCAGAGGAGAAATGATGCCCATTGGCATAGCTGGAGACCATGGCGGGTTTGAGTTGAAAGTGCAACTGACTGCGGCTCTCAAGGCCCCCGGTTATGCTGTGGTTGACAAGATGACTGATCGTCAGACCGCGGCGAAAGTTCGAAAGTCCTTTGCTATATAGAAAGGGGGTAAATGAACCCATGGATGCTCCTGAAAGCAAACCTCTTCGCAGGCATTGGATGATGAGGGTCTTGCTGAGCAAGGCCTTCATCATCGCTGTTGTCCTTATGATCACCTACACCCTGGCGGGCTTTTTTCTTGCCCCCTATCTGATCAAGCGCCAAGCGACACGGTTTGCCCGGGAATCCCTCAAGTGCCTCGTGGTCATGGAAGAGGTCCGGGTAAACCCATACGCCCTCACCCTGGATATCAGGGGCTTCGACCTCAAGGAGAGGGACGGATCCCCTCTACTCGCATTCAAGGCGTTTTTCATCAACTTCGAGATTTCCAGTCTCTGGCACTGGGCCTGGACCTTTGCGGATGTTCGACTGGAAGACCCCGCCGTGAACCTGGAAAAAAAACTCGGGGGCCGCATCAACTTTATTGAGCTCGCAGACCGGATCCCAAAAAAAGAAAATGAGGGGAACACTTTCCGGCAAGAAAAAGCCGGAGGAGAGGCTCGCCCGCCGCGCGTCATCTTTGAGCAGATTGCCTTGAACCAGGGGCGACTCCTTTTCACGGACCGATCCGGCCCAACGCCCGTCAGTATCGCGCTTGAGTCTATTGGCCTGGAGCTCAAAAACCTTACCACGCTGCCGGGCAAGAAGGGGGTTCATTCCTTTGAAGCGACCCTCCCCCACGGCGGAAAGCTCAGAGGGGCCGGCGATGTATCCCTCAATCCTCTCTGGTCCGAAGGCAGGGTGGAAGTGAAGGGATTCAAGATCGTTTCGGCATGGGAGTTTTTGCAGGATGAGGTCCTGATAGACAAACCGGGGGGTGAGGTAGACATCGAGGCCCGCTACCGATTTGCCAATGAGGTAAAATCGTCTTCCCTTGTCATTGAGGGATTGAAAGTGCTTGTCTCGGCCCTGGAGCTCAAGGCCCGGGGGGACCAGGAGCCGATTCTCTCCGTGGATACCATTCGTCTCGATAACGGCCGGTTTGATATGGCCTCCCGGTCGGTCATGGTGGGGGAGTTGGCCCTCTCCAGGGGTCGCGCGACAGCGGGCATCAACGAACAAGGGCGACTGAACTGGCAGGAGCTTGTAAAGGCCGGCGGAGATCCCCGGTCTCCCGACCCTAAGGCAGGGGCCGTGGAAGGACCGCCCTGGCGCGTGGCTCTCAAGGCCGTCAGTCTTGAAGATCTCGCCGTGGCCTACAGTGACCGCAGCCGGCTTTATCCTCTTGAAATAGGCGTTTCCAGACTCGGTGTGAAGGTCAAGGCCGATCTTTCTTTTATGCCCGGGAAAGTGGGGGCCCTGGCAGAGAACCTGAACGTCCTCTTCGAGGACGTGTCTGTGAAAGAGGCGGGGCATGAGGCACCCCTGGTCATGCTGGAAAGTCTTGCCGTGGAGGGAGGCCGCATGGACCTTGAAACCCGGCAGGTGACCCTGGAGAGGATCAAGGTGAAGGGCGGGCATGCCGCCATGGTGCTGGAAAAGGCAGGTAACCTGAACCTGTTGCGCGTGCTCGGAGGGAGGAATGCCGGCAAGCTTCGAAAAGAAAAGGCAGAGGCCGGGGAAGAGGCGCAAGCTGAGGGACGGCCCTGGTCGGTTGCCGTCGGCGCAGTGGAGGCGGCCGGGTTGAGCGTCGGTTTCATGGATCAGACGCTTTCGCCCGCGCCCGCTCTGAACCTTCAGGACATCACGCTGAAGCTTGCCGATATCCACAGCGAAGGCAAGACCCCTGTTCCCTTTGAGGCATCTCTGGCGGTACGGGAAGGGGGCGCCGTGAATGCCAGGGGCCGTTTCACTCCCGCTCAGAAAAGCGCGGAAGCGACAGTCCACGTGTCGAACCTGGCCCTGACGCCTTTTCAGCCCTACGTGGCACAATACGCCTACCTGAGTGTGGATGCGGGGGATTTCAACGCTGAAGGAAAGGTGCGCTACGGTGAGGGGGGAAAAGGCCCGAACCTGCAATTCTCCGGCGATGCGCACATCGCCGATCTGCTCGTTTCCGAGTTGGACACCAGGCAGAGGTTTCTTGCCTGGCAGGCATTGAAGGCGAACCATATCAAGCTGGGCCTTGGGCCTGAACGGCTTGACATCGGAGAAGTCCGCCTCATCGAGCCCTACGGAAAGCTGATCATATATGAAGACAAAAGCCTGAACCTGAAGAAGGTGCTGCGGCTTCAAGGGGAAACAATTGGGGAAACGAAGCCGGCGTCCCAAGCGGAAGCTCCCGGCGGGTTTCCGGTGGATATCCGTAGGATCCGCATCGAGAAAGGCCTCCTTGATTTCGCAGACCTGAGTCTCCGCATACCATTTGCCGCAGAGATCTATGAATTGAAGGGAGCAATTGTCGGGCTCTCCACGAAAGAAGGAGCGCGGGCGCAGATTCAGCTCGAGGGCAAGGTGGATGAATATGGCATGTCCAGGATCCAGGGGCAGATTGAGCCGCTCAATGTCAAGCATTTCGCCGACATCGACATGATTTTCAAGAACGTGGAGATGACCAACCTCACCCCTTACACGGGGAAATTCGCCGGGTACAGGATCGCCTCAGGAAGGCTCTCCCTTGATCTTCATTACCTGATCAAGCAGAGTGAACTCAAAGGGAGCAACCAGATCATCCTGGACAACCTCACGCTGGGCGAGAAGGTGGAAAGCCCCGCTGCGCCCAACATCCCCCTTGAGCTTGCCCTTGCGCTCCTGAAGGATGCCGATGGTCGGATCGACATCGGGCTCCCGGTTTCCGGCAACCTGGACGATCCTCAGTTCAGCTACGCGCATCTCATATGGAAAACCCTTATCAGTTTTTTCACCAAAATCGTCACTTCCCCTTTCAGGGCACTGGCCGGCATGCTCGGAGTGGAAAAGGAGAATCTCGAGACCATTGAGTTTGAGCCGGGTAGGGCTGTGTTGCCTCCTCCTGAGCGAGAAAAAGTGAAGACCCTTTCAGAAGCGCTTGCCAAGCGCCCGCAACTTACGCTGAAAATCCAGGGCCGGTTTGATCCGGTTGCAGACGGTGAGGCCCTGAAGTCCATGGCGATCCGGCTTGAAATTGCCAGGCGTACGGGTAGAGAGGTTGTTTCCGGCGAAGATGCGGGACCGTTTAATGTGAGCAATCCGCCGGTCCAGCAGGCCATCGAGACAATGGTCATCGAGCGAATTTCCGCCGATGCCTTGGCAGCGGCCAAGGAGAGTGCGGCGAAGCGGGCGGCCGAGATGGACAAAGAATCTGGAAAAGCTGCCAAAAAAGAGAAGAAGCAAGTTGAATTGCTCCCGCCAGAGCTGTCCCGAGAGCTTTATACCGCCCTGCTGCAAAAGCTTGTCGAATCGTATCCGGTAACAGAAGTTCGGTTGAATGCCTTGGCCTGTGAACGGGCTGAAGCGATCAAGCAGGAATTTGTGGCAGCAGGGACGATCGATGAGGGAAGGCTGACGGTCCTTGAACCCTCAGCCACTGAAGAAAAGGAGGAGGAAACCGTATCTTCCGAGCTCACCCTGGATGTTCGTCGTTGAGCGAAAGACGTATACGTCTTGATTTCACATATATGTAATCAATCTTTAAGGGGGTTGCAGCCCAGAAGCCGATGTCTCGGGCCTGGAAGAAGACGTTCACCCCTCAGGATCTCAATTTACCTAAAAAACGCCAATGCTATGGTCATATTTGACCATTTGCCACATATGACCACTATTTCACGTCAACCCGGCCCTCCTCCACCAACCTTTAGAGTTTGAATATTCATTGACAAATCAATATGTTGAACCAAATAAGGGTGCACCTATCCAGTCTGGCACGAAGTTTGGATATATAATAATGTACCGTTTGTTTTTTTAGACGGCAGACAGGACGTAGAGATTTCTGAATTTGGCAATATGCCGTGACCTAAACCTTTGATGGGACTTTCCCGGAGAGGAGGGCTTCCGTGATTATCGTGAGGATTACAATGAAGGCACTCATGGAAAAGCGAACGGAGGTGATGCAGACGCTTCTCTCCATGATTGAGCCGGCGGGAAAGGAGCGTGGTTGTCTGAGCTATGACGTCTTTTGTGACATGGAAGACAACCACGTTTTCAGTCTGATCGAGGAGTGGGACACCCGTGAAGACCTGGACCGTCATATACGGTCTGAAAGATTCAGTGTTTTGGTCGGGACAAAGAGCCTTTTAGCCAGACCGTCTGAAATCAACATCCATACGGTCTCCCATTCGGAAGGGGTGGAGGCCGTCAATGCCCTCAGGGATAAGGGAACCGCTAAAAAGAACTTCTAAGAAGAAAGGAGAATATTTATGCCTTCGGATAATAACCCAGAAGGCCGGCAAGAGGGTCTCCCGGATTTTCCCGAAATGA
>Ga0307419_10001329_pt1 | contig 12792 bp, 9 predicted proteins | sample SalMarWE160230MG_2_FD_202512 | JGI IMG/M metagenome (GOLD analysis project Ga0307419, IMG submission 202512) | Salt marsh sediment microbial communities from the Plum Island Ecosystem LTER, Massachusetts, United States - WE1602-30 | ecosystem: Environmental > Aquatic > Marine > Intertidal zone >... | reverse complement strand
ACCTAACATCCTCATAGATTCAGGATATTTAAACTTTACCTCGTCCAGATTCAGAGGCACAGGAGCTTTATCGTAAGGAATAAAGGTAACTTCATTAAAACTAACATCCGCAACTTTATCATTTTCAAAGGGAAAATCGTTTGTAACATCAAGATTATTTTCTGTTTCTTCATCATCTTCAGATATCTTGTTATCGAGAACATCATCTAAATCATTTTCGGGTATTTCTGTTATATTTTCTAATTTCTCGGGTTCATAAGGATAAAATTTAACAGTATCCGGTTCCGGATCAATCGGTTTAACTTCTATTTCCAATTCCGGACTAAAGAAAAAACCAAGTATAAGAGCAACTATAACTAAGAGTAAAGCAATTCTGATACGAAGTCTAAACACATCCCTAAAATCATACTTTTCCCAATCCATACACACCTCCTTTTTAAAACTTCTATATATTACTATTATACGCAAAATCGCCCCTTTTGTCAATTAGTTTTTTTACAACGAAGGCACCAAGACACAAAGAAAAGATAATGCTTCTGAAAACCACCTCACCACACCAAAATTATTTCACACGGAGAACACAAAGGCACAAAGTTTCTATTTGACATTTTAAAATATTTTAGTATAATTACTGTATATAAGGGGGTTTTATGTATAGTTTACTATATTTATTCGTGATTCTATTACCGGGTAATAAGCAGTTTACAAGTAAACAATCTTCATTTAAGAACAATCAGTTAAGACCTTTTACTTCTGCTAAAGTTGAAGAAACGAAAAGTAATGATATCAGAGAGTTGATCCGGGAAGAACGCTCGAGTGTAAGATTCGATTCGTTGAACATGAGATTCGTGGGTAATTGGCCATTTGGACCCTGTGGAGTTACAGCAGTTGACTCGACAAGGAATCTTATCTTCCTTGGTTCGGGAGGAGGAGTTTTTATACTTGATATCTCGGATCCTTCAAATCCTGTTAAATTATCCGAAAAAATCCACGCGAGAGATTTTATAGATGGGCTGTTTTACGAAGAAGCCACCCAGAGACTCTACATTGGAATAGATGAAGGTGGTCTTGAAATCTGGAATATCGCCGATCCAGAAAACCCTCAAAAGATGGGTTCCTGCGATACACCCGGACACTCATGGGGTATTGAAATCTCAGGTAATTATGCTTACGTGGCAGATTATACCACCGGGCTTCGGATAATAGATATTTCCAATCCCTCAAACCCCACGGAAGTAGGTTCATTTGATACACCCGGTTATGCTTATGATGTAGCATTATCCGGTAATTATGCATACGTAGCAGATGGGCCTTCCTGTTTACGGGTAATTGACGTATCCACACCCTCAAACCCCACTGAGATAGATTCATGTTACACGCCCGGTCCTGCGAGGGGCATAGTAATCTCTGGTAATTATGCCTATGTGGCAAGTGGGGAGTCAGGTTTACGAGTAATCGATATCTCTACACCCTCAAACCCCAATGAGGTCGGTTCCTGTGATACACCCGGCTCTGGGCGAGATCTAACAATATCGGGCAATTATGCTTATGTGGCAGATGGCAACTCCGGTCTACGTATAATTGACATATCTACACCTTCAAACCCTTATGTGGTAGGTTCCTGCGATACACCCAACCATGCTTGGAATGTAGCGGTCTATGGTAATTACGCATACGTAGGAGACGAAAGCAGCCTGCGGATAATAAATATTTCGAACCACTCAACTCCCGTGGAAGTGGGTTCTTGCGATATACCCGGCCATGCCTGGGGCGTAGCGGTTTCCGGTAGTTATGCATACGTGGCGGAAGAGGGTTCCGGCCTTGAGGGTTCCGGTCTCCGGGTAATCGACATATCCACTCCCTCAAACCCCACTGAAGTGGGTTTTTGCGATACACCCAGCTGGGCAAGTGATGTAGCGATCTCCGACAATTATGCATACGTAGGGGATGGTTATGGTCTCAAGGTAATAGACATCTCCACACCGGAAGATCCCGAAGAAGTGGGTTCTTGCGATACACCCAGCAGGACATGGGGTGTAGCGGTCTCCGGTAGTTATGCATACGTAGCGGATTGGGATTCCGGTCTCCGGGTAATAGATATCTCCACCCCCTCAACCCCCGAGGAGGTAGGTTCTTACGACACACCCGGCGAGGCATATGGCGTAGCGGTCTCCGGTAGTTATGCATACGTAGCGGATGGGGATTCCGGTCTCCGGGTAATCGATATATCCGCTCCGGAAGACCCCGTGGAAGCGGGTTTTTGCGATACACCCGGCGAGGCATGGGGTGTAGCGGTCTCCGGTAGTTATGCATACGTAGCGGATGGGGATTCCGGTCTCCGGGTAATAGACATATCCACTCCCTCAAACCCCGAGGAGGTAGGTTCTTACGACACACCCGGCGAGGCACGGGGCGTAGCGGTTTCCGGTAGTTATGCATACGTAGGGGATGGATGGTCCGGACTGCGGATAATAGACATATCCACTCCCTCAAATCCTTCTGAGGTAGGTTCTTACGGTACACCCGGCGGAGCAGAAGATGTAGCGGTCTTCGGTAGTTATGCGTACGTAGCGAATTGGAGTCACGGTCTCCGGGTAATTGATGTCTCCACTCCTTCAAACCTCGAAGAAGTGAGTTTTTACGATACACCCGGCGAGGCATGGGTTATAGCGGTTTCCGGTAGTTATGCATACATAGCAGATTGGTTAGACGGTCTCCGGGTAATCGACATATCCACTCCCTCAAACCCCAAAGAGGTAGGTTTTTGCGATACACCCGGCCATGCCTGGGGCGTAGCGGTTTCCGGTAGTTATGCATACGTAGGGGATGGATGGTCCGGACTGCGGATAATAGACATATCCACTCCCTCAAATCCTTCTGAGGTAGGTTCTTACGATACACCCGGCGGAGCAAAGGACATAGCAATCTCAGGTGATTATGCTTATGTGGCAGATTTGAATGCCTTACGGATAATAGACATCTCCACCCCCTCAACCCCCGAGGAGGTAGGTTCTTACGATACACCCGGCGAGGCATATGGCGTAGCGGTTTCCGGTAGTTATGCATACGTGGCGGATGGAGATTCCGGTCTCCGGGTAATTGACACCTCTACTCCGGAAGACCCCGTTGAAGTGGGTTTTTGCGATACACCCGGCGAGGCATGGGGCGTAGCGGTCTACGGGAGTTATGCATACGTCGCGGATGTGGATTCAGGTCTACGGGTAATCGATATCTCCACTCCCTCAAATCCCGAGGAGGTGGTTTCTTACGACACACCCGGCGAGGCACAGGGTGTAGCGGTCTACGGGAATTACGCATACGTAGCGGATGGGGATTCCGGTCTCCGGGTAATCGATATATCCACTCCGGAAGACCCCGTGGAAGTGGGTTTTTGCGATACACCCGGCGAGCCATACGGCGTAACAGTTTCCGGTAGGTACGCATATGTGGCGGATGGGAAGGCCGGCCTACAAATATACGAAAATTTACTTGCGGGGGTTGATGAAGAGGATAATAATAAAGAAAAAGTTTTAAAAGTTACTCAAAATCTTTTCATGGAAACAACTGAGATACAGGTGCAGGGTATAAAATTACCGACAACACTCAACGTTTACGATATACTCGGAAGAATCGCGGAAGAAAAAACCATCCACAACTCATCCCCATTAACAATCGGCACCGACTTAAAAACCGGGATTTATTTTGTAAGTGTAAAAGGTTTTAAACCGGTAAAGATATTGAAAATTGAATAGGAATGTTTTTAGTTTGTTGAGTTCGTAGAGTTCATTGGGTTCGTTGGGTTGGGTAAAACAGTGTAGATCCGTGGCTAATTATTTGGGGTTTCTGGTTGGGAAAAAGCAAATATAAATCTTGTGTTAATCTTGTGTAATCTGTGGCTATTCTTTAGGATTTTGGATTTAGGGATTGAGATTTAGTAAAAAAAACAAAAATTTTTCTTTATTCATGCTATTTGTGATATTTGTATGATTTGTTGTTAAAATCAGCTCTTAGCTTTTGGCTTTTAGCTATTAGCAAAAAAATGCGGAACTTTGTCTCTTTATGTTAAATTTTAGGCTTTGGTTATGGGTGTAAGCGAAAAGCGAAATGCGAACAGCCAATGGCGGATTTCTTATTCCTTAAATCCCATTACATAAAAATAGCCGTCGACGAAATATTCAATATTTTTAAAACCTGCCTTGTCAAACATTTCTATAAAAACATCCCTTTCCGGCAATCGGTGATTGGCAACCTGATCGCCCACATCTCTATGCAACTGGTTAATTTCTTCGGGAGTCATTGAATGCCCTATTATTAACCTCCCTCCTTCTTTTAATACCCTGTAACATTCCGAAATGGTTTTTTCTTTATCCTTAAAATGAGGAAAAGAATTGAAAATTATAACCGTATCGAATTTATCTTTATCAAAGGGAATATTTTCCCCTTCCCCTCTTATCGCAAACTCACCGGGATAAATTTCCTTCAAACCCTTAATCATCGCAAAAGCCTTATCGATATAAACAACTCTTGAACCGGGAATATCTTTACTTAAATAATCCCGTAATACTCCTTTGCCGCAAGCTAAATCCAAAATCAAATCGGAATTTTTACCGATTAACCCTTTAACAAATATTCCCGCGACTATCTTCGATTGGGCTGAAACTTCCCAATTCTCCGCCCATTTTTCGAAACAATCAACTTCCATTTCTGCCTCTTGAAGCCAATGTAATTATAAAAATCAGCGAAGAAACTATTATTATTGTAGCTCCCGCGGGAACAGAAAATACATAAGAAAAGAAAAGTCCCGAAAGGCACGCGACAATACCGAAAAGAATCGAAAGCATATACATCTTAGAAAGGCTATGAGTTAGAATTCTCGCGGCTGAAGGAGGATTTATCAGAAGACTAAAAATCAATATTCCTCCGATTGTATTTAAATTAAGACAAATTACAAAACCGGACAGGAAAAGCAGACTAAAAAAAATAAATTTCTCGGGTATCCCGCACGAAGCCGCGACTTCTCTGTTATAAAATACCGCTTTTATTTCCTTTCCGAAAAAAAGCAGAAAAAGAATCACAAGAAAAGTTATCCCGGCATTCAAATATATATTTATTCTTGAAAGAGTAAGAATACTTCCCCAAATAAGATTAAAAGCTTCTGTTTTCGGACCCGTTATTAAACCGAGTCCCAGAAATGCGACACCGAGGACAAGAGAAAAAATAATACCTATAATTACGTTTGCCTCGAGACCGGATTTTTCCGCGATAGGTCCGATTAAAATCGAAGCCAGAAGAGAAAATACTATTGCCATCAAAACAGGATCCACTCCAAAAAGAAGTCCTATAACAGACCCGGCAAAAGCTGCATGAGATATCGCAACTCCGACAAAAGGAATCCGCAAGAGAACCACCCATACCCCCACAATACCAAGACCCACTCCCGCGAGAATAGAACCCATCAAGGCATTTTGAAAATAATTATAACTTAAAATTTCCCACATATTTCTTCAAATTTTCTTCATCTACATCATAAAGCCGAGATAAATCCTTTGAATTAAAATCTAGCCCTGAAAAATCACTGAATACTTTCCCATCCTTAAGAGCCACAACTCTATTAATACCTTCCGGTAAATATCTTAGAAGATGGGTCACAAAAACAATCGTCAATTTATGTCTTTTGTAAATATGAGTAATCAAATTATTGATTTCCATCTGTGAAGCAGGGTCTAAATTCATTAAAATCTCATCCAGAAGAAGAATTTCTACATCTCTTGCCAGTTCTCTCGCGATCGATACCTTTCTCTGTTCTCCTCCCGAAAGAAAACCGGCGGGTCTATCCTCCAAATCTTTAATTCCAACCTCATCCATAGCATTTCGGACAGATTCAAAATCTTTTTTATCAAGATTTTTAAAAAGTCCTTTTACCCCTATTCTCCCCACAGAAACAACATCTTTAACTGAAAGAGGCACATTCTTTGTTATAAACTCATTTTGAAAAATAAAACCGATTCTTCTTCTTACAGCCAGCCCATTTCTGACCGGGTCGAGGTCGAATACTCCGATTTTCCCCGTATCAGGAATAAGAAGTCCGTTTATTATTTTAAGCAGGCTCGTCTTTCCAGCTCCGTTTGGACCTATTATCGCGACGAAATCTTGTTTTTTTATATCGAGAGAAACTTTAGATAAAACTTCCTTTCCGCTAAAAGATAAATTAACTTTTTGTATCTTTATCACTTAAAATTTCCAGTAAAAGATCTATATTATTTAAAAGAGTTGTCTTATATCCCTGTTCTTCCGGAAAATTTGAAAAAATTATATAATCACTTTTCAACTCATCCGCTATTGTACTACCAACTTTTCTCCCGCTTTGAAGATTATCTACAACCAACTGCACGTTCTCTTCCTTTCCGATTTTTACTACTTCCGATATTTCTTTCAGAGAAATATCATCTCCCGGAGAAAAAACCGAAACAACTTCCAAACCAAGAAAAAGAAGGAAGTCCTTCTGATGTTTATTACATATAACTTTAATTCCTTTAATCGATTCTTTTTTCTGCGCGACTATATTAGAAATGGAATCTATACTCATTTTAAACCTTTCGTATTTTTTATCGATTTCATGGATACTGATACTATCAGAACTATATTGATTTTTTAAAACACTGCGAATCTCTAAAGCTCCTTTTAGATATACATCGGGAATCATCCAACTGCCATCGGTCTTCAAATCCACTATATCGATATCCAGCTTCAATTCTTCTACTTTCGTAAACCATGATTCGTAACCATGGTATATAATTAAATCGGATAAAAAAATCAAATTTGCTTCGGCCGGAGAAAGGTCAAAATGCCCGGGGCAAACTCCACCGGGCACAATGTTAACCACTTTGGCATCATCGGGAGCAATAGCCTCGACAACAGAAGATATATCGGTTGTCGACGTAACTATTCCAAAACTTAAAACAAAATAAAGTAATATCATCTTCTAAGAGTTACCCCGAACTTGAAAGTTCTACCCGGCATATAGTAAAGCCCAGTAGCATTAGGCACTTCCACATATCTATTGTAATCCTCATCGAGTATATTATCCACACCCAAAGACAAAGAAATATAGTCTTTAGGTCTTACATTTAAACGAAAATCAAAAACATAATAGGAAGGGATTTCCTCCGAGTGATTGTCAGCCGCGTAATAATCCGTCAAATATCTTCCGCTCAAACGCCCTTCCAAAATATTCTTTTCTAAAGTAACACTACCACTGAATTTCTGCCCGGGAACGCCTTGCGTTCTCTCGCCTCTATCGATATAGTAATAAAAGACTTTCAATTTTACCCAATCCAAAGGATACATGCCAAGTGAAGTTTCGAGCCCTTTTTCAACCAATGTATCTACATTTTCAAATTGTCCGCTAGCCGGAGAAAATCTGATGAAATTATCTGTATTCATACGATAAACGGCAATATCCAGGTCCGCGATATCGGATAATTTCTGCCTTATACCGATCTCATAACTCATAAGCTCTTCAGAGTTTAAAGAAGGATTTGAAACAGGGAAAAGATATAAATCATTAAAAGAAGGAAGTCTAAAACCTTTACCTATTCTACCCCGTATTCTTGTATCATTATATTTAAGTACAATTCCTCCGTCGTACGAAAAAACTCCCTCCGAATCCTTTACGTAAGTATATCTCATCCCTCCGGAAAGATTTACAAACGTAGTCTTTTGTTCTGTATGAACAAACCCTTCATACACTTTTCTATCCCATTCTCCGTTAGAAATCCAATTACCGTACTGCTTATAAAATTCAACTCCACCTTGAGTTTTATTTCCTTTCAAAAGCGCTAGCATAGCCGAGGAATTCAATCCATCTGTTTTATCCCTCGACTCCCATCCATCAGAAAATTGATGGTAACCATAAGTCCTGTAGATTTTTGTTTGAAAATCCATCTTATCCATTTCCCCGTGTACAGAAATATCAAAAGCTCCTCTTTCATAGTTTTGATAGCCCAGAGGAGTAGAAGTATCCCCTACAGCAGCCGGATCCTCTTTATAAGTATCCACGTATTTAGCATAATTATCTACCTTCCAATTTTCATTAATATTGTATATAAGATTACCCTGATAAGCTTCAGTATTAGAAGCTGAGTTCTCCTGGTAACCATCGGATGAATTCTTTTGGACTGTACCCAGAAAATCCAACTTCGAAAAAGATTCTTCAAATGAACCCGTTATATTTCTGGTATCAAAACTTCCGTAATCGTATGTTAAATCTATCTTACTCTCGCCGGAAGGCTGTTTGGTTAAAATGTTGACAACTCCACCCATGGCTCCTGAGCCGTATAAAGAAGAAAGAGGACCTTTAACGACCTCTATTCTTTTTACATTATGGAGAGGAAAAGTATGGGAAACCGCGCATCCATATATCGCCATCTTTTCAGGTCTTCCATCCACAAGAAAACCCAGTTTCCTACCATTATTACCGATACCTCTGATTACTACATCAGCCCTTCCGAAATTTCCCGTTTTCATAACCTCTACACCGGAAACTCCTGAAAGCAAATCGGGAGCTATATAAGAATTCACAAATTTTATATCTTTTTCGGTAATTACGGAAACAGACGATGAGATATCAGAAACTTCATCTTCATACCTGCTCGCGGTAACTACAATACCTTCGGAAAAATACATCTTAGCACCTACAGTATCCATAACAGATTCCGAAGAATCCACAAGCGATAAAACACAAACCATAACTAAAAACATTAAAACCCCCTTTATTTAGTGTTACTTTTAGATAAAAGGTAACACTAAAACCATTTTTGTCAAGAGGGGCATCTTTTGTGTCATAAAGACACAAAAGAAGTCACGCATCACTAGTCATTAGTCACAAGTCAAAACAAAACCAATCCACAACACCAAGAGTAGCAACATATAGCACGAATAAAAAAATAATTGATTTCTTTTTTTCTATACCCTAAATACTATACCCTTTTAACACTTACTTCTCTCTACTTACTATTATCTAAAGCCTAATATACTAATCACTATTTACACTTATTTCGCTATAATAAATCTCCGCCTCGTCGATTTCGCTTACCTTTCCCTCAATCGTAAAAGAATCATCGAGCCTTATATCTTCTGAAGAACTGCCAATCATAATTTTAACCTCTCCTGGTTCCAGAACCTTTTTCATTTCTTTGTTATAAAACCCTAGAAGATTTATGGGCATTTTCATATTAATTTTCACTTCTTCACCATTTTCCAAATATATTCTCTTAAAACCTACCAACTTTTTAACCGGAGGAGCTATGCTGGCAACAACATCCTTAATATATAACTGAATAACTTCACTTCCGGCAATCTTTCCGGTATTCTTGATAGAAAAGCTTATTTCCAAAGAATCATTCGTTTTTACTTTTTTGTTTTTTATCTTTAATTTTGAATATTTAAATTCGGTATAACTTAATCCGTGTCCAAACGGATATAAAGGCGTAATAGGTAAATCAAAATATCGGGAAGTAAATAAATCTTCTACAGAAGACGGTCTACCGGTATTTTTATGATAATAAAAATAAGGAATCTGACCCACACTACGAGGTATAGTCACCGCGAGTTTACCTCCGGGATTATAATCGCCAAATAAAACATCGGCAATGGCGTTACCCGACCCTATACCCAAAAACCAGGCTTCCAGAATAGCGGGAACGTTTTCAGTAAGCCACGGAATTGAAAGAGGTCTTCCATTCATCAGAACAACCACCACTTCTGTTCCCGTACCTGCAATTTTCCTTGCGAGTTCCTTTTGAACTCCGGGAAGATCGATTTCAGAACGGCTTCTCGCTTCACCACTCATATCAGCAGATTCTCCTAAAACAAGAACAACCATATCCGCTTCTGTTGCGACAGAAACAGCTTCTTTAAATCCGCTCTTATCATTTCCCTTGATATCGCAGCCTTTGGAATAAATGACTTTGGTATCCTTAGATACAGCATTCTTTATACCTTCCAATACTGTCACAACATCCTTCTCTTCTCCAAAAGCTTTCCAAGAACCGAGAGGCGCCCGTGAATCATCCGCAAGAGATCCTATAACCGCTACTGTTCCCAAATCTTTCTTTAAAGGTAAAACTCCGCTTTCGTTTTTCAACAAAACAATAGATTTGCATGCTGCTTCTTTTGCCGCTTCGATATGTTCATCTTTTAAAACTTCAGCTTTTTCGACCTCGACCTTACAATATTTAAAGGGGTCATCAAAAAGTCCCAGTTTATACTTAGCCTCGAGTATTCTTCTGACTGCTTTATCTACCAATTTTTCCGATATATCACCTTTTTTAACAGACTTTAAAATTTCTTCTCCAAAAATTCCACTCGTCATATCCATATCTATACCAGCGGTTAACGCCTTTTTCCCAGCATCCACTCTATCTTTTACTACACCATGATTTAAAAGCTCCGCGATTGAGTTCCAATCACTAACAACAAAACCCTCAAAACCCCATTTATCTCTTAACACATCGGTTAAAAGTTCTTTGTTGTTTGCCATAGGCTCTCCGTTAATGTCGTTAAATCCATTCATAAGAGAACCCGCTCCGGCTTTTACCGCGGCAAGAAAAGGAGGTAAATATACTTCATTAAGAGTTCGCAGGGAAACCTCCACGCTGTTATAATCTCTTCCACCCTGAGCCGCGCCATAGGCGACATAATGCTTGGGGCACGCAAGAATGGTATTCTCAAAACTTAAATCATCACCCTGATAACCTTCAACCTGAGCTTTTGCCATAACGGCGCCCAGATAAGGGTCTTCCCCCGCGCCTTCAACTATTCTTCCCCATCTCGGATCGAGCGCGATATCGACCATGGGAGCGAAAGTCCAGTGTATTCCGGAAGCCGCAGCTTCGACTGCCGCGATTCTCGTTGTCTTCTCGAGTGCTTCCGGTTCAAAACTACAGGCGGCAGCAAGCGGCACAGGAAAGATAGTTTTCAGCCCGTGAATTACATCCAATCCGAAAATTAAAGGTATACCGAGACGTGACTCCTCTACAGCTATCCTCTGGAGTTCACCAAGAAAATCGGCTCCCAGGACGTGTAAAAAAGATCCAACTTTACCCTTTTTTATCAATTTTTTCTTTTCATCATCGATAACGGTATTAAAACCTAAACTACCACCACCGGGATATTGAGCCAACTGACCCAATTTCTCTTCTAAAGACATTTTTTCCATTAAAGAATCTATAAATTCATCCATTGGGGGTTTAAGTAAATTCAAGTCCTGTTTCGACTCTGCCTTTAGAAATAAAGGGATAATAAAGAATAAAGCAAATACAAACTTCGATTTATTCATTTCATAAACTCCTTTTCTTTTAACTATTATATTGAAATTCAAGATTAATTCAAGTAGAAAAATCCCAACACTACCACCCAACCTTCGCTTACGGCTAAAAGCTTTCGGCTTACCGCTTTTTGTCTTAACTAAGATCTAAAACCCAAGACCTAAGAACTAAATATCCAATTTCTCCTCGTTAACCCAGAGGCCATGAATATTGCAGTAAGAAAAAGCGTAAATAGTGCCCGATTTTTCGGTTTTAAAGGATAAAATCACATCCGGTTCTGCATAAACAGTACTCGTATCAGGGCCCTCGACAGAAGCTCCGTGCGCTACAAAATCCGATTTTCCTACCATATAAGGAAATTTACTTCCTTCGGGTTTAAAATAAACTTCGATCCATACAATATGATGCTCGGTTTTATTAGGATGAGAAATCTCTTTTCCAACCGAAACCCAGACTTTAACCTTCCCACTTTTCTCCAATACTTCGATTACAGGAACATGCTTTTCCGACTTCCAATCCGCCCTTTGCAACAACTCATCAAACTTTTCCATACTTACCTCCTTCCGGTATTAATTACAATACAATTTTGTAACGATTCCAAATATAAAACCATTTCAAATTATAATATATGAATTATTGCTTTTGTCAAGGTCTCGTTTTTTTGATTTATTCTTTAAAAAACGGAACTTTTAAGGGGGGGGTTCGTCTATTTGTATGAATGTTGAGTAAAAAATCTTAAAAAGGAGGATTTTTATGATTGGTAAAGATTTAATTAGTTACGATCCTTTGGACAGGTTTTTTGACATCAGAGAAGACTTCGACAATGCGATGAAAGATATCCTGAAGGGTTTTGGTGGTCCGATTTCAAGCAGAGGAGTTTTTCCTGTAGCGGATGTTAAAGAAGACGAGGATAAATATATAGTTACATTAGAAACTCCGGGAATCGATAAAAAGGACCTTAAAATCACGATGAAAGATAGCAGTCTCTTAGTAGAAGGCGAGAAAAAGGAAGAAAAAAGGGAGGAGAACGAATCATACTTGAGGGTCGAGAGATCCTACGGTAATTTCCGCAGGGTTTTCAACTTCGATTCCCGGCTCAATTCGGGAAAAGTGAATGCCGAGTTTAAAGATGGAATCCTAACCGTAACTCTGCCGAAAAGCGAAAAAGAGAAACCTAAAGAAATTGAAGTAAAAGTAAAGTAAAAAAACCTGCCCGAGGATAACAAAGAGGGCTGTTTTCACAGCCCTCTTTGTTATATAATACCTAATAAATAATTCTTAAAAACATTATAATCATTTGGCATATATTTGGGTTCGTCGATCTTTTTATCAAGACCCACAAACGAAGAATGAGCTTCAGGAGTTATATTAAGAGTTTCTTTTATTATCTCCGGAAATTTAGAAGGGTGAGCGGTTTCAAAACACACAGTAGTTTTCTCTAAATTTTTGTAATGATGCATTAAAG
>Ga0307419_10001328_pt1 | contig 12796 bp, 7 predicted proteins | sample SalMarWE160230MG_2_FD_202512 | JGI IMG/M metagenome (GOLD analysis project Ga0307419, IMG submission 202512) | Salt marsh sediment microbial communities from the Plum Island Ecosystem LTER, Massachusetts, United States - WE1602-30 | ecosystem: Environmental > Aquatic > Marine > Intertidal zone >... | reverse complement strand
CTGCCTGCTTGCCGTGGCAGTCCTGCTTATGCCCGATGCGGATGCCCAGAAAAAAAAGCAGGGAACTGATACAAAAACCGATTCCCTGAAAAGCAGCACCTTCTCCGGACTGAAATGGAGAAGCATAGGTCCGGCCATGACCTCGGGCCGGATCGCAGATTTTGCGGTGAATCCATGCAATACAAGGGAATACTATGCAGGCGTCGCTTCCGGCCATGTCTGGAAGACCGAAAACGCCGGCATCACCTGGAAACCGGTATTCGATGATTATGGCGCCTATGCCATCGGCGTGGTTACAATGGATCCCGGCAACCATAATGTGGTCTGGGTGGGGACCGGCGAAAATAACCACCAGCGGGCCATCGGGTACGGCAACGGCGTCTGGAAATCAACCGACGGCGGGCAGTCCTTTAAGAACATGGGACTGAAAGAATCCCGGCAGATCGGGGGCATCGTGATTGATCCCAGGAATTCGGACATTGTTTTCGTGGCGGCCGAAGGGTCCATATGGGGACCCGGGGGCGATCGCGGGCTGTACAAATCGACCGACGGCGGGGAAACCTGGAAAAAAGTACTGGAGATCAGCGAGAACACCGGGGTGAACAACGTGGTGATCGACCCCCGGCGCCCCGACATCATGTATGCCACCTCGGAACAGCGGCGCCGGCATGTGTTCACAAAGATCGGCGGGGGACCCGAATCGGCCGTTTACAAATCAACCGATGGCGGGGAAACCTGGCGGAAGATCATGAAAGGGATGCCGAAAGTCGACATCGGAGGAATGGGCATAGACGTTTCCCCTGCTGACCCGGATGTCGTTTACGTGATCATGGAAGCTGTAGATGACAAAGGCGGTTTCTTCAAATCGACCGACCGCGGGGAATCATGGGACCGGGTGAGCAGCTATTCCAGCAGCGGACAGTACTACAACGAGATCTACTGCGATCCCAATGATGTGAATGTGATCTATTCCATGGAGACGACTTCCAAGGTAAGCCGTGACGGGGGAAAGACCTGGACGGACGTCGGGAACGACGGACGCCACGTGGATGACCATGCGCTGTGGATCGATCATAGCGACAGCAGGCATCTCCTGATCGGGGGCGACGGGGGGATCTACGAAAGCTTCGACGGGGGGAAGAAGTGGGACTTCAAACAGAACCTTCCGGTCACACAGTTTTACCGGGTCATGGTCGATAATGACCTGCCCTTCTACAACGTATACGGAGGTACGCAGGATAACAATACCCTTGGGGGACCCTCACAGAACACCTGCAGCGGGGGAGTGAGCAATGAAGACTGGCAGGACATCCTGGGAGGCGACGGGTTCTGGGTGGCAGTCGATCCGGACAATCCCGATATCGTATACTGTGAATCACAATACGGGAACGTAACGCGCTGGGACCGCAGGAGCGGTGAGAACACCCCTATCAAGCCCCAGCCCAGGAAGGGGGAAGACACTTACAAATGGAACTGGGATGCCCCGCTGATCGTAAGTCCCCATAAAGGCACCCGCATCTACATGGGCGCCAACAAGATCTTCCGCAGCGATGACCGGGGGAACACCTGGAAAGTGATCAGCGATGACATCACCGCTCAGATCGACCGGAACACCTGGCCGGTCATGGGACATTACTGGAGCTATGATGCGGTGGCCAAGGACGTTTCCACCTCCCTTTACGGAATGGCCGTATCCCTGGTCGAATCCCCAGTGAAGGAAGACCTGCTTTACGTGGGGACCGACGACGGGGTGATCTCGGTAACGGAGGATGCCGGGGGAACCTGGAGGCAGGTGAAATCCTTCCCGGGTATCCCTGACAACACTTATGTCAGCGACATCCTGGCGGACCAATTTAATGAGAACGTGGTCTACGCCACCTTCAACAACCACCAGCGCGATGATTTTAAACCCTACGTGCTGAAGAGTATGGATAAGGGCAGGACGTGGACCTCCATAAGCAACAACCTGCCGGACAACGGGGCCGCATGGACCCTGGAGCAGGATTTCGTGAATCCGGAACTGCTGTTCGTTGGGACCGAATTCGGCATCTTTTTCTCCATAAACGGAGGCGGGGAATGGGTGGCCCTGAAATCGGGACTCCCCTCGATTGCCGTAAGGGACATCATGATACAAAAGCGTGAGAACGACCTGGCCATCGCAACCTTTGGCCGTGGATTCTACATCCTCGATGATTACACCCCCCTGCGTGGGTTCAGGAAGGAAATGCTGAAAGAAGAGGCCGTCATTTTCCCCGTAAAGGATGCAAAGATGTTCATCCAGACCGGTAGCAAATACGGTCAGGGTTCAAATTTCTTCACCTCCGATAACCCGGACTACGGGGCTACCTTTACCTATTACATCAAGGATGTGCCCAGAACCCTCAGGGAGGCAAGGCAGGAAAGTGAAAAGAAACTGTTCAAGGATAGCAAACCCATCCCGCAGCCTTCCGTTGAGCAGCTGCGGGCAGAAAAGGAAGAGATTGCCCCCTACCTGGTTTTCAGCATAATGGATGGTAGCGGCAGGGAGATCCGGAAACTTTCAGCAAATGCTAAAAAGGGGATCCATCGGATCACGTGGGACCTGAAGTATCCGTCCTACCGGCCCGTGAGTACCACAACAGAGAAGTTCACCCCCGTTGCCTCCGGCGGTCCCAGGGAAAGAGGCCGGGGCAGGGGAATGAGCGGAATGCCCGTCATGCCCGGCAATTACAGCGTCAGCCTTTCCATGGTGACCCGTGAGGGAACCAGGGAGCTTGTATCAGGCGTGCCTTTCAAAGCCGTGTCGCTCAACCTGGCAACGCTTCCCGCAGAAAACCTCCCGGAGGTGGAAGCATTCAATGCAAAGGTATCGGAACTCGCCGGCACCATGGCGGCCGCTGAAAATTTTGCCACCGAGTTGCGCAACAAGGCCGTGATCATCAGGCAGACCCTGCTTAATATGGCCGGATCGGAACCTGCACTCATGAACAGGGCGGCTGCACTGGAAAAAAGGCTGGATGACGTGATGTTTAAATTTGACGGTCCCGAAGCAAAGGCCAGCTGGGAAGAAGTACCTCCCGGTCCCATGCCCCTCAACCGCAGGCTGCGGGCGATCGTTTATGGTTCCCTGAGCAGTTCTTCCGGGACAACGCAGACCCAGATAGATAATTACGGGATCCTCAGGCAGGAGCTGCCTCCCGTCCTGCAGGAACTGAAATCCATTAACGAGGAGATCGGGGGACTGAACCGGGAACTGGATGAAATGGGTGCACCATGGACGCCCGGCCGGATCCCGGACTGGCAATAATTCCACCACATCAGGCGTTTTAAGGCTGTCCCTCCCCGGTTTCCGGGGGGGGGGACAGCCTTTTCTGTCAGATTCATTTAACAGTGTTACAACAGTAAGGAATTAAAAAAAAATTGTAAATTTAGCGGTCGACAAGTGTGAAATTAATTTCAATACTCATGAAGAAGGCAAAAGTTGTGCTGGTTCTGATAGTATTTACGCTGGCTATAGCATCGATCTCCTGCAACAAGAAACTTTGTCCTGCATACGCCAAAGCTGATACTGAGCAGGCCCCGAGAGGTTAGCGCAAATCATACATAGGCCCTGACCCTTTGTTCTGCCAGTCTTTACGGGATCGCCCGGGGACAGGGTACAGACCGGACCGCGACACTTTACCTGGCAATCCTCCCCGCACCTGATTTTAAGGGAGTTCAATTCCACAATCATGAAAAAATGGATACTGGGCGTTTGGCTGTTTTACCTGGTTGGAAGTCCGCTTCTTGCACAGGGAGACCTGTCGGAAAATCCCAGGATCTTCTACAGAAATGAAAAATCGGTCGGATTCCTGCTGAACTCGAACGGCTGGGGATTCAGCGGCCGCTATGCCAAACGGATCAACGCCCGGAAAAAGACCATCTACGAGATCGATCTTGTAAACATCAAGCACCCCAAGGAAATCAAGATCTCCAATTCCTACTATAACAACAGGAGTTTCGTTTTCGGCAAGGAAAACCTTTTCCTTAACTTAAGGGGCGGATGGGGAAAGCAAAAAGAGATCTTCAGGAAAGTAGACCGCGGAGGCATCTCCATACGAAGGTATTTTTCAGTGGGACCTACGATCGGGATACTGAAGCCGATCTACTACGAGGTATTCAAGGCGGGAGGAGGAGGCATCAACGATTATTACATCACCGAAGAAAAATTCGATGCCTCCAACGCCCAGGACAACATTTATGGCAGGGCGTCATTTTTCAAGGGATTTAATGAAATATCCGTTATGCCAGGGGCTTTCGGGAGGTTCGGGATCTCGTTCGAATACAGTTCAAGCGATGTGACCCTTCATGCCATCGAAACCGCTGTCAGCCTGGACCTCTTCCCGAAAAGGATGGATATCATGGCAACCGAGAAGAACAATTTTTACTTCCTGACCCTCACTGTCAGCTACCGCTTTGGCAAGGTAGTCGATGCCAGGGGAATCATCGACGAGGAAGACCTGGGTTTCTGACCTTCACCACTGTTAAAATTTGCCGATTTCTTCACGCCTATTTTTTGAAGAATTCCTTCAGATTGTATAAGTTTGCATTTCCAATTTCGAGTTTACCAATTAATCGTATATAATCATGGCAAAAATCAAAGTAGCAATCAATGGATTCGGTAGGATCGGAAGGATGGTCTACAGGATCGGACTGGAACACCCGGAGCTTGAATTCGTCGGGGTCAATGACCTGACTGACACGAAGACACTCGCTCACTTGTTAAAATATGATTCCACCCAGGGTAAATTCCCCGGTACCGTTTCCCACGATAGTGATTCCATCATCGTAAACGGGAAAAAGCTCAGGGTAACTGCTGACCGGAACCCGGCAGAGATCAAATGGGTCCAAACGCCCGATGTGGTGATCGAATCGACCGGAGTGTTCAGGTCCAAGGAAAGCCCCAAGGGCGGTTATGGAGACCACCTGAAAAACGGGGCTAAAAAAGTGATCCTTACGGTTCCCGCCAAAGACCAGATCGACAACATGATCGTGATGGGGGTGAACGAAGATGCTCTCCGGCCGGAGGACCACTGCGTTTCCAATGCATCCTGCACGACCAACTGCCTGGCCCCGGTAGTCAAAGTACTGAACGACGCATTCGGGATCGAGCAGGGATACATGACCACCATCCACTCCTACACCAACGACCAGATGTTGCTCGACGCTCCTCATTCTGACCTCAGAAGGGCCCGCTCAGCAGCCCTTTCACAGGTTCCGACCACAACCGGTGCCGCCAAGGCCGTCGGAAAGGTTATTCCTGCCCTGAATGGCAAGATGGACGGGATTTCCATAAGGGTGCCCACCCCGACCGGGTCGCTGGTCGACCTGGTAGCCGTGCTCAAAAAAGAGGTAACCATCGAAGAGGTCAATGCAGCCATGAAGGCCGCTGCAGCGGGACCGCTGAAAGGCATTCTCGAATATTGCGAGGACCCCATCGTATCGGCAGATGTCATAGGGAATCCCGCATCCAGCATCTTCGACTCCCTGAGCACCATGGTGAACGGCAGGATGGTCAAGATCCTGTCCTGGTACGACAACGAATGGGGGTATTCCGCCCGGGTGGTTGACCTGATCCTGAAACTTTTCTGATCCACTGGACTTTGCTGCCCCGGCAGGTTTCAACGCCTGCGGGGTAATCGATACCATAAAGGCTGCTCCCGAACGGGGCAGCCTTTTTTTTTGGAAGTTGAGAAATTCCGGCCGAAATACCGGCTGCAACTCATATTTTGATCACTCCGGGTCCTCGAAGGTCCGGATGATTATCCGGGCAGGTTCGATTCCCCCGGCATGGGCCTTTAATGTTATCTCACCTCCTTCCTGTCCGGATCTGAGGATAACCAGGCACCTTCCCTGCCATGCCTTGCGGAATGGCTGTCTATAACTCTCTGTGTTCACCGGGTTGGAGCTGCCCACGGCCTGGATGGATCCGGGTCCCTCTAACTCAAAATTAACCAGGTCGCAGGCCTTCGGGTTCCTGGTTCCCCGTTCATCGACAAGTTCCACGGTTACAAAACTGAGGTCCTGTCCATCGGCCCTGATCCTGTCCCTGTCCGCCGTCAGCCGGATTCCGGTGACCTGGCCTGCCGTTTTCAGTTCTGCCGCTGAAGTTTCCTGCCGTCTGTCGTATGCGATCGCTCTCAGGGTTCCGGGCTCATAAGGGATTTTCCAGCGGGTGATGTACCGGTTCTGCCTGCCGCATGGTTTTTTTCCGAGGGACCGGTCATTGATCAGCAGTTCCACCTGCTCTGAAGAGGAATAGACCTCTATCTCAAATTCCTGGCCCTCATGCCCGGGCCATGTCCAGTCCCCCACCACATCCTGCCATTCCCATTTGCTCCAGTAGATCTTGTCCGGATTCAGGGGGAAGCTGGGAAGGGGAGGTTTGACAAAGATGGATACATTCGGACCGTTCTGCCAGAGGGCGTCCCTGTAGTGGGACTGCGGCCTTTTTATCCCGCAGATGTCGATATCCCCGCAGAAGGCCACGTGCCATGGATAAAAGCTTTTATCATGGGGGTATCCCAGCCACCCTATGCTGGCTTCGCCGAGGTAGTCGAATCCTGTCCATACAAAATCACCGAGCACCGGGGGATTATCAAGTACAGCAATCCAGTAGTCGAATGCCTCAAGGGGCATGGATTCGGATCCGTATATGATCCTCCCGGGAACCCTTTTACGATCGCTCCTGTATTTTTCCCGCGCGTAATTGTAACCGCATACATCCAGGGTGGCAAAATAGGGGTCCATCTTCTCTCCCACTCCGTTCACAGCCGATGTCACGGGACGGGTGGGATCGAGGCTCCGTATGTATTCAGACAGCATCCGGGAGGTTTCGATCCCTTCCTGATTGCCCCTTTCAGGGATCTCATTCCCGGTGCTCCACATGATGACGCACGGATGGTTGCGGTCCCTCAATACAATGCTCTCAATGTCCTTCCTCCAGCAGCTGTCAAAATACAGGTGGTAATCCTGCGGATTCTTCGGTTTTCTCCACATATCGAAGGCCTCGTCGATCACGAGCATGCCCAGCCGGTCGCATGCATCCAGGAAGGCGGGTGACGGGGGATTGTGTGCGCAGCGGATGGCATTGAAACCGCTCGCCCTGAGCAGTTCCACCCTTCTTTCTTCGGCCCTGTCGAAAGCCGCGGATCCGAGGGGACCGTTATCGTGGTGTACGCATCCACCGCGAAGCAGGGTCGGGGATCTATTGAGCAGGAAACCCGATGCCGCATCGAAAGAGATGGTACGAACTCCGAAGGGGGTCTCCGTTACATCAAGGGGTTCATCCCCCGGCTCATCTTCTGCGTTCAATAGCTCCGTAACTGCCGTATACAGGTAGGGATTATCCGGTGACCATGGGATGGGTTCTTCAAGCAGGAGTTCCTGGACCGCCTTTTGCGATCCGCTGCCGTCCAGGGTATGGACCGATTCCGCCCGGATTGATTCCGATCCCTCCCCGTCGAGGATCCGGGTCCGGAGGATGATCTCCACGGGGTCTTCGCCCTGGTTCACCAGGTCCGTTTCGACCCGGAGTCCGGCGGAAGTTTCCGATACCCCGGGAACGATAATGGAGGTACCCCAGTGGGCAACGTGAACCGGATTCATTATGCTTAATCGTGCATGGCGGTAAATGCCCGACCCGGAATACCAGCGGCTGTTCCGGCCCTCATTGCTGACCCGGACGGCCAGGATGTTTTCACGGCCGGGCCTGATTGCCGGGGTAATGTCGTACCAGAAACTGGTATAGCCGTACGGATGGGATCCCAGGTGCCTCCCGTTCAGCCAGACATCGGCAATCATGTAAATGCCATCAAACTGCATGTGGAATATTTTACCCTCAAGGCTCGATGGCACATAAAATGTTTTCCTGTACCAGCCGGTTCCCCCAACGAAATATCCCATGTCAATCCCGCCCGCGGCGTTCGAATCAAGCGGTGATCCGCTGCCCGGAATATCTTCGATGCTCCAGTCATGGGGAAGATCGAGCTGCCGCCAGTCCGAGTCATCATACGCTATGCCTTCCGCACCCGGGGCGTCCTCACGGTGGAAGCGCCAGTCGGAGTCGAAAAGGATTTCCGAGCGAGGTGTTTTTTCAGCCCCTTCGAGGGGAGATGGGCGGCCAGCCGGCCCCGAGCAGGCCGGAGCAACGAGCAGCAAGACAAGCGGCAGCCATCTTGAGGCAGCCGGGTGATGACGATTCCTTTTAATATCCATGATATCGTTTTGGGGCAAATCCTGACGGAAAGAAAAGTGTAAGGGTTATAGTGAAAAACGATTTCGGAATAGGGGTTTAGAAATCCTCGTCTTCCTCCTCGTTGATCTCCTTCATCACCCACGGCAGTTTGACGGAGTTGCCGTACAGTTCGCCCAGCTCCTGTATTGATTCGTCGTCCTCCTCGTAGCACCAGATCACCCGTATGTTCTTTCCTCGGGAGGAATGATGCTGGAGATTCTTCAGGACCTCGAGAATGTATTTGGTGGATCCGCTGTTCGCATATTCAACCTGGAACTCCAGTTCTGTCTCATTGTTTGTCGCATCGAAATAATTATCAAGCCACCTGAGGATGCGCTCGTAGAATTCCCCGGGATCTTCCGGGATGGAACGGCCCTTCAATAACAGCCTGCCTGACCGGGCGTCGAAATTGACCAGGGGCGTGTTGGATGTCGGTTGAATAATTAAATTTTCCATTCAATAAATTTACACATTTTCATTATTATTCATAATGCAGGGCAAGAATCGGATCAAGCTTGCTTGCCTTTTGTGCCGGATAATACCCGGAAATCACCCCGACCAGGAAACAGAGGACCACGCCCAGGATGATCCATACCCATGGGACGAAAAAGGAGGTGTTCACGATCATGCTTACCAGGTTCCCTACCCCGATCCCCAGGACGATCCCGATGATCCCTCCCATCTGCCCGATGAGAACGGCTTCAAAAAGGAATTGCTGCTTTATGGTCACGGCTTTTGCACCGACCGCCTTGCGTATGCCGATTTCCCGGGTCCTTTCGGTGACCGAGACCAGCATGATGTTCATCAGTCCGATAACCGCACCGAACAGGGTGATCACGCCGATCAGTGTGGCGGCAATGGTCACGAATTTCAGGTTTTCGAACATCATGTTCGCAATGCTGTCGCTGCGGTTGAGATAAAAATCCGATTCGTCCTTTACATCCAGGTTCCGGATCTGCCTGAAGACGCCTTCGGCCTCTCCCATCGCAGGTTCCATTAGGGTTGCATCCATGGGCGTGACATTGATCGAATAACGCATGTTGGGCCTGGAGAAATACTGGCGGACATTTGTGTAGGGAAGGATGCAGAGGTTATCACTGTCGCCCCCCATGGAGGATCCCTTCGCCTTGAGGATGCCGATCACCTTGTAACGCCCGCTCCCGATGGTGATCAGTTCATCGAGGACCTTGCCATTCTTATCGAATACCTTCTTGATCACTCCCTGGCCGATCAGGGCATAGTTGCGGTTTGTCTGGACTTCCTGGGCAGTGAAATTACGCCCCTCCTCGATCTCGTATCCTCCCGTGCTCAGGTAATTTTCATCCGCACCGATCACCGAGATGTTGGGATGGGATTTCAGGGATCCGTGCTTGACCGTTGCGATCTGGGTGGCCCGGGTCCATATCGAAACTTCGGCCGGGAACTTGTAGGTCTCCTTGAATTCCCGTGCCTCCCGGTAGGAGATGTAGTCGTAGTTCCTTCTCCTTTCCCGGTCGTTGCCGAAATGGACATTGATCGACCGGCTCTCGATGGAGAATGTATTGGCCCCCATGCGTGAAAATTCTGCCGTGATGGAATGCCGGATCGCATCGATTGCCGTCAGGATACCGACCAGGGCCATGATCCCGAAGCCGATGATCAGCATGGTCAGGATGGCCCTGAGCATGTTGGCCCGGATGGACCGCATGCTGATCCTCAGGTTCTCGGAAAATAGCGACAGCAACTTCATAAGCAACTGTTATTTAAAACTTTGAGAAGCTACATGGGGACCGTTCTCAAAATTTAAAAATACGAAATAATACCTAACCCTCACACTATTTGATTTAAACATTTAAATTTGTTAGACCATCGCTAACCCACAATATTGATCCGACATGGTATTTGACATCGAAATGATCCTTTCGGCCTATGCAGCATTACCCGAAAAAATCAATAAGGCAAAAAAGCTGCTGGGAAGGCCGCTGACCCTCGCCGAGAAAATACTCTACTCCCACCTCGACGGCGAACAGGAATTGAAAGATTTTAAAAGGGGGATTGATTACGTTTACTTCAGGCCGGACCGTGTAGCCATGCAGGATGCAACCGCGCAGATGGCACTGTTGCAGTTCATGCAGGCCGGGCGGAAAAAGGCGGCCGTTCCTTCCACGGTCCACTGCGACCACCTGATCCTCGCCCGTAAGGGTGCTGCAAAGGACCTGCTGGATTCCCGGAAGATGAACCACGAGGTGTTTGATTTCCTCGCCTCGGTATCCAATAAATACGGCATAGGCTTCTGGAAACCCGGTGCAGGGATCATCCACCAGGTCATCCTGGAGAATTATGCCTTCCCCGGTGGAATGATGATCGGGACGGACTCCCATACGGTGAATGCAGGGGGACTGGGAATGGTGGCCATAGGCGTCGGGGGAGCCGATGCGGTCGATGTCATGGCCGGCATAGCCTGGGAACTGAAATTCCCGAAACTCATCGGTGTAAAGCTCAGCGGGAAACTTAACGGCTGGACCTCGGCCAAGGACGTCATTCTGAAGGTGGCGGGCATCCTTACGGTGAAGGGGGGAACCGGCTGCATCCTGGAATATTTCGGTGAAGGGGCAAACAGCATATCCTGTACCGGGAAAGGGACCATCTGCAACATGGGTGCGGAGATCGGAGCCACCACCTCACTTTTCGGCTACGATAAGAAAATGTCCGAGTACCTGGCCGGCACCGGCCGGGAAGAAGTCGCTTCCGCCGCGAACCGGATCGCAGAGCACCTGAGCGGAGACCCGGAAGTCTACAGTGATCCTGCATCCTGCTTCGACCAGCTGATCGAGATTGACCTGTCGGAACTCGAGCCCCACATAAACGGACCCTTTTCGCCGGATAAGGCCTGGAGCCTGTCTGATTTTGCCGCCGCCGTCAGGGAGAACGGATATCCGGAGAAGCTTGACGTGGGACTCATAGGATCCTGCACCAACTCCTCCTACGAAGACATCACCCGGGCCGCTTCAGTCGCCCGGCAGGCGCTGGAAAAGGGACTCCGGGCGAAATCAGAGTTCACGGTCACCCCCGGTTCCGCACTGGTCCGCTATACCATGCAGCGCGACGGATTGCTGAAAGTCTTCGAGGACATCGGGGGGGTGGTCCTGGCCAATGCCTGCGGCCCGTGCATCGGCCAGTGGGCACGCCACAATGCAGATAAACTGGATGAAAACTCCATCATCACTTCCTTTAACCGGAACTTTGCCAAACGGAACGACGGCAACCCGAAAACCCATGCCTTCGTTGCCTCCCCCGAGATCGTAACGGCCCTGGCAATTGCCGGCAGGCTTACCTTCGATCCCAGGAAGGACACCCTTAAAAACAGCAAGGGAGAGGAGGTCTCGCTGAAGGAGCCTGCGGGACTTGAACTACCGCCCAAAGGATTTGCGGTGGAAGACAACGGGTATGTGGCCCCGGCAGAGGACGGCTCCGGCATCGAGTTAAAGGTCGACCCGTCCTCGGAGCGGCTGCAGCTGCTCGAAGGATTCCCTGCCTGGAACGGGGAGGATATAAAGGGACTTAAACTCCTGATCAAGGTCAGCGGCAAATGCACCACCGACCACATCTCCATGGCCGGTCCCTGGCTCAGGTACAGGGGACACCTCGACAACATTTCGAACAACCTGATGATCGGGGCAGTGAATGCCTTCAACGAGAAGACCAACGCGGTCCGAAACCGGCTCTCGGGCGATTACGCCCCGGTGCCCGATACGGCAAGGGCTTATAAGAAAGCGGGACTCCGGTCCCTGATCGTAGGCGATGAGAATTACGGGGAAGGTTCGTCCCGTGAACACGCCGCCATGGAGCCCAGGCACCTGGGAGTGAGCGCCGTCCTGGTCCGCTCATTTGCCAGGATCCACGAGACCAACCTGAAAAAGCAGGGGGTGCTGGCCCTGACCTTCGCGGACCGGTCGGATTACGAAAAGATCCGCGAAGACGACGACATCGAGATCACCGGGCTGGACAAATTTGCCCCCGGCCGTCCTCTGACCATCAGGCTGCATCACGCGGACGGGACCACCGAGGAATTCCCGGTGAACCATACCTATAACCAGAAACAGATCGAATGGTTCAGGGCAGGATCCGCACTGAACCTGATCAAACAGGAAAGCAGCTGAATCTAAACAGGCTATGCTGCATAAGGTAATCACCTGGCTCGAAGCACACATGGGCACCTGTGCGTTCAGGGAGCACGGGGGACTCGAATGTCCCGGCTGCGGGATGCAGCGAAGCATTATTGCCCTGCTGAAAGGGAACCTCTGGGAAAGCATCCTGCTTTACCCCGCCCTGATCCCGCTTATGGCAATGTTCGCTTTCCTGGCCATCCACCTTGTCTTTAAATTCAAACACGGCGTAACGGTCCTCAAGATCATGTACATCACCAATACGGCCCTGATCCTTGGCCCCTTCATCTATAAAATAATCACCCATTAACCAAACACTATCATGGAAACAGTAAACCAGAACATTGAAAAGACGGCGCCCGTCATCAGGGTCCCCGTTCCAAATTCCCAGGGCATC
>Ga0307419_10001325_pt1 | contig 12819 bp, 10 predicted proteins | sample SalMarWE160230MG_2_FD_202512 | JGI IMG/M metagenome (GOLD analysis project Ga0307419, IMG submission 202512) | Salt marsh sediment microbial communities from the Plum Island Ecosystem LTER, Massachusetts, United States - WE1602-30 | ecosystem: Environmental > Aquatic > Marine > Intertidal zone... | reverse complement strand
ACGGGGACGGGGACGGGTCCGGGGACGGGTACGGGTCCGGGGACGGGGACGGGGACGGGTACGGGTCCGGGGACGGGGACGGGTCCGGGGACTAACAGAACATCAAGAACATCATCGAAACCATCCAAAATAATCCGCAGCACCGAAACTACCGGCGGCAGTGAGGATTGCCGGAATCAATATCTTTGCCCACCTGAGAGCGACGCTGTCGCCCGTCCTGTGTGACCTTGGCCTACCCATTGCCTCGACCTTGCCTGCCGTCTCAGCTGCCTGCTGGGCCACCTCGTGGAAGTGCGAGCGAGGAACACAGGAATCTCTGTGCTCAGCCATCGCCTGGCGCACCTCGTCGCTGACGATGATCTGGATCTCCGACTTTGTTGGCCGGCTGGCAATGAGCTGATGGGTCTCCCTGCACAGCTGCAATACCTCGCCGATTTTGTCACTGGGCATAGGTGTCCTCCCAAAGCGAATATGCGCCGATCTTGATCCACCCATCCTCCGGAGCCTGTAATTCAATCTTTATCTTGTCCCCGATCGATGCAACTTCGAGCCGCGCAGTGTCGTACCAAAGCGCTGGAGTATCCGAGGTTATAAACAACTCCCACGTGTCTCCACTAGTGAGCGCTGTATATTTGACCTTGGCCGGGGTGCCCATTGAAGCACCATGACACTCACCATATAAACACGGTATAGTGGATATGGTACCACTGGTCTCACCTTTTAGGTTTCGAGGGGTGATTTTAAAATACGATGCCTGCCCGCCACGGATATTGTAGTAGCTTCCCGTTAGATAAGTGCCAATTCCAGTTGGGTGACCAGACTGCAAGAGCACCCTACGAGTGTTACGCTCAACATCATCAATATCATAAGACGTTCCGCCCTGGCCAAGACCATACTCGAGATCACCAAGGCTAGGCTGCCCTGTGCCAGTATATCCACGGATAGCCCGGCCAGGCATTAGATCTGACTCCTGTACAATCGCTTGGTCATCAGTTAGCTCTAAATCAGGAGCAGTCCATACAGATAAAGCAGCAACCCGTATCCGGTCGGTCCTTAAAAAACCAACAGTAAAAAGTCCCTCATCATCAGGGGTGTATTGAAAACGTCCACGTTCCATTATCTTTACCCCATCAAACCAAACAGCCCTATCTGTAGTAGACGTTGATCCCATCAATAAAACAGACCCATACGAGGCGGTAAAATCGGCCTGTATCAGTTGCCATTGGGCAGTGGCCGCACCAGACGCAATCGTAAACCCGCCACAGACGATTATAGGAGTTGCAAACCCGTCTCCACGAACATACGATGAAATCGTGTAATCCCTGCCAGCAACTAAATCTAATTCCCCATTAAGATACGGCCCCTCAGCGTATGGATTCGTAGTTCCAGTGCACCGCACCTTAAGTGATTGATCCCCAGTTACCTTATATGTAGTATCCTTGGTTATAGATGCATCATTGCCAGCTGTCCAAAAATAATCTAAAACAGGATACCCCATGTCTGTATCAATTACTATATTTGGCCCCGTATTATCTCGCAACGGAATTGGCTCCCGCTGAACTAAAGTAGAATATTGATCTATTTCGTCCCATCTATCAGGAGACATCGCATTACCTCGATACAGATTGCGATAACACGTAACACCACTATCCAGGTGTTTCCAATCAATAATAGCTGGCCTATTACAATAATCTTGATAATAACCTGGCACTGTTCTCCAGGGCAATAATACACCAGACAGTCTCCTTGACGGATTACTCGCGTCTCGTTTTGGCGCTCCAGCTAAAATAACCGGGAACGTTTGATACAACCCATATTTATCTCGCCAATCATAATCAGGATAAGTATTGCCAAAATTATTATCCGAACCAGGGCCAGGACCGGAAAAAGTATATATCTGTCCATGACCTATAAAATCAGCCAAATAATTAAAATTGCTTCTCAACTCATGAGCGTCAAACGATTTAGCAGGATACCCAATTGTTGCGGCAGATCTATTAATTGGCCAGGGCCTATATATCCGTTTCTGTACCATAATCACACCAACTGGGTCTTAGATTTGCCCCACACGGGACACGATTGAGCAAACACAGACGTATACACGAGCCGTAAAACTGCATCTTGCAATGATCTTATATGCCAGGCCGAAACTGGCACATCTGGAGCCGACAACGTGCTGCCAGGATAGTTACCAGGAGCAAAATATCTCCATGTGCGATCTACCCCCAAACCATCATCATAATCTAGATCGTGTTTCTGATTTATATCAACGTTAAAAATACTACAAACATCATACGTGACATCTAAATTATTAGCCCAGGCAAGCTGTATAACCACATAGTAAGCCCCATCAATATCGCTCAATCCCATTAAATAATGCTCATCCTCCGACACATATGCCGAGTCCTCACTTTGGAAAGACTCTAAATACGGAACATCCCGTGTAGCTGGTGTATACGCTGTACTGTCATTAGTACGATAGGCCGCAAATATCCTTCCGAAATAAATCCACTCCTGTAACACAGTTGTCGTGTCCTCTATATCAATTTCAGACTGAATTTGATGTCTAACAAACCGTGGCGCAGCAAATGTAGGTAAACCACCCCATTGTAATGGCATCTCAGGAACCCTAACGCAAACATACTGATATATTGCATCTCCCCCCAATGATACATTCATATCTAAGTAATAATATGAATAGTTGAACGACAGAGAGGGGAGTCCTTGAAACTCATACGCCCCCATGTCAGCATAAGCAGGAGAGCCGGATCCAGTGTTAGTTACATCAGGGTGATCAAACTCAGAGTGACTAAAGGAATCAACACCAAAATAATTGGTTGCACCGCTGTTTGCAGAATCAATAGCGTCGCAAATACCGGCAAGCGCGTAAAGATGCTTGCCATCACCAACGAAAACGGGCTCTCCGGAAACATTGCCAGTTCCAGAATACCCATCCTCAACACAACTATATGTAGCCGTGATCGTGCCAGCATCAATATCCATCTGGACATCGTTGCCCCATAAGATGCAGTTCGTGACGTATGTTGTCCCACCAACGCCCAGGATGCCCTCCTCGTCATTGTATGCTACCGTACAATTTACGACATAGATCACGCCACTTTCAGTGGCAACCCCACCACAGGATGAGTCAGCGGCATTTCCGTGTATAACGCAGCGCTGCAATCGAACCTCGCAACTGGAATGATCCTTAACGTTGACTCCTCCGCCATATCCGAGGGCTATATTGTCGTGTATCAGTGAGCGTCTGAACTGATAATCATTTCCGGCATTGTTACCGTTTAGGCACACGCCTGCGCCATCCGCGCTTGAATTGCAGTCATGTATATCAACATAGTCTACCTCTAGCGTCACGTCGTTTTGCGTATAGATCCCCCCTCCATCAATTCCCGCAGAGCAATCGTCAATCTCCACATTTGTAATTGTAACCTCCTGGACGCCGTCTATATTTACTCCCCCACCGTTTGTCGTTGCCGAGCACCCCTTGATTATGCAATTGTTTATTAGGGCAGCCATTCAGACACCTGGTGCATACACTAGGATGCCAGCGCCTTCAGATGCAAATCCGCGGCGCAAATCAAATCCATCAATTATTGTATTGTCCCTGATGAGAATGCATCGATACGTTCCTTGTCCATCTATCGTCGTGTGATACGGTCGAAAATCCTTGTCTCCGTCAGTTCCCTTAAGGTAGTTTTGGAAACCCCCATATAGAGATACTCCGTCAAGCAGCGTTGGAGTGCTGGTCAAGCAAAAGATACACCACTTGCACCAAATCTCGTCACCATCAGTTGTGGCAGCACAAGCCGTTGAGAGGTCCGTGAACGCATCCTCCCACGATGACCCGTCATCATTACCAGTTGCCCGACTATCTGCAAAATAAATTGTCATTTAGGTCCACCGATGCGCAGCAATACCATCTGTACCTATAGTATTAGAATCATCAGCATGGGTAACCCAATATCGCTGACATGCCTCAATATCATCCCACGCCCTATACACGACCACATAATCTTTATCGGTATCTATGTCAGTAGTGTCACCAGTAAGAATTAATCTTCCAGTATCAGCTTGCACCGAACAAGCAAACTCCCTAGGCGTCCAGTTCCATGTGTCAACCTCAATAGCCCACACCTTATAATCATCACACCCGCAATCTGTATTAAGCACCGGATTTAATGGATCTGACAAATCAAAACAATCGAAAAAATATACATCTTTCGGTTGATTATCGTCTGTAAACTCATGATCATTTGGATACCCGCTCCACATTCCAACAGACTTAGAAAAATTCCCAGACTCAAGATAGCAGGCAGGAGCATAGCCATAGCCAAGCGCGGAATTTCCGTTACCAACCCTATACCTAATAGTTCCACTGTTTTTACGATAGTCATAGGACGCACCAGTAATTAACACCGGTTGCATTGATAACCCTATTTCATGCGTATAAGGCACCCTGGCAGTTTGATCTACAACAAAAACTTCCCTACCAACCGGGAATAAACTCTGCATAACAGTAGTCCCCTTCTCTTGTTCAACCGTAGGCGTAGATATAACCCTCAACATTCTCCAAAAAAACATGCCAAGATCATAAAGCCACCGCTTATAACGCCTATCACCTTGCCCTGGTAGCCTCGTAACAGATGGCTTTATCTTCAAAATCCTCCTAGCTGTATCCCCAACAGCATGAGCGCCAGTAGTAGGTATTGATATATCAAGACCCTTAATTTCAATAGAATTATAGATCTCACCAAGACCGTTAGACTCATCGGGAACACCAGGAAGCATTTTGGTACCACGCAACACCAAACCAGACATCTTAGCAGCACTGACATTGATACTACCAATTTGGCGGAATCTAAATTTCCACATAAGATCGGTATAATCAAACTCCCGAACCATTACAGCACCATGAAACAAAATTTCCTGTTTAAGGAGATCGAAAATATTATCTGTAACCTTATCCTTTGGTATCGAAAAATCATTAACAGGGTGTGGCAAACTATCTAGACTATCCCAGTCTATAGAACTAATAAAATCACCATCAGTGGTAAAAAACGGACACGCAGAAAACTGTATTTCATTGGCTAAGAATATCCCAGCCATAGACTCTCCAAGCAAAGCTCGAAAAACATGTGACAGCACTGTGCTATCAGATTGTAGAGCCTTGCTCACCCTGTGGTTGTCAATATTATCGATCATTGGTAAATAGAACAGAGAAAAACCAACATTCTCAGTGCTGTCACTTGGATCAAAACTCAGAGATGTGTCAGCAGTTAGCTCCTTCAAATCAAATCTATCAGAGTTGACAAGAGTATCAATTTGACCAGTCATTACAGGCAACCGTCTAGCCGCCCTAGCCTTTCCTAGAGAGAAATTCTCGCCAATTTGCCAAGCATCAAAATCAGTATTGTTAGCCAAATAAAACTTAGCAACCCCATCATATTCAGACTTTGGTGGCAAATACTGTCCAGAATGTTGAGGTATGTCAGCTTCCCACCTGACAGATTCAACCCTATCAGGAATCAATGCGGCCCTGTCTACCCACGGATAAGTGTAATAAAATATTGGAACACTTTTATCATCATCAAATTGCAAATTTGTAGACTTAGTGGCACGCATCCAAAAACGCCCCTGAGTGTCCAGTGCAATACTGTTCAAGGGCAAAACCATGTCATGGGCGCACGTTTCCATCCACTGAAAACCATTGTGCCACCAGCAAACATCCTCTTTAATTAGCTTCCCAGTATCTGGATCGGTTGTTGTCTTTTGGCTAACCCCTAATCTAGTATAAATATTGTCGTCCCCATTAAGGGGCACACCAAGATTAAACACCCACGCCAATGGTCCCGTAATAAGAGGCTTAAGCCCGTCCATCACATACGTGCCACCGTCTTTACCAGTATAACTAAGCTTCTCAGACCCGCCAGAGTCTAAAGTTAATAGATACCCAGAACTGCCAAACTTAATTACCTGCCAACGGTGATATAACTGTGTTTCCTTGCTGTGCCTATCTCCCCTGAGCTCGTAACACCCAGCTAGCTCACTATTTAACGCATCAATGACGTCTTGAGCCGTTTCAAAGGTAATAGTTTCATTTTTCCCACATAACCAAATATAACTCTCCCTCCACGGTGCAAAAGTCGTTTCTGCATCAACCCACTCGTCATCTATATACACTTTATATTGAATATGCTTATCACCAGGCCACCATCCAATCTGATTAGCTCTCCGAGCAAGATCGCCCCAAATACTATGAGTGTCACCATACTCATATATATTCTGTGTGGGGGTAAACGGATAGGAATACTCAACTATAGTTAAATGTGGTTGTTGCCACCGCTTTTTAATTTCATTTAAATCATAACTCGGAACATTCCCCCTACAAAACACAAACCCTGCAAGCTGGGTTTCTGCCGCCTCACTGTTCTCAATCTCAACGCGCCTCTCAGCAGCAGATATGACGCTCCTAATTGGCACGGTAGTTACACTATCAATCGTTGATATGTTTGGAGATACCAACCCTCTAAGCTCATCAACAATCAAAGGATTTCCGCTATATGTAACAAAAATATCCCCGTTATTATCTAACGGTATCCTGTACAACCAACAAAATTTACCAACAATTGACCCAGGCACATCAGCTATAATCGGATTAACACCAGCAAGAGAACCCAAAAAATGATCTTGCGGCCTACTGTGATACAGTCCGCGCCCATCTCCACCGTTATCGCATAGCTCAATTGTGTAATTCGGATATGTGCCGCTAACAGAGTTTACAGCCACACACTCATGATTAATCCAAAGCTGTACATATTCATCACCAGAAGTCGTGTTAATCCTGGTATATAACTTATTGTTAGACTGTTCATTAACATAGAAATCAGTTGTAGTCGAACCGCCAGTATTCCTAAGAAACGCTTCACCAATAAAGGCCCAGCCCTGAACAGTAGAATCATAGACATTAGCAACCCTGGTTAATCCCTCAATACCGCGTATCTCATCTCCCTCTACAGTATGCGGCCAGTCGTACCCAAGTACCCTATCCTCTACCCTAATAGTCCAGTTTCCCCCATCAATAATCCCCCCATCTTCCTTCAAATCCCACTTTACAGCCCCAAAACCACGAATCAAACCAGGAAAAATCGGGACTGAATAGGCTGGAGTTATCTCGCCAGACTGTGTCCATGTATTGCTTCCAAACAACCTCTTTCTGGCTTCCTGCACCACCGAATCACTCGTGTCTGATAATGCCTCAATCAATGCTGGAGTGTCAGTAACAGCCCACGGATAGCCACTCACGTGCCACAAATGAGCTATATTACCCCCTCCATTCTCAATAATATTACGATAAGATCCAACTGTATGATATTTACCAAAATATATAGATGCTCCACTATAAGTATACACACCACCATCTAATTCAAAACTTCTCTCAGCCGGAAAATCTACAGCTCCGCCGCTATAACTAAAACTCCCCTGGCCAGTAGTAAGCGTACGCGCCTTATATAGATCTACAGCTCCACCACTATAGCTAAAACTACCCTGACCAGTAGTCAAATGATAATCTGTTGTAGTAGACGGATTAAGTGAGACTACAATGGCATGCTTTGTAACATTTGCACTAGACATCGTAGCATCTATATTTCCAGTGGAACCACTTCCACTCCAATATAGATGCCCAAACGTCGAATAAACATCAGAGGAAGAATCTCCAGTGTCCAAATCCTCAGTAAAAGTATCAGGATTTGTTGCAGGACTAAAAGTGACTGGAGAAGCCAAATAAGATTCGCATCCAGCAAATATAATATTGCTGTTAGCAGCGGTTACGCTAAAACTACCACCCCTAAGCGTTGTGTCGTTCGTAACATATGCTACGCTTCCATGGGCATCTATAGGATCAGAACTGTCGAATCCACCCCTATAAGCGCAAATGTCAACACGCATATTTGAGTAATCATATTGAAGAAAATCGTAACTACCACTCTCTGATGATGCAACTTTATACAACAGACTCACAACCCCACCAAGACCACTATCTATAATCACCCACCCATCTGGATAAGAAGCAAGTGTATATGGCGCAAAAACTAATGCAAGTAGAAGGTCATCATCCTGTACACCAGCGGGAACACTGGGTGACAGCTGATATTCAGACGCACCAAAAGCATTAGAGCTACTTATGAAAGTGGTCTCGCTCATACTAACTCGCAGTAATTATTGTCACACCGCTCATGTCAGCGATAAACTTATCGCTGACTACAGACAACGTTATACTGGAACCATAATCCCACCATCCAACAAGCTCATCATTGGAAGCATCATCATTGTACAGCACCGCATATCTAAATGGCCCTATCGTTCCACTATTCGTCCATGTAATATCAGAGGTAATTATCCAACTGTATGTTCCACTAGACTGAGAGCTAGATGTGATCGTAAGAGCTTCTCCACCAGCTGTATATCCAGACCCATCTGAGATCTCCGTTAGATCTGATTTTTGAGTATTCGTTGCTACAGGAGCAACATTGGTAAGCATCAACTTGAACGTATCACCAGAGAAGTCATGCTTCTTCTCAAAAACTGCTTCTATAAAACTGTTAAACTTATTGAAAGACGCCATTACTAGACTCCTTATGGAAGTAAATCTACATACTGCCAGCCATTTGAAGGCACTGGACACGTATGAAAACCAAAAATAGTACTAAACCTCAGACGACTAACAGCAAAGCTGGGACTGTCTTTTATTGATCTAATCTCATCAGGGCTAACAGCGCAAAATACTCTAGTGTTTGGATTATCCGTGTATCCAAAATGAACATCATTATCGTCTACATCATTCCAGGGTTCATCTGTGCTCAAAACACATTGGTCTATTGCATCATTAACATCCGGATAATACCAAAACCCCTTTGGTGATACTGATAAATAGTAATTTGGATATGCTGTTAAAGCACCATCCATGAACACTTCAAGGCATCTAGCTCTCTTTTGTGCATCACTCCCAGTGGCGTCAGTTACCAAATTATACTCATATTCATTTATCAACTGTATCTCAGTCCTATATACACGTGTTCCACTTATCTGTGTGCCAGACCAAGTTCCATCTGAACTTTCAACACCACTCGCAATCGACTGTATGTCAATATCAAACCCGCCCTGATCTGCCCTTTGGAATTCAGCACACCACATATACATAGGCGTATAATCCGCAATCGTGGCCACGCCATTGTTCATCGCAACTGTAGTGCTCGCAAACCCAAACGCATTAGCCAAATCAGCATTTAAAGTGAGAGTTATATCCCCGGTAGGTGTCCAACTAAACTTAAGATCGTCAGTCATTGCAAGCGCAACAGCAACCCCATCATTTGCTAGATGAGCTAAAACACTGTGACACAAGGACATTACATTTGCCCACACACCTTGCGGGAAATCAGAATAATCTGAACCACCAGAAACAGAAAATGCATTCCCTGTATAGGTGAATTCAACTGGTCTAAAAAATGCAGGCCTGGATTTAGCTGTCATTTAAACCTCTTTGAAACTGGTATCTCCAGCCCTGCTAGCCATACGATTACCCTGTTTCACAATCTGAAACATTTGTGTTCCTGCATCATCAGCAAACCTGATAACCACCTCAACCCTATCCTGACTAGTTCCATAACTACTACTGCCAGCATAACTAGAATATCCAGACCCACTACTAACACTTGCCGGTATTGGTGTCCTTTGTACACTACTTGCCGATTTTCCAAATGCTGATGCGGTAGCGGCCGCTACTCCAGCGACAGCAGCAACCGCAGTAAACATCCCAGCCGCAACACCATATTTTGCAGCAGCCGTATAGTCTTTCTTAGCAGCCGAATAGATCGCATATCCAGCCGCTATCAATGCATTCAATCCAGCCTCAATCGCTATCTGTATTCCAATAGCCTTAATTGTATTTGCTATAGCTTCGCCTATGGAGTTGTGTCCCTCGATTGCGGCGGTAACAATCGCAGACCATGTCCCCTTCATTATACCGAGGACACCATTTGCGGCGAGAGCTCCGGCCGATATGTTTTCAAACGCACGGTTCCATGTGTCGGAGAAATTCATCGCGAAGTCCAGCGCCTGCTCTCTCTCGAATTGCAGTTGAATCTGTCTTTCGATTCGCGAGATATTGTCCTCCTCACGCATCTCGCGCAGTCTCTCCTCTTGGTATCTTTCAGTCGAAACAAGCTCAAGGCGAGCTCTGCGCTGGACGGAAGACTCCTGCATCTGGATGAGCTCCTCATCGTTGATCTCTTTAACCTGGCGCATGATCTCAAACTCGTCAGTAACGAGCTCTAGTCGGCGCTCCTTGGCCTCTACGATCTTGCGTTCCGCATCCGCCTCGGCGAGTCTCTGATCAACCGAAGAGCCGGCGCTTGAAAATGCCATACCCCTGTCGAATGATGGCATTTCTATTTGACCTCCCATTCCCTTAAGAAAACCAAGTTCCTTTGCGCTTGTCTTAAACTGGAAGCTCTGCAAACCCATGGATCCCATTCTTCGAGCAAAGCTTTCCAGCCAATCAGCATTCTCAGGTGTGATCTCAGTCTGTAAAGCCTTTGCCCAATATTCGGCTCCGAATCCTAGGCCTATTCCTCCTGATAAATCAACAGGAGTTGGTCCACCTCCACCAGCTCGCATCGGAGCGACTGGTACACCATACTTTCCTTCTTCTTTCGCTGCCAGCTCTGCCTCTACTGCCTTCTTCAGGTCTTTGTCGCTGAGGCCCTTGTTGAGCAATCCAAGCATCGTCTTCGCGTAGTACGTCGAATCACCCGTTATGGTACTGAGTGTCGCAGCAACAATCGACGAGAAGTTTGTCCATTCAAATGCCCACGCCCTTGTCGCATTGGTGGATTCGGTTAGCGCCTTTACCGTCTCTCCAAGTGAGCTGTTTATCGCATCTATAGCAGTGCCAACACCGGGAAGCTCGCCAGTAGCATTGTATATTGCTTGGACGAAAGTACCCCAGTTGTTGCTGAGTTGGTTCATCCTCTGGCCATTGCTTTTCAGCGTGTATTCAAAATCCTCAAAGCCTTTAGTCAACGCATCAACTGCCTGTTTCTGCGTCTTGGTCATATCGATGTTTTCTTTTAGTTTGATCCCGAATGGCTTCAATGCTTCGCTCTCAGCTCTTGCGATACCGTTCGTCATTCGCTCAAAGACTGCTGTGGCTCCTTCCTCTGCCCCGGTTGCCTCGGCAAACTCTGCTGCGCGAGCAGCCATGATCCCAAACTGTTCCTGCGTGAGCTTAAGTTTCGGAGCAGACTGGTTGAGCATGTTCAGCTGCTTAACGAGTGATTCTGTTGAGACCTGTCCATTAGCTGCGTCGTCAGCATAGTTGACCATGCCCATGTCTACGCGCTCCATCGCCACTCGCATGCGGTCGAAATGCTCGGTAAGATCTGTCGCTGTGCGCACCATTCCCGAAAGCATATCCCATGCGGCCTTTACAGACGAAAGACCACCGGGGCCAAAAGAGCTACCTATTCGTAATATGAAATCTGCAACACTAGCCATTTGGCTTTATCTCCAAGGGCTGCTCAAGCTTCCAATGCGGAGAGAAATGCGCTGTTGCATCTGGATATATTTTCATGAAATTTTGGGCTGCTACATACATGGTTGCCATCGCATATTCGATCTTCTCAGACTTGGCAATTGAAAGACGCATCTTGTGATACAGCTCTGGATCTTTATTCAATTGATCTTCAGATAGTTCTTTGATCTCCCCAGAAGATTCATCTGATGATTTATCGGTCGGAACCATTAGAATAAGGACAACCTCTGCCATCACGTTTGGAAGCTTCTCATCGTCGTTTGTTTTCGGATTCTTTTCGTTTGATTTCTCGCTCATGATCTTCCCGCTCGTCGGCAAGCGCCGACTGTATCCCATTGTGAAACGACAGGAGGCCAGTGATCACGGTCCTTGGTATTCCATTCGGGAACAGATCCTTGATGTCCTGTCCGAGATCGTTTGTCCATGTATAGGCGTTCTGGATCTCGATCATCGCCGGCCACTTGTGTACCGTATAAACGGCGCACGTCTCAAGGAACTGTGATCCTGGATGTGCTATCTGTCTCGGAAGGCTTACACCGAGAGGTCCAGGGTTGTCGCCTAGTCGGAACGGCTGGTGTTCTGGGTATTGATCGCATTCACGAGTTTGGCAGTTCTCGCACGCAAGGCGACTGAGTTTGCTCTTCGAAGCGAGGACGTAGCCTCCGAAAAAAAAGCGCGATCGATTCCGTCAGCCCCCCTTCCCTTTTCGATGATCACAGATGCAATCTCTGACATCGTCTCCCCGTCGAACAAATCAAGGGCCGATTCTTGGAGTTCTCCATCCCTCGCCGTAATCACATCGTGCCCTGCCAGGTTGATCGCCTTGATCACGTGCGTTTTCACGATTTGTCGAAACCCATCGGTTCCGAAATCGAGCAGGTTGAACGCGCTTGAGCGAAGCGGATACGCCGTGATCACACTGACCTTTTCTCCGGTCTTTTTGTGCACCCCGCGCTCAAAATCGACGCTGAAGTGCGATAGGTCCCTGTCCTGTGCATACTGTCGAATCGCCCCCTGTCCGTCCTCGTCAAGGGCAGGATCGAACGTGAGTACCATTTTGAAGGCGTCTGATGGCTTTGCCTTGATCATGCCGAATGCTCCCCGCTGATGCCGATGTATATCGGGCTCGCTGCCAGCTCGTCGTAAGCCGTCTCACCACCAAGCTCCGCATTCGTAGCCTGGAAGGTAACCTCGGTCTGGATGATGTCGCC
>Ga0307419_10001324_pt1 | contig 12824 bp, 11 predicted proteins | sample SalMarWE160230MG_2_FD_202512 | JGI IMG/M metagenome (GOLD analysis project Ga0307419, IMG submission 202512) | Salt marsh sediment microbial communities from the Plum Island Ecosystem LTER, Massachusetts, United States - WE1602-30 | ecosystem: Environmental > Aquatic > Marine > Intertidal zone... | reverse complement strand
CTACGGCTTATGGCCACGATTTGGGGATCAAAGATGGTTTGGCACAACTGCTTGAGGACTTGGTAGAGGCTGCACCACAGGTGGAGTGGTTCCGCATTCTCTACGCCTTTCCTGGCTGTGTGACGGATCGTCTGATCGATGTTATTGCGAATACCCCCCAAGTCGTCCCCTATATCGACATGCCACTGCAGCATGCGCATCCCGATGTGCTGCGCCGCATGCGGCGCCCGGCCAATATCGAGTGGGTACATCGTACCGTGGCAAAAATACGTCACGCCATGCCAGAGGTAGCCTTGCGTTCGACGTTCATCGTGGGATATCCCAATGAAACGGAGCAGGCCTTCGAGACGTTGATGGAATTCGTCTCGGATGTATGCTTCGATCGGGTGGGTGTTTTTACATTCTCGCCAGAAGTTGGTACGGAAAGCGAGTCGCTGGGAGACCGGATCTCGGCGCAGGTGAAAGAGGAGCGTCGTCATCGTCTGATGCGTTTGCAGCAGCAGATTTCCTTGGAGCGGAATCAATCATTCGTCGGAGACAGACTTCTGGTCCTCACGGAAGGCGTCGGTAACGGGATTACTCTGGGGCGTTCATATCGGGATGCGCCGGAAATCGATGGCCTGGTGCTTATTAATGGAGAACATCCGCTGGGGGAAATGTTGACCGTGAAAATTGACAGCGCAATGCCCTATGATCTCATCGGAACGGTAGATTCCGCAGAAGACTAAGTATCGCCGATGGGCAGGATCGGATATATCGCAGCAATCCGTTCTAAAATCCGGATGGAACGTGTGGTTAGATGCCAGCATTAATGGAAGGTTTGTTAGCCGGGTACGGAATCGCTATTCCTGTGGGGGCCGTCACTGTCTTGATTGTGGAAACAACGCTGCAGAAGGGATTAGCCGCAGGTTTCGTGGCCGGAAGTGGTACGGCGACCGTGGATTTTCTCTATGCCGCGTTGGCCGCTGTTGCCGGCAGTGTGCTGGCAGCCAGTCTGGAGCCTTATGCGGATTCTGTCCGTGTTATCAGTTCGATCCTGCTTGTCAGCCTGGGAATCTACGGACTGCGGCGTTCTTTGCAACGTGCTGCACTAAAGGAGATCTCGCAAACCGAGAGCGGCTACGGGAAACTCTATCTACAATTTTTTATTATTACAGCCATTAATCCCCTGACCGTGATTTATTTCAGCGCCTTGATCCTGGGTGGGACGTTGGGGAGCTCCAGCACAAACCTGGACCGCCTGTTGTTTATCCTTGGAGCCGGAATTGCATCCTTCTCATGGCAGAGTCTCCTGGCATTTATCGGCGCCTTACTGCGAAAAGGTATTTCCCCACACGTTCGTCTTGGGATGAGCCTGGCTGGCAACCTGGTTGTTGTGGGGCTTGGCTTGCGCTTGATACTGCGTAGTTGAGTATTAAGCCATTTTCATCCTTCATCCAATCCGTAACGTTCTCGCAATGTCCGAGATACTTGCGGCAGGATTTCCAACACCCGCTCGGCCAGCGGTTCCGTGAGCACACCTCCGGCGCCGCAACTGGGTGTGATCAAGGCTCGAGATAGAAGGGTCGCGCGATCAAAGCCTTTTTCCTCGAATCGCTGGAGACCGGCATCTATGCGGGAGAGAAGCGTTTCCGTAGTTTCCGTGGCTGCCGCTTCCCGATCCAGGGTAGGAACGATGCCCCATCCCAAAACACCGCCTCGCTTGAAAAAATCTTGTAGATCATCCGGATACAAGGTCATCGCCTGGAGATGATCGTAGGCGTCGAAATCCAGAATATCAAGGTCCGTAGACATGAGCAGCGACCAATCCGTATCTTCTTCGCAGTGCACGCCGGCGAGAGCGCTATGGGCGTGAATCAGGGAGACGACTTCGTTGATGTCGCCGATGATATCCTGCTCGCTCACGGTGATGTAAGTTTGGGAACCAAAACTAAGTAGTGAGGGTTCGTCGAGAAAGATGATGAATGGCTTATGGAAGCGGCTTAGCTGCGAGATTTGCCACTTTACCTTCATGGCAACGGATTTCGTAATCACATCGCGCAGTGTCTCATCGTAGTAGGCGCAGCGACGATTTTGATCCATGAGGTTGATCCCCTGCGTGAATGGCCCGGTGACCTGTCCTTTAAGCATGACGATGGATTCAACGGTTTCGGAAATGTGCGCTGTGAAGGCTTCGAATCCGGCGGCATACTTCGTCGAGATGCGAAAATGCGCCAGGGCGTCCATATCGTCGGCTTCCATCACCTGAAGATAACGGTCGTAGAACTGTGTGAGCTGATCGGTGTAATCGGCAGCCTGGGTATCGAAATAGACCCGGTCACCGTCTTCTACCAGTGCGGGCATGCCTTCCGTGAACTGGACCATCATGTTTTCGTGAAAAACTCGTCGCGGGAATTGGACCCAGGAGGGTATCTTTGGCGTGCTTGCGAACATGAGCTCCGTACCTCGCTTGACATCCTTGTGCGGCAGGCTGCCAATTGTAGTCGCCAGACAGCGAGGTTCGAAGCTTGGAGGTGTTATCTTGCCGGGTTGCATGTTTCTCAGTCCTCTCCTTGTGGGTGGTATGCTGCGTGATTACATGGTTCACGAATTCGCACGCAGCGCGTGACAGATTCGTGACACCGAGTTCAATCGACCGTATGAATTGGTTTGTGGTGAGCTTAGCCGCTATTTCAAGCCAGCTTGTTCCTTGATCGTATCAACCATGTCCAGGCGTTCCCAGGGCGCATCGATGTCGTCGCGGCCGAAATGACCATAGGCGGCTGTTGCGCGATAAATGGGACGTCGTAAATCCAGGTGGCGGATGATCGCACCCGGTCGCATATCGAAGTTGTTGCGAATTAGCTCAATCGTTTTCTCATCCGGGATTTTCCCGGTGCCAAACGTTTCAACGGCAATACTGGTGGGCTGTGCCATACCGATGGCGTAACTGACCTGCACTTCCATGCGGTCGGCGACACCAGCGGCGACTAAATTCTTGGCAACATAGCGCACCATGTAGGTTGCCGAGCGATCGACTTTCGTGGGATCTTTACCGGAAAAGGCGCCGCCACCGTGCCGAGCGATTCCACCGTATGTGTCGACGATTATTTTCCGACCCGTAAGACCGGAGTCTCCCTTCGGTCCACCGGTCACAAACCGACCGGTGGGATTGACGAGAAGCCGGGTGTTGTCATCGAGCAATTCAGCCGGAACGATTGGTTTTATTACGTTGGCGATGATGTCTTCTTGGATTCTTTCACTCGCCACGTCTGCATGATGCTGCGAAGATATGAGCACCGTGTCCACACGCACGGGAACACCTTTGGAATATTCAACGGTCACCTGGCTTTTTCCATCCGGTCTCAAGTAGGGCAGGATACCTTCCTTGCGAACCGCGGTCAGGCGTTTGCAAAGCTTGTGGGCCAGCGATATCGGAAGAGGCATGTATTCCGGTGTTTCCGTACAGGCGAAGCCGATCATCATCCCCTGGTCACCAGCGCCAAGGGTTTCGAGTTCATCGGCAGCCTTCATTTCACCCTTCTTCGATTCGAGTGCTTTGTCAACGCCCAGGGCGATATCCGGACTTTGCTCCTTGATCGAAACGATCACTCCGCAAGTCTCTCCATCGAAACCGTACTTTGCACGGTCGTATCCGATGTCGAGAACGGTTTGCCGGGCGATCTCGCCGATTTCGACATACGTGTTTGTCGTGATCTCACCGGTGACGAAGATGAGCCCTGTCGTCACAGCACATTCGCAGGCCACTCTCGCTACGGGGTCGTTGGCGATAATCGCATCAAGGACTGCGTCGGAGATTTGGTCGCAGATCTTATCCGGGTGACCTTCCGTCACGGATTCGGATGTGATGAAGTGTTGTGGGGAGGTCATGAAGGTTGTTGTCATGGAGGTCTCCTTGTGGCAGATTTTGGCTTGAATACCTTCCTACATTAGCATAAATAGCGTATGAATGACTCATTGAAAGAACGATTGATTTGCGTGAAGCGCTGATCGAAATTCCGGTCTCGAAGCATATCGATTACTCGTTGGCCTCTGTATTGTTCCGTTCATTGTCCGTAATTTCACGCCACTCCGCGTTGATGATCGATGTGAGTTCTGCCCAATGCTCATCGACGATGTGCTGTGGACACAGCTCAACAAAAAGGGTTGTTCCCAACCAGAGCAAAAAGGCATCGTCAATTGGCCCGATAATTGGTTCCGGGATCACGAGGTAGAGCAAGGAGCCGATGGGAAGAAGTTTGAGAAGCGGATTGATGCGTGAATCGCGCATCAGCTGCAGAATTAGCCGGATTCGCAACGATAGGTTTTCGAATAGATTGTTACCTTTACCGCTCGATCGTCTCTGTGATTCCGGGTCGCTCAAAGTGTCCCTCAGGAATGCGAGTTGGTGAATTATACCCTCCTCCCTGATGGTTTCGTAGGTTAGCGTTGCGGAAGACGTACGATGTATGTTGCCAGTAAATTGCTGCCGTCGTCAATGGAAAATTCCCCAAAAACAGCGATGAGGTCTCTTGGGTGTAAATTCGACTGGCTGAGTTCACTTCCGGAGATCTCCATGATGGATGTATTTCCATCGACCTTGATCCACTTGGGTCCTTGCTGTGTGGCAATTTGAATTCCGTCTCGAGAACCCCCGCGGATCATACCGACGATGTCCGGCTCCCCTGCCGGGATGCCCTCGGGACGGGTAAGACGACTTCGATCGATTTGGGGTACGCCGCCGGCGGCCTTGTAGTGTAAGCCCTCGGCACTGATGCCGTAGCGGCCGATGTACACGCCTAGCGAAAAAGCGCCGATGAGTAAGGCCAGAATCAATATCACGCCGCCCACAGTATTTAGTTTGCGATTCGCAACCATCTTTCCATCGTCTCCTCTTCGTTTATCACTTCGATACTACCGATTTCTACTGCTTCTCCGATACCCTGGATGTGGATATCTAATCCATGTGAACCTGGTTGGATGGTCGATGGAATGACCAGCCAATAATCTTCAACAATCACACCGTCTGTGACACGCCTGACTTCCGCATTGTAGCGTTTGAGATTGCCGAAACCGAGTTCGTGCGTCTCCAGGGGCCGCTCATCCAGATCGATCGTCAGGCTGATGGGCTCCAGGCGTTGGAAGGTCCAGTACAGGATCAGGTGCAGGCATCCACCACTTTCCACTGGCCGGTCAGGGATGTCGACGCCGAGAAGTGTGAGGTTGCCGAAATCGGCATGGATTTCTAAATCCGGTTGTGCTTCGTCCACCACGAAGGTCGGCGCCTGTTGGCTGAGTCGATAGAGGACGAGTCGGTTGCGGGAACCTGTCAGCCCCTGACTGCCCACAAGCACCGGTGTTTGCCAGGTGCCGGTCGGGATGATGTCCTTCGTCAACGCTCCCAGGCCTCGATTTTGATTTACGCCGTTCAAAGGGGTGGTGCTGAAAAGCTCTCTGCCCTGCAAATCGGAATATGTAGGGTTGTGCGTGGGGAGCGCTGGCAGCACAACATCGGGGCGCGTGTCGTATGCCAATTGCCAGTAGAAAGCATCGTAACCCATGACGCCTGCCCGGGAAAGCAGCGTACTGTCCTCCGGCAAATACGTCCATACGTTGGCATAGAAGTCGTTCGTATTGACGTCATTCGAGCGATCGCGGGAAGCATAGTTCTCCATCAGCGGGTATAGGCCCATGGCAGCGACGACACCTACTACTGCCCAGCGAGCGACCGTGGTGATTTGTCCTGCAGTTAACCGCTGCAGCCAAGTTTCGATCGCATGCATCAACTCAACCATCCCAAAGGCGATGAAGATCGCCCAGATGAAGTGGGCCGGGATGAAGAAGACTTCCAGATCGAAAGCACGGTACTGGATGAAGAACCAGGTGTGGACCAGATACATTCCCATGAATAAATAATAATGACGGGTGCGCCTGTAGAGCAGCGAGAACAACCCGATGATCCCAAGCAGCACGCCGATCAGACTGAACTGGTCCCAGAGCAGGTAGATGTACACGACGACACGATCGGGCAGTTCAGACATTTCGAAGGCAAACTTCAATTGTGGGAAGGCGCCGAGTGTGTAATCGTAGAGGTCTTTGAGAGTCAGGGGTGCGTTTCCCATCAATCCCTGGTCGCTGAGTGTCTTGGCCCGCAGGGGCAGCCACAAGTATTGGGCTGCACCTATTGAAAATCCGGCTACGGCAGCAATCCACAAGGAAGGTCGTTTCAACACGGAGCGATCGGTGAGCAAAACGAACAGCCCAATTGCAGGGGCAAAGCCCAGATTGGAGATGTGCGTTCCTAGTGAGAGGCCATAAATCAATGCAAAAAGGAAGAAATCGCGATCGCGGCGTGTGATTTCCCAACGAAGGAGCATAAGTAAGCTCATCATGATCATGGCGATGTTCGCTGTGTAGACTTCGGCAATCAGCGCTTGCGACCAGAAGGTTGGCGAAAAGGCGAATATCAGGGCGGTAAAGACTGCGCCAGCACGGCGAGTGGAGATGGAAGCCGCTCGAGGGTGCAGGATCATGGTCGTGATCAGATATATCCCTGCCACACCGAATGCGGCACATATGGCACTCATCAGATTCATGCGGTGGGCGATATCACCGAAAGGCAGGAAGGTGAAGATCTTTCCCAGCCACATGTAGAGCGGATAGCCGGGCATGTGTGCCAGACCGAGGACATACGGAATGGTGGCGAGTTCATTTCCATCCGGACTTTGATAGGAAAGGCTGGGGGTTAGCGTGGCGAGATAGGCGAGCAAGGCGATCACTACCAGAGCCAGGCCAATGAATAGATCGGTGCGCTTGAGGCGGTTCAAGATTTCATCCATCACCTGAATTCTCCGTTCCACAGGTAATCCCGGGATTAAGTCCGTGCAAACTGTGTGTAAAATCGGAAACCATGACGGAAAGAAGCCGGACATCCTTGTGATAGAATCCTCGAATCATGCCAACTTCACCGGAGGTCTATTTGGATCCACGTGGCGTCCATGCCCAAAGGCTACGGGAAAATAGAACATCGATCACAACTGTATTCTTCGATCTGGATGACACATTACGTTATAACGACCCGGATGCGACGATGTTTTTCCATGACACGGCAGAGAAATTTGGTATCCATTCCACACTCGAGCGGCGACGAAAAGCTGAACGCTGGACGCATGCATACTGGGCATCTTCTTCTGAGTTGATGCTAGATCTGCAGATGTTTGGAGATTGGAACAAGAACGGTGCTTTTTGGAAGAACCACGCACGTCGACATTTGAAGATCTTAGGTGCCTCTGATGCGGAGGCCCAACGATTGGCGCCCGCCATCACCGAGATGATACTGGCAGAATACGATCCCGTGGACATCGTTCACGACGATGTTGTTCCCATGCTCCAGGCTTTGAATGAATGTGGGTACAAGTTGGCCGTCGTCTCCAATCGCTCTCAGGCGTTGGCACCTACGCTCGAAGGGTTGGGGCTGGAGCATTATTTCGATTTAACACTTGCGGCTGGCGAGGTGGATTATTGGAAGCCCGACCCGCGCTTGCTGCTGCACGCGGCTTCGAGGGCTGCTGCACGAACTGAAGAGATCGTTTATGTGGGCGATAATTATTATGCCGACGTGGTTTGCGCCCGTGAGGCCGGTATGACACCGATATTATTCGATGCGAGGGGCATCTTCCCCGATGCGAATTGTGAGGTTATCTCTCGGATGCGTGAATTGCAAGACCTATTCGTCGAGTAACTATTTCTGATGATGATGGTTTTCATGTCTTGAGGCGAGAATAAAGGATGATCGTTGGAAGTGCGTATGGAAAGCGTTCATTGACTTCATCGCCCGTGCTATCTATACTACGTATAGAGGAGGAACAATCGCCATGAGCGGATTGGGCCGACAAGTGAAGACTTACCTCAACGGGGCACGCGGCTGAGACGCGCGTGCCTTTTTGCTTGGATACCGCTGGAGATATTAAGGAGGAGCGATGGACTATGGAATGATTGGCAAGATCGAAAAAGCAAAGCGCTACGCGGAAGAACGTAATCGCATCTGTATGCAAGAATTCCGCGTAACGTTCGATGGGGAAAATAATCCACATACAGTGACGTTTGAAAATGGACGCTGGTCATGTGATTGTAATTTCTTCATAACCAGGGGTGTCTGCAGTCATACGATGGCACTGGAACGAATTCTCGAGGGCATGCTTCCTGTTCCGGCCGGGCTTACCTGATTGGGGCGGGACGCAGTTCATTTCATCGGGCAGCTTGCCAGAAGGCGATTTCAATGGAATTGAAGTCGCCTTTATTATTCGACACCAGAAGTACACCTGGTGTCTGTGACGAATTTTCAGGATAGATGGTAGAATCCAGCAGCGGCGGGGTTAGAAATACCCCGCCGATTGCATAGGTGATAACGTGAAACGCTGGCAATTTTGGTTGGGCGTGACCATTAGCGCAGTTTTGCTCTGGGACACGCTGCGGGGTTTTCATCTGGCTGATGCCTGGGAAATCATCCGTGGTGCGGACTACTGGTGGTTGATACCGGGTGTTGCCATCTATTTCCTGGCGGTAATCGCACGTGCCTGGCGCTGGCACTATCTCTTACGACCTATTAAAGTCATCTCAACAAAGTCCATGTTCCCCATCGTCGCCATTGGTTACATGGGCAATAACATCTATCCCGTCCGTGCAGGAGAGTTGCTGCGGGCGTACGTTTTACGGCGCCGTGAGAATGTAGCCATATCCGCATCCCTGGCGACGATCATCGTGGAGCGCGCCCTGGATGGCGTCGTGATGCTGGCTTTCGTCTTCATCAATCTCCCCGAACTTGCCACACTAACATCAGACTCCGGCTTCGCTGGGAGCATCCAGGCGTTGGCCATCATCGGCACAGTTGTTTTCATCGGCGCGGTCTTGATTTTTATACTCATGGCGGTCTTCCCCAATCGCGCGATGCAGGTAATTGAATGGCTCACCATGAGATTCCTGCCTGAGCGTTTTCGGAGGCGTGTGATCGATCTGAGCGAGCGATTTTTGGAAGGTTTTGCAGCATTGCGTTCACCATTGGATGTCATAATGGTTTTGATTACATCCATCGTGATCTGGCTGCTCGAAACCGGGAAGTATTGGTTCGTGATGCATGCTTTTTCTTTTCAAGTGAGCTTTTTTGCCTTGATGCTTATGAATGGCATCGTCAATCTGGCCACGACCATTCCATCCGCGCCAGGTTATGTGGGAACGTTCGACCGTCCAGGCATCGCTGTCCTCGAGGCCTATGGCGTGAAGAAATCCCTGGCGACAAGCTACACACTCGTTTTACACGCAGCGCTTTGGCTGCCGATTACCCTGTTGGGCGCATACTATATGACGCGGGAGGGACTTAGTTGGGAACGGGTACGCAGCGAAATGGAAGAGGAGCAAGAAGCATGAAGGTGGCAATTGTGGGGGGTGGGATCGGAGGCTTAGCGGCGGCGTATGACCTGGCGACCTCGGGTGCGCAAGTAACCCTGCTCGAAGCCACCGACGCCCTCGGAGGCCTTTCGGCTGGTTTCAAGATCCCACGTTGGGATTGGTCGGTTGAAAAATACTATCACCACTGGTTTGCCAGCGACCGGCACATTCTCGGTTTGATTGAAGAGTTGGGCTGGCGCCACCGTTTGATGTTCCCCAGACCCGTTACCGCAGTTTATTGCCAAGGTGCGTTTTACGCCTTGGATTCCCCGCTGGCCGTGCTGCGCTTTCCGGGTATGCCTCCAACAAATCGCTTGTGGATGGGCATGATCGTTGCCTATTTAAAGTACGTCGCCCGCTGGAAACCACTCGAAGCGGTGACGGCGGACTCCTGGCTGCGGCGTTGGATGGGAGAGAAAGCCTATGAACGTTTGTGGAAGCCGCTCTTGATCAGCAAGTTTGGCGATCATTATAGCAATGTCAACATGGCCTGGATGTGGGCGCGTTTCAAAGCGCGTACCCCGCGTTTGGGCACGTTTGAGGGTGGATTCCAGGCCTTCATCGACGCCTTTGCCGATCGTGTCCGGGAAGCCGGTGTGGAGATTCAACTGCGCACGCCGGTGCAGCGCATCGAAGCCAATCCCGCTGGTGGGATTTCGTTATCTTTGGGAAAAGGCAGCATACAGACGGACCAGTGCCTGGTAACGAGTTCGCCGGCCGTTATGGCGAAATTGGCGCCTACTCTGCCGGCGGACTACCTCGGCCGATTGTTGGCGATGAAGTCGATGGGCGCAGTAGTGTTGATCCTGGCGCTCAAGCAGCGGCTCTCGGAAAAGGGAATTTACTGGCACAATCTCCCCAAAGACAGCGGTTTCCCTTTTCTCTCACTCGTCGAACATACGAATTTCATCTCCCCGGCTTTTTTCAGTGGGGATCACATTGTATATTGTGGTGACTATCTCGCTCCGGACCACGAATATTTCTCATTGAGCAAAGAGCAAATTTTGGATAAATTCCTGCCGTCACTCAAGCGTTTCAACCCCGGTTTTGAGGCTGAATGGGTTCGAGATTCGTGGATGTTTCGCACGGCCTACGCCCAGCCTGTGCCCGAATTAAATCACTCCGAGGCGATTCCCGATGTCAGAACGCCGATTCCCGGGTTGTGGTTTGCCAGTATGAGCCAGGTCTATCCGTGGGATCGGGGAACGAACTTCGCTGTAGAGATCGCACGTCGAACGGCAGCAGAAATGCTGTCTTTCCAGGCATGATATTTCCACAAACACAATCTCGGCGCTAGCAGCTATTCCGCATCGTTCGTACTTCGATCCTCGAATTGCAAGGCTGCAGAATTAATACAGTAGCGCAGACCGGTTGGTGGTGGTCCGTCGTTGAAGACGTGACCCAGGTGCGCCTCGCAGCGGCTGCACAAGACTTCTTCACGCAGCATGCCATGGTTGGTGTCTCGCTCGATGCGGACATTATCTTCTTCGACTGCTTGATAGAAGCTCGGCCAGCCTGTCCCCGAATTGAATTTTGTGTCTGAATCGAAAAGCGGGGCACCGCAACCTGCGCAGCGGAATATGCCTTCTCCCTTGAACTTGTTGTATCTCCCACTAAATGGCGCTTCGGTTCCTTTTTGCCGCATGATGCGGTATTGTTCCGGCGAGAGTTCCTGATGCCATTCCGTCTCACTTTTCTGTATTTTATCCTTCATTGAACACCTCACTTTGTACTAAACTCGAAGAAAACGATTCTGCTATTTATCACTACCAAGACTATAAACTCACAGATTCAGAACTCCACTGCAGGAAATTTACCGCGTGAAGATTAATAAAAGATAATCAAATCCATCGCCTGACTGCAGCCCTTTCCAAAGCCAACGCAAGCTGTTGATCGCGCCATTCTGATTGCCGCAGGCTGTTTTTCTGTGGCAACTTCACGATGATATAATTCAGCGTCGCTGAACGAGCGGATTCCGATACGGCGCATACCAAGTGTTTACGCATGCGGCGATTCATTTCGAGTTCACGGAGGTTTGTGTGAGTCGATTGAAATTCTGTCCTGTGTTGTTGTTGATCGTATTGACGGCATGCAGCGCAGGGACGGCAACAGACCAGCAGGAAGGGACACAGCCACAATCCCAAAAACCGACCCGGACGCCCCCGCCAACAGCCACGGTGTATGTCACGCCTACCATCGAGCAGCTCCCTGAAGGTGCGTTTGCCGGACTTCCCTTGCCCCAAGACAGTGGGGAGTACTTCTCGGCTTCCGGCGTCTGCGCTGTTTGCCATGACAGTATGGTGGATGAATCCGGTTTGGATGTATCACTGACGGTTTATTGGCGATCGACGATTCTGGCGAATGCTGCTCGGGATCCGTATTGGCAGGCTTCAACGGCAGTGGAGATTCTCGAAAATCCTGAGATCGAATCTTCGATACAGGATCGATGTGCGAAATGCCACATGCCCATGGCGCGTTTTACCGCAAACAAGGAAGGCGAAGATGTTCGCGCTGTCGGAGATGGCGGTTATATTTCCGCCAATCACCCACTCCACAACATGGCCATGGATGGGGTCTCCTGTTCCCTTTGTCATCAAGTTCGGGAGGACGGGCTTGGGTCAGCCTCCACCAACAGTGGAAATTATTACATCGATTCCGAACTGCGAAAACCCGATCGATTGATCTTCGGGCCATTTACCATCGATGATTCTCAAACGGACGTGATGATCGATGCCTCGGGTTTTCGCCCGCAGCAAGGTTTGCATCTCTCAAATGCCACGTTCTGCGACACGTGTCACACGTTGTATACGGAGTATGTGGATGCAAACGGGCAAGTGGCAGGAGAGTTCCCGGCACAAGTGCCGTACTACGAATGGTTCTACAGTGATTACCGCCGAACTCGCTCGTGCCAGGATTGTCATATGCCCGATGCGGAAGGCGGTGTAAAAATCGCCAACACCAGCGAGGTGCTGCGCAGCCCCTTCTCCACACACATATTCGTGGGTGGGAATGTATACATGCTCGAAATGTTGAGCGAATTTTCTGATGAATTGGCAGTAACGGCTTCCAGCGAGCAGTTTGATGCGACCATCGCTCGCACGCTTGATCAACTTCAAAACGAGACGGCTACGATCGATTTTGAGGAATTGCGTGTGTCAGGTGTTTACCTGACAGCTGATCTGCAGATCGAGAACCTGGCGGGTCACAAATTTCCAACTGCTTTCCCATCCCGGCGTGCTTGGGTTCACTTTGTCGTACGTGACGTCAATGACGAAATTGTGTTTGAATCGGGAGCCTGGAATCCAGACGGCTCCATTGTGGGAAACGCCAACGACGTCGATGCGGCGACATTCGAGCAACACTACGATGCCATCGTCCAGCCCGAACAGGTCCAGATCTAC
>Ga0307419_10001323_pt1 | contig 12826 bp, 15 predicted proteins | sample SalMarWE160230MG_2_FD_202512 | JGI IMG/M metagenome (GOLD analysis project Ga0307419, IMG submission 202512) | Salt marsh sediment microbial communities from the Plum Island Ecosystem LTER, Massachusetts, United States - WE1602-30 | ecosystem: Environmental > Aquatic > Marine > Intertidal zone... | reverse complement strand
GGACCTGACGTCCTGGAACAGGAGCGGATTCCGGCAGAGGTATCAGACATCACAGGCGGCCTTACCCGGGACTCCTTTCTGGGAATCAAGATCTGGTTTACAGCTGCTGTTTTGGCAGGAGGCGAGTGATAAGGATAAGCAAAGGAGAGGAGCATCTGAAAAGATGGTCCTCTCCTGGCCTCAGTTTTGTGGGGAAAAGGAAGGAGAGATTTGACAGGTCAATGAATAAGCCATTTTTGCGTTTAAGGGGACAAAAACCGGCCAGACGAAAAAGAAGGCCCACCGCAAACACTCATGGGAGAAAGACCAGAGCCGTCATTGATCAGCCCGGGTTTATTCCAGTTCGGACACCTGTATTCCAAGTGAAGTTGGCGAGTTGACCATAATGCTCACCTCAATCTGGCTGTTTTCCAGATCAATGATCATTATCTCTCCAGCGTTGTTTTCCCATCTATGACTCTCTACAAAACCCAATTCCACCAGCGCTTGAATATAGTCAGTAAGAACTTCTTGATCAGCTGGCTGGCAGGAGATGTGGGAATCCCCGTCATCTAGGGTTGGAATGATATTGGCCAATTCGCACCTTGATGGTATTGGAAGGCTATCACCAAATACCTCTGGCCAGGAGGGAAGGGGATCCTCCAATACGCGCAGGGTAAAGAACGGATCGAAGAGATAACTGAGTTCCACAACAAGATCCTCACGGCGAAGCCGGTGGAGAATTACTTCATTCTCGCTGCCGAGGAACTCCTCCTCGATCTGAAACCCAGAAGAGAGCAGCAGCTCCAAATAGTCTTGATCCACATCCGCGTCTTCTCTCTTGCAGGATATATGGTAGCCTGAGCTCCCATCAGGATTGATCGACGCCAGCTCACAGCGTTCAGGGGGAGGAAGTATATCCACAAGGTCCTCAGGCCATTTTAGAGCCGTTGCTTCCCTGGCTTCTTCCTGAAATCCTGATGTGTACACATCGTATGTGGCAGAGCCCTCATAATGGGAAAGGGTCATGCGGTATTCACCCTTGGTGATGACTATATCGTCATACTCCCCGCGCTGGCGCCGCTCCTCAGAATTGTCTGGGAACCCTTCCTGGACCAGGATCCTGTATTCAAGGTCGAAACCTTCCTGGACCAATAACTTAAGGTAATCCTCAATCATTTCATCCGACACATTTGAATAGAACATTCTGATGTGAGATCCGCCGGGCATGACGGTATCAATAGTTCCCGGCAAGGGAGGGATATCCTCGGGAATATACTCTGGCCACTGGGCAGCTTCACCAAACAGGAAGTCACCAAATTCTCCATCCGGAAGCTCTTCCAGCGCTGTATCAAGCGCCGAATCGGGTCCTTTGTCCCTGGTCGCGCAGCCCGGGCTCAAGATGAGCAGCAGCAGTACAAACAACCATGTCCATTTCATTTTGTTCACGATGAGCATCCTTTGATATTGGCTTATGAGTACTATAACATTAGATTACTACCGTAGCGGAAAAAGCACCAGGAAGCATTCATTCCTCCAGGATCAACCCTGTCCGGTATTGTGCTGTGTTTAACGCCCCATGACAATAGATAAAAGGAGCTTCAATCAAACCGCTATGAGGAAGAGGGTGGGGGAGTAAGGCACTGACAAGCAGCAATGTATAATAGAAGGAAATCTCTCCACCACCGGAGGTGAACATGAACTCTTCGATTGAGGAAATCCGTGACATAAGAATATGGATTGAAACGGAGGAAATGAACCTAGGGGAGGATTGCGAAGATGCCTGGCATCATTGACGCTCCTAAATGCATTCTATTCAACAGTTGCAGCCCAGAAACCTTCCCCGGTCAAGCGCCTATCATCCCAGGTTCAGCAATTCAAAACCGCGGCCCAAACGCTTGGAAAAAAACTCAAAGCCGATTCAGTATCCATTGCAGTAGGCTTTCCCTGGGGCGTAACGATCGACCTTTCCTGGGAAATCTAACGAGATTTTTTCTTTGCCCATCGTGTTTTATAAGGAGAGTATAAAATGGGGAGATCCGTTTACAAATCGATTACGAAAACAGAACCAGGCAGCCAGCTAAAAGTAAGTACTTTTTTCTTTTGGCCTGGGATCGTGCGTTGGTCCAGGGACCTGATAATTGCCGGGGCCTTAGCTGTAATCCATACGAACACAACCCTGAAAATACGGTTTCTCTCCACAGCTGAATGGGCTACATTTAAGGCAATCGGAGATAGGCGCTGGAGCTCTGCAGAAATCATTGGGGCCTGGGGTGAAGATGTTACAGCCGAAGTTATCGATAATGCACTTCATTTATCTCAACCCCTCCAAAACGCCATATCAGAGAAGATCGTTGAGCTTCAAGCGACAGTCACCTTTAACAATTTTGAGAATTTCCGTACTATTGCCCGCCGGTTACCACGCGTTTTCAGCGCCCAGTATTCTGAATCGATGGTCCAGTTTGGGATTGACAAAGGAGTGGAGCTGCGATATGAAAGCTGGACTCATATCCAACTCCAAAATGATTTAGGCAGCACGCCGGTAACCGTTGCTAATTATTGGTGGAACGATATTCTCTATGTATCCGCTCCCGTCAAACAAGTCGAAATTGAATATCGATCTGTTTTTTCCCGGGTTGAGGGATTTTGTGATAATCCTATAGCCTCAAGCACCATGCAAAAGAAAGTTCTATTTGGATACCAGGGCTGGTTTGGTTGTCCAGAGGATGGATCTGATATGAATAAATGGATCCATTGGTATAAAAAAGACGAGGAAACTGGCAACGAATATCTTAGTGTAGATTTCTGGCCGGATATGAGAGAGTACGAAGAAGATGAACGTTTCGATACTCCAGAAATGCTCCCAGGCGGAGCTCCAGCAACTGTGTTCTCAAGCTACAACCAAAAAACCGTTTTCCGGCATTTTAAATGGCTCAAAGATTATGATCTGGATGGCGTTTTTGCTCAAAGGTTTGTTAATGCGTTGATGAACAAGCGCAACTTTATGTTTAGAAATAAGGTTCTTCAGAATGTCCAGCTGGGTGCGGAACGGAACGGACGGGTTTTTGCGGTAATGTATGATATTGGGAACGGGGACAATATTTTCTCTAGAATTGTTAAAGACTGGCAGTTCCTCAGGGACGATCTGCATATTATGGACAGTCCAGCTTACCTCCATCATAATGGCAATCCCGTTGTCGCAATCTGGGGGCCGGGATTCTATCATAAGGATAATATTGACGCAGCTGAAACCGCATTATTAATTTCCTGGTTTAAAACTCAAAACGTCACAGTTATGGGCGGTGTTCCCCGGGGATGGCGAGAGCAGGAAGGAAATGCCAAACGGGAGCCGGAATGGGCAGCGGTATTCCGGACCTATGACATCATCAGCCCCTGGACTGTCAATAGTTACAAAAATTCTCAAGGACTGGCTGATTACCATTCTATTTTTCTGCGGCCCGATCTTGAAGAAGTGGGAAGTATAACGGGTCTTGATTATATGCCGGTCATTTGGCCTGGTTTCAGCTGGAAAAATTTGTTTCAAGGTGTACCTCCTCTAAATGATGTTCCGCGGGATGGGGGACGTTTTTATAACATGCAATCAACTGGCTTGTTATCAACACCCGGGGTTAATATGATTTACATCGCTATGTTCGACGAGGTTGATGAAGGGACCGCTATGTTTAAGGTCGCGGAAGATGCTTCATCTGTTCCAGTAGGCGTTGATATGGTCACATTGGACGCAGATGGATGTGACATGCGGTCAGATAGGTTTCTCGAGCTGGCTCAAATGACGACCCAAAATTTGAGGAGTCAGTGAGGAAAAGAGGATTTGAAAATAGACCTTCTGGGTAATCGGAGCCAGCTTTTCCGTTCACTATATCTTTGGTCTTCTCTTCTTGAAAAAGAGCCAATTCACAGCGGCCCGCAGCTTTGCGTAAAGATTGATCTAATGTCGCTAACTTAAGTCCTGTTTGCATAGCCAAATCCAGGTAGGATGCATCATAGCTGGAGATTTTTTGCTTCCGCGCCAGATTGAGAATCGCCTCAAACATACGCTGTTTAGAAAAACCCTCTATTTTGATGGGCAGGGAGGACAGTAGTTCTAAAAAACGCATGCTATCGGGTTGAGATATCCGATTCCGCCTCTCGGCAACCAGTAGGACATTTCCTACCTCTAGAGGCCAAATGCTGGGTGCCAGGGTAGCGTTATCGATCAGGCTATCCAGGACGGCATCGGCATATAGATTCGCCTCATCTTCAAAGCACCATGCCATGGTTACAGATGGGTCCAATACAAACTCAGACATTATGCCCGTCCCTCTTCAATCATCTCTCGTACGCTTAGATCCCCCAAGCGATGATCTTGACGGAAGGCCTTGATATCCTCGATAATATCTCCGATAGGGTGGGGGGGAGCAGACTCTACGGGAGAGAGAACGGCCACGGGTTCGCCGTAGCGTGTGATCGTAATGCGTTCGCCCTTCATTACTTTTTTGATCAACTCGGAAAACTGTGTTTTAGCCTGATACGCTCCGATGGTAGGCATCTGGTCTCCTTCAATAAATAGACTAGTCTACAACTAGTCTAAAATCATTACCCCTCACTGTCAACGAAAGTGCTTTTATGCTGCCCGGGTTTGGATCTAACGCCATGAGTGATTGTATTTAAAACTAATCACGCAGGGGGTAGCCAGGATGGTCATGGAAAAAAAAGAACACTAAGGGTCCCCAACAGGGAACAGACACTAACTTATACAATCCAGGGGTTCACGAGGGGGATACCGGCAGGCTCAAAGTCCTTTATGTTCCGGGTCACCAGAGTCAGCCCCTTTTGGGCTGCTGAAGCTGCTAGCAGAGAATCTATCGCGGGCAGCGGAGTTCCTGCCTTTTCTAATTCGGCGATCATTGTTCCCCAGAGGAGCATGACAGGAAGATCAAGAGGAACGATTCGCTCCCCAAACCGGACCAAAAGATCGTTTTCCAACCAGGAAACCAAGTCCTTCTTCCTCTTGGATCCAGAAAGTTTTTCAATCCCCTTTTTGAGCTCTCCTATGGTAATAACACTGAGAAAGATATTTTCCTGATCAATGTTTTCCAGCCAGGCGACCACATTGGAATCTGGGTCAGTGGTGGTAAGTTCTGAAATTACATTTGTATCAAGGAGATAATTCACAGAGTTACCTCTCGAGGATGCGTTTTATCTCGTTCCAAATCAAGCTCAACCCCAACCAGGGGTGAGTTCTGAAAGAATTCAACTACTCCTGTTTGGGACTTCTTCAAGCGACCATAGTCTTCCCTGGAAAGAATGACCACAATCTCTTTTCCCCACCGGGTGATAACTTGTGGTCCCTTGTCCACGGCTTCATTTACCACTTGGCTGAATTTGTTTTTCGCCTCCTGTAACTGCCAAACTTTGGTCATGGGTATATCTCCTGTCTAGCCTGTCTAGATTATACAATGTCCGGCTAATTTGTCAAGGCTAGTTGCAATACTTCTGATCATTTAACATTATTAAAAGAGCAAGTGCAAATATTCGTGTAAGCATGTGGAAATATAGGCCACAGCTCGATAAATAAATGGCACGCCTAAAAGCCTCCTTTCTTCCATAAAGGGAAGGGGCTTTCATATGTATAGGAGACAAATTGAATAGTACTCTTGAATTTCCAGGCCCTATAAAAACCGCGACCCGGCTCCTACCTTCCAGAGAGAGGGGGGGGAAAAGGATCATGCGCCTGTCTGATGCACAGATTCCCACCATACTGCTGGTAGGAAATCATGATGTATCCCCGTCAGTGGCCAGGGCTCATGTCATGGAGAAATTTTCTACCCTCAGCGTTCCTCACGTCCTGGTGATGGACAAACCCGTATTCCTGGGTCCGGATGAACTAAAGGACCTCTGCGCACTACACCACCTCCACAGCATGGATAGCGTCGGCCATTGCCTGGCTGGTTTTGATGAAATTCTCTCTAAGGGGCCATTCTAAGAATGTCCCCTTCCGAATGATCCTGTAATGATCGAGCTCAATAAAAAGGGAATCTGTGGCACCCATTAGTTTGGATGTATGTTGAAACCTATCAAAAATTTCGATGTACTTGTCGATATAGTGCATTTCCCGCTTTGTTCCCTGGGACTGATTTACCACCATACCTCCCAGCACGGCATTGCCTGAGGCTTTCTGAAATTGAAAGACGGTCCTGAGTGTTTCAATCGCGGGATGGACTTTCTGCCGGCCCGCAGACAACGCGCATCAACAGAACAGGAGGTTGAAATGAAGGACCTGATTAGAGATAATATTATTGTGATTATGATGCTGCTTTACCCGTTTTTCATGGCCAGTTTCAAGCTCTGGCTTGTTTGGTAGACATATTCAAAATTAACTTAAATCCCAAGATAGACAAAACTAGTCAAAGCCCACCAGATCTCGGGACCGGAATCGCAGCCGGAATATTATTGGCCTGTAGACAAGCTTGGTGAGAACAGAAAAACAGACGCCCGAAAAACAAAATGATACAATAAAATTGATGTCACCTCAACAGAAAAACGGTAAGCAAAATAATTGGGAGTTCTCGTAAATAACCCAGCGACTTTGCGAGGGGGCCTTGCGTGGTAGGGTTTAGCGGCAACGCTGATAGATTTGGGTCCGGAGAAAATTTCGACTCTATACAATAGCCAGGAGGAAATTGATGTCAAAAACAATGAAAGCATCTCCCGAAAAAACCATTGAGCTCAGGGCCCTTATTTTAGAGCTTATCCAGTTTTATGAAAGCTCGCTGGATGCATATCCCTTTCCCTGGGAGGCGGCCCGCTGGTATGAGTTGGTCTTTTGTCTCGCAGGCCAGGTTGGAGTGTCCGAGATTCCAACGGAGGCAGCACACAGAATGGTCAGCACGCTAGCTGATTTGAACTTGCTGGAGATCAATACTCTTGCAGCTTTTGATATAGAAGATGGTAAACCAGATCTGAAAAATCCGGATCTGGCCCTTATGCTTGAAGTCCTCACTCGGTTCGGCTTGAGTCCTGAGAAGGCGAACGCCTTGATTGTAACCATTTGCGAGGTAGCCGCTGGATTTCAAACTCACTACCAGGGCAATGTCCAACGTTTTTTGCGCAAATACGGCAGGACGATGGTCAAGGATCTCGGTGGTGACTTAAACTTGAGTCAGCTCACCGCTGATGAAAGGGAAACTGCCCTCACAAATTGGCTCCAGAATGTAATTAATATGCCGCTTGTGCTTTCAGAATCCAAGTTTGAGATTTTATGCGAAGGATTTGAGACCAACCCCACTGACCTCGTCCAGATAGTTGACGATCTGGGTCTAAATTTGACCGTGGCTGATGACCTGCTTTTTTCCTGGATAGAAAGTGAGGTTGGCGTGGCTGAAAGTGAAGAGAGTGTGTGAGGAAATGAAAAAAGTTCCGCTTCTCAGTTAAGCTAAGCAGGTGATCGAAGAAAAGGAGGATGAACCATGGGTGACCCTTTCCGGAGGCAAGGCAACAAGTTCTCAGGTCCAAACCTGGGGCGGGGAAAAATTCAGGATATACGTCCGGGACAGAGGAGCAAAATCCGAATAAAAAGTGAGCAGCCCTCCCCACCTTTTAAACGTTATGGGAACCTGCCGCCAGAGATCCCTTGGCCGGATCCGATTGGGAAGGAACGCAGAATACTGGGAGAAAATTGGCGAGAACAGCTGAAAGCCCAGAACGCAATTGGGCAAGAGCAACCCGCCCCCGAGTATCGTCAGACAGAACGAGAGGCCCAGCGTGCAGCCCGGTCTAAGACTGGTCCAGGAAAGATTGCCAAAGCCCTAAAAACAGCTGTGCAGCTCCCTGGATTGCCGGATGGCTCACCTCCCAAGGGCAATCCCCTTAAACTCAGCAAATTACGATCCGGTCCGCCCCGCGCAATCGGCGGGCTGGGCATTGCCATAGAGGTCTGGAAAGATCGCGAGCGGATCTGGGCCGAAGCATCCCGGGGGCAGTTCGGCCACTTCTTCGATGATCGGGTTTTCAAATCATGGCTTACCACCCAACCAGCAGGCACGACGATACCCGGAGATCTACCCGTTGCCAAGGTGTTGGGAACATTTATCAGCGACGTCGGAACCAGGGAGCGGATAGAAATAGGGAACTCTATCTCGTGTGAGGAATATGCCTGGCGCAAAGGAACTGATGGATACTGGCACCTTGTTCCTGCTCCACCTTCGCAAATTCGATCCTACCAGCAATTTATTCCCAAGGAACACTGGCCCAGATGGGAAAAGGATACGACCGGGCATTGGCGGCTTGTCAGCGGAAAGTCCAAAGGGGCAGATGGGCAGTCCGGCACTCCCTCATCACAAACGAGAAATATCCAGAAGACAAAGCTACCGCCTCCTGCGTTCGCTGGCTCCAGGGCTTCCGGGACCGTTTCATTTGGCGGTAAACTGGGAATACCCGGTATACAGCACCAGGTTCCAAAACCAAAATTCGGGATTAGTGGACCTGGTTCAGCTGCCGGGTTTAATCCCCCGAAAACCACCTTTGGAGGCCAATCCCAGCAGGGTGGATTCGGAAAAAATAAAACAATTTTTGACAAATTTGATAGTTTCGGGACAGGTATTCCTAAACCAGGCGGATTCAAACATACCCAAACAGGGTTCGGGGGACATCAAACCGGAATCGGCGATGTTGTTAGCGGGATTCGTTCCAAATTTCGACCCCATCCAGTAGGTGGCCGCTTAACGGACCCTGGCACAACTTTTGGCGGAAGCAGTTTTGGAACCCACACAGTTCACGGAGGAGAGGTTCTCTCTCGGATCGCTAATCGCTATGGAACAACGGTTGATGCCTTCGCGAAGGAAAATCCCTGGCTTCACAACCGGCACGGCAAAATCCTCAAAGGAGTAGACTATATTCGCCCGGGAGATAAGTTAAAGATACCCGGGTTTAACCGCTAGGACGCGGCGCAAAGACCCTCTTTGCTCGGGTCGCACAGGCACAAATAGTTCTGGTCCCGACTGGCAGCAGATTACAATCAGTTATTGATGTTGCCTGCCATCTATAAAATCGGGGAATCCGTAAGTTGTATAAACATATCGTTCTGAAGTATCTTCCCCAGACATCCAAATAAAATAGTAAATAAATCACCCGCTTGGACACAACCTTCGGCGGGTTTTTTACGTTCCTGGCCTCCGGGGTGTTGGGAATGTTAATTATCAACCCCCTGTTAAAAACCGCGACCCAGCCCCTACCTTCCAAAGAGAGTGGGGGAAAAGAATCATGCGTCTATCTGACGCTCAGATCCCCACCATACTGCTGGTAGGCAATCATGATGTATCCCCGTCAGTGGCCAGGGCTCATGCCATGGAGGAATTTTCTACCCTCAGCGTTCCTCACGTCCTGGTGATGGACAAACCCGCGTTCCTGGGTCCGGATGAACTCAAGGGCCTCTGTGCTCCAGGTAAACAGCTTGAGATGCAGCTTTTAGCGGTTCCTTGGGTATCCCGCTCCGGACTCATGGCTTACCTGGATCTGCAGACCCGGGATCTCGGCCAGCTGTATGAGGAAATGGAAAAACGTCTCTCAAACGTGCTCACCAAATGGCTGGACCAGGCTGATCCTAATCTTCCAACCATACTGACTGCCCATGCTTCGGTGGAAGGTGCGGTTTATGGGGGAGAGCGGACAGTATTACTGGGAAAAGACTTTGTTCTTCCCAAGTCCATGGTAGCTGACCCCCGGCTGGATTATGTGGCCATGGGTCATATCCATAAAGCCCAAAACCTGAACGACGGGAAACATCCGCCCGTGATCTATTCCGGATCGATCGAAAGAGTGGATTTCGGGGAAGCGGGGGACGATAAGTTCTTCATCATCGCCGATGTGGATAAAGGGCAAACGGATGTAAAGTGGTGTAAGTTGTCCGGGATCAGACCCTTTCATGACTATTATCTGAAGCTGGAAACCCAGGAAGATATCACCGATCAGGTTATCAGCGCTCTGCCGGCTCCAGGGGCGATGGAAGACGCTGTTGTCCGCCTGGTTCTGGAATACCCCCGGGCCTGGGCTCCCTTGATAGATGATAGGACGATCCAGGAATATGCTTCAGATGCCTTTGAATTCCATTTTGTGAAACGGCCGCAGATGGATGAGCGGATCCGGCTTCCCCAGGATCAAACAGTGGGAGATCTGACACCATCAGAACTTCTTGAAAAATTCTGGCAGGCCAGCCACGTTCCCGAAGCAGATGTAAAAGCGCTGCAGGAGCTTGCTGCTGTGATCCTGAATGGCGAAGAGGAAGCAGAAGCGGAAGTAATGGATGTAATCAAAGTATCAATGTCAGAGGAGGTGGAGCCGGCCCAGTAGAGACGAATTAAGAGACAGATTAGGAGCCCCTTATATGTAAGAAGGGGCTCCTTTGGGTGCAATTATGGTGCAGTTAAATGGGGATCAAGGAAAGATAAGCCAAAAACATAATGATTTTTTGTTTTAAGCTCTGAATTCACGCCCTGAAATGTGTAAAAAGGTAGTTGAAACAGGCTCGCCATTGACAGCAAGTCAGATGTTACACCTGGACTACTGACTGCAGATCAGTACACGACTGACAAAGTGCTAGGAGAGCCATCCCTAGTGTTTTGATTTACAAAAAAGCAGGCATACTTGTAGATCCACATCCCAACGTTGATTTGAAATTAGAGCCCTTTCCTGGTTGTCTTCCAGATCGATACTGAGTGATAGTGTTCGATCTTCAGAGAGACATGACAGCCAGCATCTCCCTCCTGTTTGTTCTAGAAATTCCCCGATCCGCTTAATCTTAGATTTACCTTGGTGTTTTTTAATCATACTCAGCAAACGTGAAATCCGTTCCTGGGCACGATCCTGGAACGGCGGCTAGAAAGGAGAACATCGATGGCATTACCAGCTATTGAAACAGAAAACCTAACCCGTAAGTACGGCGAATTGACTGCAGTTGATCGATTGACGCTAACCATCGATCCCGGTGAGATCTTCGCTTTCCTGGGCCACAATGGAGCCGGGAAAACCACCACCATCAGTCTGTTGACCACACTACTGCTGCCTACGACGGGCACTGCCCGGGTGATGGGTTTTGATATCGTCAAGCAGAATCTGGATGTGCGCCAGCAGATCGGTTACGTACCAGAAAATGTGCAGCTCTATAACCATCTGTCTGTGGCTGAAAACCTGCGCTTCTTTGGGGACTTATCAGGAGTTGATGAGATCTCCCATCGCATTGACAATGTCCTGAATTTACTAGGCCATCCCGAATGGCGCGACCTGCGGGTAGGTGCTTTCTCAAAGGGTATGCGGCAGCGGGTGGGTATCGCCCAGGCGCTGTTGAACTATCCCGCGGTGCTCTTCCTGGACGAGCCCGCCTCTGGTCTGGATCCGGAAGGGCAGCGGGCTATCGGGGATCTGATCATCCACCTCAATCACGAGCTTGGCATCACTATCTTCATGAATACACATCAGCTTTCTGAAGCTGCTAAGCTCTGCACCAGCATCGGTATTATGAACCACGGGCGGCTGGTGATGGCTGATAGTTTGCAGCATGTAATCCAGCGCTTCCCTGATACCCCTTCGCTGGAAGAGATTTACATGAATGTCGAACGGCACGAGAACGGGAATGGTAAGCTTTCCCACGTTGAAGGAGTGCTGGTATGAACGCCGCAATGACCATTGCCCGGAAGGAATTCCAGGCTGCTTTCCGCAGCCGGATCTTCCTGACCATCACAATTTTGTTTTTAGGCTTATCGATTCTATCTGTTTACATCGGCAGTACCACAAAACGCGCGGAGATGCGGGTCTATAACGAGACTGTCACCACCCTGCAAGCCCAGGGCGCCGCGGTCCTACCAACTGCCCCAGAGATTCACACCCTGACCATCCTGGACAATCTGATCGAGTATGTCAGCATTGTGGGCGCTATTCTGGCTGTGATCCTGGGATACAACACCCTAATCGAGGAAAAGGAATCCGGTGGTTTAAAGCTGATACTTTCCCGCCCGGTCTACCGGGACCAGCTTCTGCTGGGAAAGCTGCTGGGCAACAGCGCCGTGATTGCCCTCCTGCTGGGGGTGGTCTTCGTCTTCAACCTGGTGTTGTTGGTCCTGGTGGGCGGCATCCTACCCACAGTGGGTGAAGTTACCCGTCTGCTGGCCTTCATGGGAATGGCTTTCAGCTACATGCTGATCTTCCTCAGCCTGGCCATGTTCTTAAGCATTCATATGAGGGACAGTGCCACTGTGTTCCTCATCACGCTGGTATTCTGGACCGTGTCTACCTTCGTCATTCCCCAGATGGCAGATACCTTGATGGTGAACAGCAGTGTGATCAATGGCATCAGCGGGGCAGTCAACCAGCTTCCGCAGGAAACAGCTCTTTCCCGGGCTGTCAGCTACCTGTCACCGACCTGGTACCTGCGTGACATCGGCAGCCAGCTGCTGCAGTCAGCTCCGGGCAGCGGTGGGCTCAGCGCTGGAACGCTGGCAGCCCATTCGCTAACAACGCTGCTGGCACTTTTAGTACCCAGCGCAGCCTTGATCGGAGCTGGATTTGCCAGCTTCCTTCGAAATGAGACCCTAGTGCTGGAGTGAGCGATGAAGATCAAAACCATCCTGCCCGCTCTCCTTGTTCTGGTTGTCTCTATCTGTGCTGTATCCCCGGCCTTGGCTGACGGAATCGCCCTGGCGCAGACAGTCCAGGCGGGACAGACAGCGGAATTCACCTTCGAGCTGCGCAATGAATCCGCAGCAGACCATCTATATGACCTTTCGGTGAATGGATTACCCGAAAGCATGGCAGTCAGCTTTGCCCAGAACGGACCGCTGGTTGAGAGCGTCTCAAT
>Ga0307419_10001319_pt1 | contig 12855 bp, 9 predicted proteins | sample SalMarWE160230MG_2_FD_202512 | JGI IMG/M metagenome (GOLD analysis project Ga0307419, IMG submission 202512) | Salt marsh sediment microbial communities from the Plum Island Ecosystem LTER, Massachusetts, United States - WE1602-30 | ecosystem: Environmental > Aquatic > Marine > Intertidal zone >... | reverse complement strand
GCTTCCCTGCATGTTAGGCCAGAGGTCCTGCGCTGTCAGGAGGACCCTAAATCCCAAGGCCTCACCCATGGTGGGAAATTGTTCATTGCAGAAGCCGACGTCTAATTTTCCCATCTTAAGGCCAAGAAAAATCTTTGAAGGCGGCATCCTTGTGATTTTTTTTAATACCTGGCGTTTATCCAGATTATATTTATCGATCACTATATGGAGCATGGCATCCAAAGGACTCCCTTCTCTGGGGCATCCGATACGGATGCCCGGCTTTTGCAAGTCAGCCGCAATTGTCACCTTCTTTGGGTCAACAAGCAATCCGTAGCCATATTTGTGTGTTCCGGAGACCACCTTTAAAGTCACCTTTCCATTGGCATAGGCGTTTATTGCCGGTATTAGACACATGTAAGCCACATTGACATCACCTCTGGCCAGACCTGCTGCCAGGGCCATGCCTGTAACATAGTTGTCAAAAGAAGTGATGTTTAGACCTTCGTCCTTAAACCATCCTTTATTCTTTGCAATATGGACACAGGCGGCATGGTCCGAGAACTCTACGGCCATGCCGATGGACGGATTGTCTTTTACTTCAGATGCAAATGCTTGTTCAAAAACAGACAGGGCAAGTATCCCTATAAAAAACGAACCGATTCTATTCATATTTTTTCCTCAATTGTATAGATGTTTAAAGTATGTTTGCAGGGAGATCCGTTTTCAAAGGAGGCCCCAGGAAAACTGATACCGCCACTGTAAAAAAGCCCAATCGGCCTGTTTATTACAGGCCTTATTCTCTGCAAATTCATCGGGCCAGAAATGACCGTATCCAAGTTGGATCTCATTTTTCCTGGGAAGATCAATTTGAAACACAATATCCAACTCTTTTCCCACTGCGTCTCCCGACTCTCCGGTCTTGTCCCGGTATTGCTTCGCGTTCAGATACCAGGCGTCTTTCTCTTCAGCTAGCCAAAACTTATGAAACTCAGCCTTGACATAACATCCATTCCATAGTTTTGCTTCCAAGTTAACCTGGGCGTCTTTCAAATTTTTCCAATGAAACAGATTCATCCTGCCATACATTTTGTCCCGGGCACCAAATGCGCCGTCAAAGGTCTCGTGGTCCCCATCTGTGGGGTCGGAATCTCCGGATGCAAAGCTGTATTCAACCGATACTCTGGGTTTCATGGCTGGGCACTTTAACTGATAGGCCAAAAGCATGTGATAGCCATAGGCTTTCAGGTCGTCGCTGGAATAGTCCCCGAACTCCTGAATATAAGTCATGTCAATATCTAAACCGTTTAGGTTGATTTTACAGATTCTGACCCCTGCATAATAAGCGTCAAGGCTCCCTGCCATGTTATCTTCGCCGTTGTACCTGTCGTGGTTATCCCTCTTGCTCATAAAGAACGGCTCAAAGACGAGGCCCAAAAGGTTTTGTGGCAGGGTGAAATGGCTGTATGAGCCAAATGACTCATAAGAATGCCGGTGTTTCAGGCTGAACTTGTCAGGTTCATGAATCATGGTTCTGCCGTAATAGGTATCCACAAACCCTTTTTCAAACGTGTAGGATATGTTTAACGCATCCCAGATCCATCTGCCCGTGTTTCCCCACTGGCCGGGACCGAACACCCGCTTGTTTCCATAAACGATTCTTTGTCTGCCCCCTTTAAAGGTAATGGGAACACCAAAAGGCCGTTTGATCTCGATATAGGTATCCGAGAGTTCCCATGGATCTTTATTGGGATTATGCCCACATCGGAATTCTTGGTTATAAAAATCACCCTCATCAAGGGCCATACCCCAGGCATCCGAGTGCTGCATCCATAGCGCCATACGGATCGTTTCCGTCGGTCTGTAGTCAAAGCCTGCCCGGAAGCGGCCCAATAGAAAACCATCATCAGATGAACCTTTTGGGGGATCATCGCCGTAATACTTCTGATTGAAATTTTCCTGAAATTCATATCGGAGACGGATATCCGTTCCAAAAACAAGCTTCTCCTCGGCCATTGCCTTTGAAACAATAAGAAATGAAAGGATAAAGAACGTTGATAAGCTAAAGCATAATATGGTCTTATTCACTATCCATTACCTCGATGTTACCTCCTTCTTTTGAATGGATCGTTCATAGCTTATATCGCCTATTTAGCTATCATTCAGCCATGACAGCAGCCATTTTTATAAAGGTTTTTGCCTTCGTATCAAGCCATTCCAGCCAGGCATCAACCGTTGACATTTTGAAATCCAATACAAGCCTATTGTAAGGGGCTTCTTCATTTTTGTATCTTTGCTGAAGTCCCTCCTTTGCCTTATCCATCACTTTAACCTGCCGATTTATCAGGTCGTCTCCTCCCTCTAACCCGAGGCGCTGGAAGAAAAATAGCTTTGTCAAGAATTCAACACGAAGGTCCCGCACATTGTCTGTCGAACAGTTCAACCACGCAAGAAGGGACTTTTTTCCTGCTTCGGACAAAGAAAAGACCCGTTTTGAGGGCCGGTCCTCCTGTGTTTCCAGGCTGGAGCTGACAAGACCTTCCCATTCAAGCCTCTTAAGGAGATTATAAAGCTGGCTGGTACCCACATGCCACGTGGATCCCAGGGCCTCACCCAGGAATTGCCTGATCTCGTAACCATGCTTAGGTCCGGACATCAAGGTTCCCAGCAAGACATATTCTGTGAATGGCTTTTTCTTCATTAGATACCCATCCTTCTTACATATTCCAAAAGAGACTATTCTAAGTTGGAATAGCAGTCAATGAAAAATTGGAATCAATTTCAGGGCTCGAAACGGTGGATTCGTGTCTGAACGGAAAATCCCTTCAGACACAATTTTGAATGTCTAATTCTAAATGTTGAGTTGAGAAAAGGAACAGCCCGTGCCTCATTTCATGCTTGAGCCACGAATGTATGATAGGAGACACTAGGGAGTGTCTCCTTTCAGAACCTCTTTGAGCATCTCCTCCAGTTTTTCCTCAGCAGTTTGGTCTGCGTACTGAGGCAGTTCAACATCCGGGTAGAGGCTGAACACCCCTTTCATAATGACATCCGTGTGCGGAGGGCATCCGGGCAGGTGTTTGCCCATGTCCTTCCGGTGCTGCTGGCAAGTGCCCAAGAAAATATTGGTCTCATCGGGTTTGGGTTCGGCCTCTGTGACCGGTCCCAGAAAGAGGTTGACCTTTCTCTGAAAGGGCCGGTCAATCAGGAGTTTCCCAGGGTGTTGGGGATCGGGCCGTCTAAGTTTAAACAGCACGAAATGGAGGTATCCCCTGCAACCGGGACAGGCGGTTTCGGCATGGACAAAAAGATTTTCACCACCCTCCAGGTTGATGTCAGGCTGTTTGAATGGGCTCCTGACCTCATCGATAGAGACCCCCGTAACATGGATCTTCTCGGGTTCAATGGGGCCCATCCCCTGCATATGGGCGACCCGCACCGGAGGAGAAAGGGCCGGGTCGAGCCCCATGATACTCATGGTTACGGCGTCGGTTGCCACGGCGTTGGTCCCCCCGATGAGCAGGTTCATGGGTTTGGGCGAGCCATTGACCGGCCCGAAATCTTCCTGTGCCGTCAGGCCGTCGATGATAATGAGATTCGGTTTCACGAGATGGTGAATATTGACGAGGTTCTGCCAGAGCCCGAAATAATGGCTCATGTATTTTTCCAGGGGAGGAAGCGCTCCCTGGAGGTTCTTAATGCTCAAGGAGGCTATGGCGGCAAAATGGATCTTCATCACCGGGACATTGATAATCGTGTCTGCCTTTTCAAAAGTCACGGGAATATCCCGGGAGAGCATCCTCTTCCCCCTGGGTACGGCTTTTTTGACGAGTTTATCCTGGTGCAGATCCACAAGACTGACCTTGGCGGGATCCAGGTCTATTAAGGTATCGTAGCCGTAAAGCTCGAACATCTTGGTGGTTTCAGCCCGGTTGATGGATGACCCTTCGGCGATTATGATCTTTCCGGCCACGGGAAGGAGGACCTCGACAAGGGCCTTCAGGAGTCCCAGATCGGTCACAACACCTCCCATATAGACGCCGTCCTTCATGCCGTGATCCGCGACGACATTGGGTTTTATGACAACAGTCTGCCCTGTCTTTACAAAGGCCTCCAGACCGCCCAATGAATCAAGGATACTTATGATAGCCGTCTTGATCTCATCGTGAGTATGGGTAGGGGGGACCTTTTCCACGACAACCGTTTCCGTTCCCGGGTATTCCTCTGAAGGTCTTTTCCCTGCAATCTTTTTGAGGTATACCGCCGTACTCAGGTCCAATTTAGCAAGATCAAAACCATCTGATGTGTAGGTCCGCGTGGGTCGGAACCCATAGTCCACCAGAACACGGTAGGCGTCTTTATCCGCCCTGAGAACCTCGGCCGCCACAAGGCTTTCTTTTTCGATCAGGGCATCCATGCCCTTTCCAACTTGATCCTTATTGACCAGAATCTGTTCCACAAGGCTTTTGTGGGGGTTATATACGATCCAACCGACCGGTCCGGATTCTCCCGCAACATTGTAAACGATGATGTTGTCATCATGCGCCCATTGCTTTAACAGATGCCCGGCATAATCCCCTTCAGTGCCAAGGGCTTGATAATACCGAACCAGACTATCCTTAAGGTCCTGAGACAGATTTCCTTTTTGCAATGTGATATTCAATGACATCGTTCTCCTTCACCGAGGCTCGTCCGCCCGTAGGCGGGATCTCTACTGCGATTTGTCTGAGTGGGAGTTTAGGGAATTTCGGTTTTGGTGTCAACCTCGGCCCGCTACAGCCCTCGCGCCGTCTAGAAGATATCCACTCCTTCACCTTACGAGCTTTCCATCTTCGCCTCACCAGAGACACCCACAGAACCATGGCGCGACGCTTTCATTGACATACAAGCCAGAATTCTCATACACTGACAGCGCAAAAAGCGACTTCTTATCAACTGGTTAATAAGGATTTAATCGTTCCATTGCAATTCTTGAATTTTGAGCTTTGATTAGGGAATATTGAAAATGACCAGACCGACTAAATTAATCAATAAGAACTTTTTTCTCCTATGGCAGGGGCAACTGGTGAGTCTGTTAGGAGCACAGGCCTACTCTATAGCAATGATGTTCTGGATCAAGCACCAGACAGGATCTGCAACTTTGATGGGTCTTGTGATGATGGTTTCTCAAATTCCCGCCGTGCTTCTCGGACCTATATCAGGTGTGTTTGTGGACCGATATTCCCGATGGAAAATCATAGTGGGGAGTGATCTTATCAGGGGGTTTGTAACTATAACGCTCGCAACGCTGGTATTTCTCAGTCCTGATGAGCACAAGATAATAATTGTGGCTTTATTCACGGTGGGACTAATATCATCGACAGTCGCTGCATTCTTTAATCCCGCCATAACCGCGTCAATCCCGGAACTGGTTCCATCTGAAAAGCTGGCGACTGCCAATTCCATGCACGCCTTTTCATACCAGGCGTCTAATACTGTTGGCATGGGAATTGGAGGAGTCCTTTTCAGGATTATGGGGGCATCGACGCTCTTCTTTATCGACGGTATTACATACATATTTTCCGCCATAAGTGAGATGTTTATCAAGATACCACAACATTTTCCTGATGAAAAAACAGACGCGAAGAGTACTTTAGACCACCTGCTTGATGACATCAAGGAAGGATTCCTTTTCATCTGGCAGAATAAAGGCATGCTTCATCTCTTTTTTACCTTTACCCTGTTGAGTTTTTTTCTGGTTCCCGGAATGGTATTGACACCATTTTTTGTTGAGGATTACCTTATGGCTACATCCGACTGGTACGGCTTTATAACCGGCGGTATCGGTCTTGGCAGCATAATAGGATTTGTTATTGCGGGAGGTGTTAAGGCCTCAGGACCTGTCCGGAGTAAAATGAATATAACAGCGATTATATTATTTAATTTATTCTTGACACTGTTTGGTTTTATAAGGGCAAAGGAACTGGCGGTTATAAACATGTTTATGGGTGGAATTATGATGGGGTTCTTTCAAGTAAATGTCCTTACCATTCTTCAGCAGACTACCCCGGACTGGATTCGAGGCAGAGTGTTTGCTGTGCTGGCCACTATAACCGGTGCGTTAACACCAGTAGCAATGGGTATGATCGGTGTTATTACCGATCTGCTTAATCAGAATGTCCCTCTGGTCCTGATCTCCGGTGGTGTCCTCAGTTTCTTCTCTTGTGTCATACTGGCATTCAGCAAGGCATTCCGTGAATATATGGCCTATGAACCCGGTCCGGAAGAAGCGGTGGAGGAAAAGGGACTTGATCCCGCATGACATAATAAGATGCTCTGGTCAATTTATTACTTAGTGCTTTTATTCCGGCTATTCCATTTGTCATGGACTTTTTGCGCTGATAGAAACGACGGGCTTCCGAATAATACCTTATGGCAGAGTTGGCCGCTTCAACATAGCACAGCCAAGATATTTATTACCGTACTTTCGGTTTCCTTTCACCAGAGTCACTCACAATATCATGGGGAGACGTATTCATTGAAATACGAGCTAGAATTCTCAACCACTGACACCACAAAAAGCGACTTCCTATCAACTCAACTAGATAATTTCTTTGTCTCTCTGGGGAATTTAAGCTGATTGTTGTCGGATAATACTAAAGATTCCATATTTTCAAGTGGCTCAGATCAATATCCGGTTTGCCAAGTCTTCTTTCCTTAACAAATTCTCCATGGCAATCTGAACCTCCGGTAATATAAAGGTTATTCTTTTTGCATATTTCCCGACAATATTCGGTTACTTCCGGGCTGTTTTCCGGGTGGTGGCATTCTAACCCGTCGATTCCCATCTCCAATACTGCTGAAACGGTTTTTTTAAAATCATTTCCGTATAATCCTGACCCAGGATGGGCAAGCACTGGAATGCCTCCTGCCTGTTTAACACAGGATATTGCTGCTTCCGGTTTTACATCCACATTCATTGTGAAAAAATCTTTTTTTCCGTCAAAAAGATCAAAGAACTCCTTATAGGTTTGACAAAGGCCTTTGTCTATTGCGTAGTTCAAGGCCTTCCATCCACCGCGTTCCGGATGGTTTTTATACTTGCAGTACTCATCCGGTGAAACGGGGTGCCCCATCTTCATAAGTATGGCCATACTATCTCTATTTTTGCGTTCAATAAAAGCCCTGTTTTTTAAAAGGACATTGTTCAATCGTTCGTTTTCTGTATCAATGTTATAACCAAGTATATGAAAAATTTGACCTTCATTATAGGTGTCAATCTCAACACCTCTAATAAATGTTAAATTCGTGCCAATTGCCAGATCGGAAACGGCTGCAATATTTTCAACAGTGTCATGGTCAGTAACTGAGAAAATCTGGATTCTTGCATGAATAACATTTTGGATCAGCGCTTCCGGGGACCAGGTCCCATCAGACGCGCTTGTATGAATATGTAAGTCTATCTTCATTATAATGAATCCTTTAGAATTTCTATGACAAGTCTATTTATTGTTTCTCTGCTTTAAAGCCTCCGAACAAAGCGAATATGCCATATTTAAAATAGCAGTCCACATCAGTAAAACCTGTTTCTCTTAACATTTCAAGATGGGTCTTAAGAGGGTCAGGGAAATCATCTGGGCTTTCCTTGTATTTTTCAGGGATTACCTCCATTCCAGCGCTTTTCTTCTTGTCAGGATATTGGTCAATCCATTCCCTCCATAAGGATAGATACCATTCTTCAATCCTGTTTGACAGTGGGGCAACAACATCATTATGGACAAAGCATCCTTCCGGATTTAAACGATCATAGATTCGTGAATAGAGTCGTTTCTTGTCTTCGAAAGAGAGGTGGTGAATAGCAAATGATGAGTATATAAAGTCATACTGATCTTTCAGTATTTGAGTGTTGATAATATCCTGAAAACTTGCCTGGATATATTCAACATGTGTTCGGCCTTCCAGCCTTTCGTGAGCTGCCTCAAGCATATCAGCAGAGCCATCTGTGAGTGTTATATTTGCAGGAGAAAAAATTTTTGACAACTCTTCAGCAAAAAAGCCGTCACCAGAGCCAAGATCCAATACTCTGATCTCCTCCACCCCTGAAAAGAAATAAGAGTACAGCGATTTAGTGACTTCAACAAAACGCCTTCTAAATGGCATATAAATATCGGCAGAGTCCCTGTACATTTTAGAGAACTCACTGTTCGCCCATCTTGTTTTATTAAATTCCACCATTCTATACTCTTTCCTTTTTGTTCTAGTGTAAACCTGGTTAAACAATTGTCAATGTATAGTCGTCACACCTCCCGTATACAATCATGGGACGAACCACAGTCGAGAGCCTCAAGATCGAGCGAGAAGTTATAAAGAGGATCCTCAAGCACCTGGACCTTTGGCCTGTCGAGAGCCTCAAGGTCGAAAGAGTGGCTTTGTGTCGACCAAGAGTATCCGGAGGCTTGCCCGCCTTGGGCGTGGTAGACCCCAGCCGATTTTGAAGATGTCGGACGGGCTAAGAGGATACGTGTGCTCAAATTTCCTTAAAGGCACTTACTTTTTGGGAAAACTGCCCTGGCGCCGCCTAGGAGATATTCACTCATTCACCTTACGACCTTTCCATCTTTGCCTCACCAGAGACACCCACAATATCATGGGCGACCTATTCATGGACATACGCCAGAATTCTCATACACTGACACCATAAAAAAGCGACTTCTTATCAACTCAACTATCAACTCAACTCAACACCCTTTAAAACATCCCCAATGGGGGCGCTTCCTCGGGATCAATATGGACATCCAGGAGAGTGGGGCCGTTGCGCTCACACAAAGTCTGAAAATTAATCCCGGCGAGGTCTTCATCATTCCTGAGGGTATAGGCCATGGCCCCCACTGATTCGGCCATCATAGCAAAATCAACCGGCGGAATGGAGAGATCAATACTCTCTGTGCCTGTCAGACGATGCGCGTGTTTGATCATTCCGTAAGCCTGATCATTTAACACCACAAATATGACCGGCAAGCGTTCAGCGACTGCTACCGTGATCTCCTGACCGCTCATCAAAAAACAGCCGTCACCGGTAAAACATACAACGGGTCTATTTCGATTTCCCAAGGATATTCCCACTGACGCACCAATGGCCCAGCCCATGGAAGCAAATCCAATTGAAAGATAGTAGTTCTCCGGTCGTTGACTGAAAAAATAATGAATCGACCATGGGACGCTGTTGCTGTTGTCTATGAGAAAGCGAGTCTCAGAAGGAACTCTCTGTACGATATCACGTATGACCTTTTGAGGCTTAATGGGCCCTGTGCCGTTTTTCCCCCAACTCTCTTCCGATGATTGCACTTTGATTTGGCAAGGGACATATGGCCTTCTTTCGGAGGGCTTGGATGCTGAATTCAATCTGACCTCTGGAATCACCTTTTCAAACCTGAAGACCAATTCCTGAAATATACGACTTATGGTCCCACAAATCTGTAGGTGGGCATGGGGAGAGCGATGAAAAAAGGCCTTTGTATTATGGATATGAACAAGCCTGTCATTGAGTAGAGCATGATCCCATCCGCTGGTTGACCATTCATTAAGATTTGTCCCTGTCGCGAGAACCAGCCCAACAGACTTGTCTGTCAAGGCTTCACGGGCGCTCATGTGTCCTGCAAATCCAAAAACCCCTTTGGCCAGCGGATGATAGGGATCTATCCATGACTTCCCCCGCTGCGTCGTCACAATCTGAGCATCGAATATCTCGGCAAATCTGACTATTTCCTCGGAAGCACCACCGCAATCATGACCCACCATGACAACCACTCTCCGTTTTTCTCTCAACATGTTTTCCAGTTTCCCGGAAAGCCTTTCCAGTGCTTCGAGATCGATCATTGATTCAGGCCGGTCCAGTAGTCGCTCTAGGTTTGGGAAGGAAATGTCAGCTTCCCAAGACGTACCCAAGATATCAACCGGAATGCTTAGATGCACCGGACCTTTGGGGTGTTGGAAGGCCTTTATCAGTGCGGCGGCAAGTTTCCTTTCTAGCTGGTTTGCATGAGAAATCAGAGTATTATACCGAGTACAGTATTGGAACATCCCTACAACATCCGTCACGTCGGCAGAGGATTCCTGAAATGCCCCAAAACCGAAATCTTGAAGTGTGGTTTGCGCTGTAATCACCAACAAGGGGACATGGTCTGCATAGGCAGACGTAAGGCCTGTGATGAGATTTGTTGCCCCGGGACCTGTGGTTGAGCAGCACACCCCGATCTTTCCAGTCTCACGGGCATACCCATCAGCCATGAAGGCGCCACCAGCCTCGTGACGGCTCAATACGGAACGGGGGCCACCCCTTCTTTCACTACGCTGGAGCGCATCATAAAGAGGGCCGATGGGGCTTCCAGGAACACTAAAGACATATTCCACGCCCAATTGTTCTAAATAGTTCACGATCAAATCACTTAGAGTCATTTCTTTCACCATTAGAATTGGGTAGTGTCTGTAGTCAGACATATCATAGAGTTTTTATAACCCACAAACTCTTTCATCAAGGAAGGGGAACCCAAAATAAGAAATCGTTGCGCAATTTCGCAAAAAACGCACCTTTGTCGCTCCAAAAAGGGAATTCCGACACAATCAAGGTATAAAATTGCTTCGCAATTTTATACAACGCGGCTTCACCGCTTTAGCACTTTGGCAAATCTATTGCTTCTAGCGGGGCCCTGGAAAGAGATTGCTGAGCCCCTCAAATGATCGATAGGAGTAAACAGTGACGAAAAAGGAAATTCCTATACAATCAAGTTAGATGTTCAAAATCCCCCTTGAACAGTGAGATCTAATGGTTTATGGTCATCAAACTTGATGGAGCGCCGACCCGTCCTCCGCAGCCCGCCATCCATAGCAAGCTATTGCGGAGGACAGGTAGCCTTGCTACGGAGGGTGGAGGGCGCATTAGTATAATCGCGCTGTGATTTTATCAAAGGAGCAAATGATGACTGAAGTAATAAAAGGTGTTTATCACATCCCGGGGCAGGATGAAATGATCCCGGACTCTCATGTCTATATCATAGGGGACCCATCTTCTCAGGATCTCTCCCTGGTTGACGTGGGTTTGACCGGGAAGGGACGGTATAAGATAAGTTCCATTAACGACTTTGGAGTTAAGCTGGAGGACATTAAGAGGGTCATCATGACCCATACCCATTTTGATCACATCGGTTGTTTTGCTGAAATAAAAGAGCAGATCCCATGGGCGGAACTTTGGGTGCACACTGCCGAGGCAGAAGAACTGGAACAAGGGGATGAGAGGACAGTTTACGGCATGGATATGTTCCAGAGCATGTGTCAGACGCAGTACGATATTGAGCCCGGCGCCTTTAAGTTCAAGGTGGACCGCAGGCTTCAAGACAGGGAAACCCTGCAAATAGGCGGCATGACCTGGGATGTGCTCTCTATCCCCGGGCACTCTCGAGGCAGCATCGCCCTTTATCATGCATCAAACAAGATCCTCATCCCGGGCGATGTGGTCTATGCCGATTATGCCATCGGCCGGTTTGACCTTCACGGCGCAGATGCTACCGCCCTTAAGGATTCCCTGATGCGGTTGGCTGAACTGGAGGTGGATATCCTTTTACCCGGGCATAATCGGATCGTGAAAGACCTGCCTGCCGGTTACATTTTAAAGACAGCCCAGCAATGGGCACCCTACTTGACTTGATGTGACCCAGCACCAAGAGATGCTATTGCAGAAAGGTAACGGTCATCCCTTTTTTGACGCCACTTCCCTGGGTGATTTCACACGTGGCGATCTTTTCCTTCACTGTTTTGGCTTGAACGGATGCAACTTTTTCCATGGCCTCATCCAGTATTTCCCCTGTGTCGGGATCTCTCAGGACTGTGGACGTTCCGACATCAAAAACCTGTCCAACGGAGACGCCTTCTCTGGTTCCCCGGTTGATGTATACCGTGTTTCCCTTTACGAGAACGACTTTTCCTGTCCAGGGGATATTTGCCAGGCTGGAGGTCAGAAAGGCAACTCCTTCGTCCACCGCCTTTTCGACGGCCTTACCGGCATTGGTTTTCTTAAACCCCCCTACATCACCATGGAACCCCCCTTTACTCAGGCCAATGGAAAGCCCTTTCTTGGTGACTTCCCCATAGCACTTCTTAGATGCCATCACTTGTCCCGTGGTGGAATCGACAATATACATAACAACATTGATCTCGGCCTTGCTCCCCTTTGCGCCGATCCTCACGCCTTTGTACCCAATACCCCCTCCGCCTCCAGCGGTTCCATCCGCGAAATGGGTGATTTCACCCTTCACGAGTAATTGGGCCGGCGTCATTTGTCCTGTTACGACCACTTTTCCCCCACCGGCCGTTCTACCGCTGGCCGCCAGATCCTGCTCTCGCATGGCCTCATTTCTCATGTCTTTTTCACCAAGCACGATGAATCGCCCGGTCTGGTTCAGGGTGTCTGTGAGGACTGCCCCCCAGGCGTGTCCCAGATCCCATTGGCCTCTCCAGCCGGAGTGGTTCTCAAACTTTGAAACGGTAATGCTATAGCGCAGACCACTACCTTCAGCAAAGCATGGTCCGGCCGCTACAGACAGCAAGCCAAAAAGGACAACGACAGCCAAAATTCCCTGAAATTTCTTCATGTTGGACCTCCACATTATTCATTCCACATTTCTTTTAGTATAGATGAAAACCCAGTTTCTGTCAAACAATCTTATGGTTGAATCACGATCCCACCCGGGGATGTGGCTGCCCTGTTTCTGATTCAGGGCAAAACCATTGCTCAAAAAAACGGAAACGGTTGAAATCCTGTGATTAGTATATACTTTGTGCTATGATTATAGATTCACAAAAATTCGACTGCTAAGGAGGTAGGGATGTTTGAAGTTACTGAGA
>Ga0307419_10001318_pt1 | contig 12862 bp, 13 predicted proteins | sample SalMarWE160230MG_2_FD_202512 | JGI IMG/M metagenome (GOLD analysis project Ga0307419, IMG submission 202512) | Salt marsh sediment microbial communities from the Plum Island Ecosystem LTER, Massachusetts, United States - WE1602-30 | ecosystem: Environmental > Aquatic > Marine > Intertidal zone... | reverse complement strand
GGCCACCATGATGCGGAGTTCTTTGGAATCTTCTTTATGCGAAACATCGATCAATGGCGTCTCCCAGCCTTGGGATCTTTCGATGATGTCCTGGTATCGTTTGTACGTTTCTTGTGTTGTGGTCTTCAAGAAAAGACGGCATGCGATTTTCTTGAGGTCTGTCTCTTCGGGGTAGACTTTTTCTGCACAGAACTGCGTCCTATTGACCTGGTAGAGCCGGAGATGTTTCGCTCTCCTTGGTTTTCCCGTTGTCCTGTACGTCTGAAGTCTGGAATTGGGGTATTTTTCCTCGATTCGACGCTCGACTTCCAGGGCCCGTGAATGCTGGTCGTCCACCAAGTAGATGGCTTCGTCCTTGTGCTCTGTGGCCAGGTCGATCTGTAGGGCTGTCTTTTTCTGGAGGGAAGCCATGATGGCCGCTGATTTGATGGCTTCGATGTGACTGGCGATCGTTTTGAGAGGCGTTGTTTGAAAATAGTAGGCATCCATCCCCAGCCCGGTCGAGAACCATTCGACCTCGGCTCTAACCGTACTTTTGGCATAATGTCCATGGCTGAGGATGATGTCTTCGATCTCTTTGAGTTGTGCCTGCCTCAGCACTGTTTTTTTTGCGATGTCTCTTAGGTTTTTCATAGGCGCTCTCCTGATATGTGAGGGGCTTTTTAGGCCTTTGGCTAAATCTCGATATCCATTTTCTCGAGGATCATCTCGGTCCCTTCCAGCGTCTTGAGGTTGGTGGAGCCGCAGTGGTCACAGATAAAGATGAAGTCATCCTTAACCATGACCTTGTGACAATCCTTGCATTGGACTTTGAGGGGGACTTCCTTTATTTCCAGCTCGGCTTCGGATGCGATTGTGTCTTTTTTATAGATGTCAAAAGCTGTCACCAAAAACTCCGGTACGACACCCGCTAAAGCCCCCACCTGGAGTTTCACAGAGAAGATCTTTGTCCCCCTTTTTTCCCGGACTTTTTCCTCGAGGATTTCGAAGAGGTTGGCAACAATGGATAGTTCATGCATTGTCTTTACGGAGTTTTTTGAGGGTAGAAATCAGCTGGCCTACCAATTCTTCGACGCCTTTCCCCTTCAACGCGGAAACGGAAAAAACCTTTAGAGAGGGATTGATATCTTTGGCTTCCTTTACAGCCTGCCCGATATCGAATGGCAACAGAGGCACCAAGTCGGCTTTGGTGATGATCAACCAGTCCGAGGTGGTGAATGCTTTCGGGTATTTTTTGGGTTTATCATCGCCCTCAGGGGTGGATAACAGCACACACCGAATGTTCTCTCCCAGGTCATAACTGGCAGGGCAGACGAGGTTTCCCACGTTTTCGATAAAGAGGAAATCGAGGTCAGGGGGAATCTCTGGGAAGAGCTTGCCTATCATTTTGGCCTCCAGATGACAAGCTCCGCCTGTGATAATCTGCCACGCGGGGATCCCCTTGGCACGGATGCGATCCGCATCCCTCTCTGTCTCGATGTCGCCTTCGATCACAGCCATCTTGTGATCGGGTGTCAAACGTTCGGCGATGCTCTCCAACAGAGTGGTTTTGCCCGCACCCGGCGAGCTCATGAGGTTGACCGTCAAGATCCCCTTTTGACTCAGTTTTTTGCGGATGTCTGTGGCGATCTTTTTGTTGGACCCCAACAGGTCTTCCAGGACCAATACTTCCTTTTTTGTCATTTCTCTTCCAGGAGTTCCTTCAATTTCTGAATAATTTCGGGAATGGCTTTGGTCATTTCAGGTGTCAAGCCTTCCCCCATATTGTACAGGTTTTTCGCCTCGACGGCGATGATGTCGATTTTTGAGGGGACTTTGAGTCCCAGCTTTCTGCCGATGTCAACAGCCTGAGGGATGGAGACATAATGGGGGGAGGGACCGGGGATATACCTGAGATCACTGTGTTTCAGTGTGTAGACCTTTCCAGTGATCGGATCAGATTTTTTTATCGTATCGATGATGATGAGCCGGTCGTAGCCGATGACCACATCGAGCAGTTTTAAACCTGTAAGTGAGCACTCCTCAATGTCCACGTTCTTCATATATCGGGAAAATTCTTCTTTTAGTTTGGGGTCACTCTTCAGCTTCTGGATTACGGCAATACCGACACCGTCATCCCCGTACAGTTCATTTCCCAAGCCGAGTACCAAAGTTTTCATCATTGTATTCTTCAAATTTTTATTGTTTTTACTAATTTCTGCATTTTAGCATCATTTCTCAAAGGATCAAAGGGACGGAGGCGCATATTTTAGTTGCGAAATCGCTGGGTACACATAGGAAAAGGCCCGCTCGAGGAGCGGGCCCTCAACTGTTTTCTGCTTTGCGAATTCGTTACTAGCCGGACAACACCGGACCGAACGGATTTATTTTTTCAGCTTTTCGACAAGTTCTCCGTTATAATCGTAGATCTTAAGCTCAAGTGGCATGTCTCCGGGAAGACAGTGTGTGCCGCACGCATGGCAGGGATCATAGGGCCTGAAGGCCATCTCCGCCATGTTGAGTAATCCTTCGGACACATTCCCACCCTTGATGAACGTCTTTGCGGCTTTTTCGATGGACATGTTGATCGCTGCAGCGTTGTGGACGGTGGCAACGATAAGGTTGGCTTCCTCCATGATCCCTCTCGAGTCAGTCTTGTAGTGGTGGATGAGCGTTCCTCTGGGAGCTTCGACGATGCCCACTCCTTCATTGGGAGTGTCTGTGGGGATGTTGCGAATGTCCGGGTCTGTTATGGTTTTATCTTCCAGGAGGGCCTTCATGTCTTCTGCGGCCTGGAGAGTCTCAATGAGGCGCGCCCAGTGATAGGCAAGGGTGTTGTGGACGGGCTTGCCACCCAGCGTTTCGTACATTCTCTCATAGTGCTCCTGTGCCAGAGGTGTGGCCATGCCGTCTGCGGCATTCAATCGGGCTAGAGGTGCAACGCGATAGATGCCGCTCTCTTTGCCCTCTGTAAAACCTTTCCAGCCGACTTTTTTCAGGAAGGGGAACTTGATGTAGCTCCAAGGCTCCACATGCTCGGAGATATGGTCCAGGTATTCTGAAGGGCTGAATTTGCAGAATTCCTTTCCCTCAGGATCGACCACACGAACATCTCCATCATAGAAGTCGATTTTGTTATTTTTGTCCACCAATCCCATATAATAGGTGACGATCTTGTAGGCATTGCCCACAACGATGTCCACATATTCTTTGTTTTTGAGAACAACATCATCGAAGATCTGGAGCGCGAACTGGGCAAATTCCACAGCAAAGTTAGCCGTTTCTAGGAATTGTACTCTATGTTCTTCATCCAGTCCTTTGGAAACCCCACCCGCGATTCCACAGATGGGATGGATGACCTTTCCTCCCAGGTAGCTGATGATATCCCGGGCTTCTCTTCTCGCCCGGATGACTTTGCCTCCAACTTCAAGGCCGACTTTCCCGAGTACGCCTAGGATATTCCTGTCGGCGGCAAGAGCTGTCGGGCCTACGACAAAGTCGGGTCCACCCAGGAAAAAGAAGTGAAGCGTATGATCTTCGAATTGGAACGCATTGTAGATGAGCCGTCGGATTTTTTCGGCAGTGGGCGTCGGTTTGACGTTAAACACAGCATCATTAGCTTTTGTAGAGCACATATGGTGTGTTGTCGGGCAGACACCGCAGATCCGCGGGGTGATTCGGGGCATCTCTTCCACAGGGCGTCCCACGGCAAACTGTTCGAATCCCCTGAGTTCTGGAATCTGGAGGATGGCTCGATCGACATCACCCTTGTCATCCAGGAAGATCTCGATTTTGCCATGACCTTCGAGCCGTGTGATCGGATCAATTGTGATTCGTTCACTCATTTTATGGCCTCCATTCGTCTCCGTCGTAGAATCGATGAGGGCAGGCTGAAACGGTAGAATGTGCCTGCGGGGTCAACGATCGTATCGACGAGTTTTTCAATCTCTTTCTCATCGTCTGTATCTAAAATCGATGCCAGGGATGAAAGGAACTTGGCCCCCTGGTCATAGACCTGGTCTGTGGGGCCGAAACAGCCACGGCAGGGCATGTTTCCGATGATACACCGTTCACCGCAGCCCGTTCGGGTCGCTGGCCCCATGCAGATGATGCCTTGCGCCAAGAAACATTTTTCGGGGTCGATCAGGATTTCCCAAGGTCTCTTGATCTCGGTCATCACCATTTTTTCCGGTTTGCTGTCATTTCTGTCGCAGTCGTCACAGAGGGATTTGTTCGGGGAAAGCACAGATCCTTTCGGAGGTAGCTTTCCCTCGAGGATAGCCAAGATGGCATTCATGATCAGGTCCCGAGGAGGAGCACAACCAGGAAGATAGTAATCCACATCGATCACTTGGTCTAATGTATAGACTGTATCGTAAAATCTGGGCAGGGTTAACTCTTTGCCGTCTTCCAGGACGGTGACTTCCTGTGGAACAACTCCGTCAGGATTATCTGTTGATGGAGTCGTGTGGTAGGCCCGGTTAAAGATCGTCTCTTTGTTCCAGAAGTTACCCAATCCCGGAATCCCTCCGAGATGAGAGCAGCTCCCATGGGCCACGATAAGCTGGCATTTTTTTCTCAAGAGTTCAACCATTTCCTGTTGTTCAGACAGTCTGATGGCGCCGTTGATGAAACCCACAGCGATGGATCCATCCTTCATGGCTTCTACGTCTTTTTTCTTGAAGTCTAACGCAACGGGCCAGAATACGATATCCACGGCCTCGACAACTTTGAGAATATCCTCGGCGAGGTCAATGATAGACTCCTCGCAGCCCCCACACGAGGAACACCAATAAAATGCAACCTTAGGCTTCTCTGTGCTCATTCGCGCCTCCATTCCAGTTTAAAGGTCCTAACTGTCTTATTTCTTCTGTAAATTCATCGCAGACTTTCTGAAATTTGGCTCCTTCGGCAGCTGAGACCCATTCCAATCGGAATCGCTCTTTTTCGATGCCTAATTGTTCTAACATTTTTGTAAGGAGCCTATGCCTTCTCAGAGCGTTATAGTTGCCTTCTTGGTAGTGGCAATCTCCTGGATGGCATCCGGAGATCAAGACGCCGTCTGCGCCTTCCTTGAATGCTTTCAACACAAATTGAGGGTCGACCCGACCACTGCACATGACACGGATGATGCGCATATTCGGCGCATAGGTCATGCGAGCCGTTCCAGCGAGGTCGGCACCTGTATAGGAGCACCATGTACACAAGAAGCCAACTAATTTGGGATCAAAAGTTTCACTACTCATAGTTGACCTCCTCTTGGCTGATTTTCGTTATTTTCCAAAGCAAACCGGACATTATACCGAAACAGTCCTTGACTTGTTAGAAAAATTTTCATTCGATAAATATTCCTTCGATCTCGGCAAAAATCTGTGCATCCCGGAAATGCTTCTGCTGTGAAGCGCCGCTGGGGCAGGCGGATACACAGGTCCCGCAGCCCTTACACAGGGCGTCGTTGATGACAGACACGCCCTTTTCCTTGTCATATGTAATGGCCGTGAAGGGACACAGACTGATGCACAGCTGGCATCCCGCGCACAGCTCCTCATCGATCTCTGCTGTGATCGGCTCGAGCTCGAAGGTTCCTCTGTCTGCTAGAGATAAAGCTTCTGCGACGGCTGCTCCTGCTTGAGCGACTGTATCGGGAATGTCTTTCGGTGATTGGCATGTACCGGCCAGGAATATCCCGTCAGAAAAGGTCGATACCGGAGCGAGCTTTGGATGTCTTTCAAGGAAGAACGTATCTTGGCTGCAGGAGATGTTGAAGATCTTGGCGATCTCATTCTGGTCCATGCCCGGTTCAAGTCCTGTGGAGAGTATGACCATGTCGACAGGGATGCGGCGGACGGCGCCGATGAGCGTGTCTTCCACGCGAATGATGAGCTTGCCCTCCTCATCGTCGGAAAGGGCCATATCCGTGACTTCTGAGACGCGGCCTCTTATAAATTTTGTTCCTTCATCTAAGAGACGATGGTAGAATTCTTCATACCCTTTTCCGAAACAGCGCATGTCGATGTAGAATTCATAGACTGTCGCATCGGTCTTTTCATGGAGGAGATGAGCAAACTTGAGGGAATACATGCAGCAAACTCTAGAACAGTATTCGTTGTAATTCTCATCTCGAGAACCCACACAGTGAACGATTCCGACAGATTTTGGTTCTTCACCGTTGGCGAGCTTGACCTTGCCTCCTGTGGGGCCCGAGGCATTGACCAGCGTTTCGAACTCTAATGCGGTGACGACGTTGGAGAATCTGCCATACCCATAGGCCGGGATTCGGCTGGCATCGAAGGATTTAAATCCTGATGCCAGGATCACCGTGCCCACTTCCACTTCGATCTCTTCATCCTGAGCCTCATGGTCGATGGCTTCTTTGGGGCAGATTTTGGCGCAGATCTTACATTCACCGGTCTGGAAATGGATACACGCGTCTTCATCGATGAAGGGAACCATGGGTACGGCCTGGCGGATGGGGACTCTAATCGCAGTTGTCGGGCCGAGCATCATCTCGTTGTGAATCACTTTCCGTCCATGCAGGTCTTCTGAAGTGATGCACCCAGTGGGACAGAAGAATGCACAAGCGGTGCACCCTATGCATGCTTCGGACGGTTCATCAAATGGAGGAGCGACTCTTCTTTCCTTTCCTCGTTCTACGAAACTGATAGCGTTCGCCCCGACGATCTGCTCACAGGTGCGAACACACAGACCGCAGAGGATGCATTTTTCATCCGGATCTTTAATCGAGAACCGAGTTTTTTCAATCCCCAAGTTTTTTGCGATTTCTTGGACGGCCTCGGCTGCAGGAGCTTGGGCCATAAGCATTTCGACATTCATACGACGGGCGGATACTGCTTGCTCTGATTCTGTGTTTACGACCATCCCTTCTCGGACTTTTGTGTTACACGAGGTGACGATATCGACTTTATTGCCGACTTTTGTTTCCACAACACACACGCGACATGCGGCATAGGGCTCTAGAACAGGGTGATAACACAGAGTAGGGATCTCGATGTCCAACTCCTTGGCAGCTTGGAGTATGGTCGTGCCCTCATCCACCTTTACGGATTTGTCGTTGATCGTGAGCGTAATTTTTTTACCATTTTCGCTCATTTGCTCCCTCCTTTACTTTCTAAATCACACCGGAGGCAACGTTTGGCCTCCTTAATGCACATCTCTTTTGTCATTGCAACCTCGACTTCTTTGAAGCTTCTCCGTTCTTCGACGGGGATGCAGGGGATTTCAAGCCTTTCCGACTCAGCGGCTTCTTCGGGCGTCAATTCCACGAGCGGCACTTCCAGCCGCGGTACGGTCGGTGTGTATTTCCTCTCGAGCTTTTCTCCTCTGAGGTGCTTGTGGATCGATTCCCCGGCGATCTTACCGGATCGCATAGCCTCCAAAACGGTTGCGGGCCCGGAGACAACATCGCCTCCGGCAAATATCCCGGGCACATTTGTGGCCATGGTTTCGGGATCGACCTCCAGGGTGTTCCACTTGGTGATGTTGAGCTCTTTTTTCCCATTGAGGAATTTGAGGTCGGGAACTTGACCGATAGCAGGAATGATAGTATCAACTTCAAGCTCGAACTCACTCCCCTCCACTTGTTTGGGCCTTCTTCGTCCCGTATCATCGAATTCAGTCAGTTCCATCCGGATGCACTTTATCTTAGAAAGGTGTCCGTTATCAGTATAGGCTTCGATCGGAAGGGTCAGGTATTCGATCTTGATTCCCTCTTCGAGGGCTTCCTTTATCTCTTCATCGTTGGCAGGCATCTCGAGCCTGGTCCTTCTGTAAAGGATGGTGACATCAGCGCCCAACCTCCACGCGGTTCGGGCTGCGTCCATCGCCGTGTTCCCGCCTCCGACAACGGCGACCTTCTTCCCGACCGTCGCTTCACCTCCCAAGTTGTATTTCTTCAAAAATTCAATGGGATCGATGATCCCCTCCACTTCTTCGCCCGGAATTCCCAGCTTTAAGTTCACAGGAGCCCCGGTGGCGAGGTATACGGCTTTGTAGCCTTGGTTGAAGAGGTCATCGACGGTGAGATCCTTTCCGATCGGTGTATTGGTTTTGATCTCGACTCCCATGTCTTTGACATAGTTGATATCATAATCGAGGACTTCGTTCGGCAATCTGTACTCAGGAATGCCCCAACTCAACATCCCTCCGGGCACGGATTCTGCCTCAAATATGGTGGGCTTGTAGCCTCGTTTGGCGAGTTCCCATCCAGCGGTCAGTCCTGAGGGGCCAGAGCCAACGATAGCGACTTTTTCCAAGTTTTGCTCGGGCCGTTTTATTTCTGGACGTCCGCCGTTTGTTCTTTCATGATCGGCCACAAACCGTTTGATGGCACGAATGGCGATCGGCTCTGCGATCTCTCCCGCTCTGCATCGCGTCTCGCAGGGATGGTTACAGACTCTGCCGCAGACACTGGGGAGCGGATTGACCCAACGGTTGACTTCCAGGGCTTCCTGGAATTTGCCCTGCGCACAGAGAGCGACGTATGAGGACGCCTCGGTATCGATAGGGCAGGTGTGGTGACAGGGAGAACTCACGAGGGCATTGCAGACACCGGCTGCGCATTTTTTGTATTTGATGTGAGCTTCGTATTCGTCGCGGAAGTAGCGCAGAGTTGTGAGGACCGGATTGGGCGCTGTGTTGCCCAATCCACAAAGTGCTGTGGCTTTGATGTTTTTTGCCAACTCTTCCAGAAGGTCGATGTCTTCCATCACCGCTTCCCCGTTTTTGATCCTGGACAGGATCTCGAGCATGTGGGGGACGCCCTCTCGGCAAGGTGTGCATTTGCCGCAGGACTCGTCTTTCGTAAAGGTGAGGAAGTAATGGGCTAAATCCACCATACAGGTGTTCTCATCCATGGCGACCATTCCCCCGGAGCCCATCATGCCTCCGGCTTTTGCGAGTTCTTCATAGTCTACGGGTAAATTCAGCAGCCCTGCGGGAATACAACCTCCGGAGGGTCCTCCGATCTGAACGGCTTTAAACTTTCGATCCTTCAGAATGCCTCCGCAGATGTCGAAGATGATCTCGCCGAGGCTCAATCCCATCGGCACTTCCACGAGGCCGGTGTCTTTAACCTTACCGACGACAGAAAAAACTTTTGTGCCTTTGCTCAATTTTGTCCCGATGGATGAGTACCATTCTGCACCCCGGCTTATGATCGGGGAGACATTGGCCCATGTCTCAACATTGTTGATGTTTGTCGGCTTTCCCCACAGGCCACTCTCCGCGGGATAGGGGGGCCGTGGCCTGGGTTCACCCAGTTTTCCTTCGACTGAAGCCATGAGCGCCGTCTCTTCTCCACACACGAATGCTCCGGCTCCTCGAATAACCTTGACATCGAATGCAAATCCGGTGCCGAGGATGTCTTCACCCAGAAGACCGTATTCCCTCGCTTGATCGATGGCGATGTACATTCTCTGTATGGCTAGAGGATACTCATTCCTGATGTAGAGGAATCCTTCTCTTGCTCCAGTCGCCTTGGCTCCGATGAGCATTCCCTCCAGAACGGAGTGGGGGTCGGCTTCGACGATGGACCGGTCCATGAATGCTCCGGGGTCACCTTCGTCTCCGTTGCAGATGAGATACTTGGTATCCCCTTCGGATTTGCGGACAAATTCCCATTTGAGCCCCGTGGGGAATCCTGCACCACCCCTTCCACGCAGACCGGCGTTTTTGACCTCGTTGATGATCTCTTCAGGAGTCATATCTGTCAGGGCTTTGGCCAGAGCGGCGTATCCATCGCGGGCGATGTAATCGTCGATTTTCTCAGGATCGATCAATCCCCTGTTCCTCAGGGCGATGAGGATCTGTTTCTTGAAAAATCCGATATCGCTCATGACCGGGATGGGAGACTTTTCTGCGGGAGGAGTGTACATGTGTTTTTCGACCGGGCGACCTTTTAAAAAGTGTTCCTCAACCAGATTTGGAATATCCTCGATCTTAAGACGGTTATAAAAAATATCATCCGGCTTTACGACCAGCAGGGGACCAGCTTCACAGAATCCGTTGCATCCTGTTGTGACAACCAATACTTCATCTTCCAATCCCTGTTTTTGGATCTCCTTCACAAGAGCATCCTTGATCTCAATAGCACCGTTGGAGACGCAGGCCGTTCCCCCGCAGACCATCAAATGTATTCGGTAGAGTTTTTCTGCCATTTAATTCTCCTTTTTAGACGGTCCTCTCGCTACCCACGGCGAGAGCATATTCTTGAACAACGTTTCCGCCGACGATATGATTCTCAAAAATGGTTTTCACTTTATCGGGCGTGAGTTCGATGTATTTGATCGGAGGTTTCTCTAATATTTCCACAGTCATCATGGGCTCACGGCTGCATAGGCCTGCACAACCAGAATTGGTGAGGAAGATGTCCGTGATGTTTCTGTCTTCGATCTCCTTCAGCACAGCATCCATGATTCCGCGCGCGCCTGCGGCAATACCACATGTGCCCATATGAACCGTGACCTTTGTCTTGTGTGGACCACCCGCTCTGAGTTGTGATGTTCTTGCTGTTCTTTCCTTGATTTTGGCTAAATCCCCGATTTTTAGCTTAGGCATATTGTCCTCCTTTATTAGATCTTGTATTTATTGATGGTTGGCATAACTGTTGATTCTGTGAGTTTTCCGTGGATTTCTTTGCCGACCATCATTACGGGAGCGAGTCCACAACATCCCAAACAGCGGACCTCATCCAAGCTGAATTTTAAGTCTTCGCTCGTCTCACCCCGTTTGATCCCCAATTCTCTCTCGATCTTTTCCATGATACGCGCGCCGCCTCTCACATGACAGGCTGTTCCCAAGCAAAAATTGATGGGATACTTCCCTTTGGGTGTTAAGCTGAATGCCTTGTAAAAGGTTGCCACACTGAGGATCCGGCTGAGAGGAACATCCAGCTCTTTGGAGAGCATCTCGAGCTCTTCTCTGGGCAGGTAATTGTGTGCTTCTTGGATATCCTGGAGTATGGCCACGATAGCATGGGTATCTTTTCCGTATTTTTCGATGATTTCTGTGATTTTGCTTTCGATCATACTTACCTCCTTAGGTTCGCTAACCCTTCTATAATATTTTTTTTGATTATATGGATAACCTCTGGAGAGTAGATGGGAATACCATTGAGCTGTGACTTGATGTCACCCGTGTCCAATACGTATTTGGATTTGTCCGTAACATGAGTGTAACGAATATCCACATCATGACTCCCCACGATCAGAGTGATAAGTGTTTGATGGATATCTCCGAGAGGTTTGGTATCGATATGACTGGCTTGGAATGAGGCTACGACCTTGGTCCCTTTTCCGGGCGCGGATTCCAGAGAAAAGCGACCATTGGCGGTCTTTGCAGCCTCTTCAAGGAGCGAAAGGCCCAGGCCGAAGCGCCGTTCCTTCCGGGTGGAGAAGAACGGATCGAGCGCTTTTGCTTTTTTCTCTGCATCCATACCTTTTCCATCATCCATGATCTCTAGGATTAAAAGATCTTTCTTTTTGCTTTCCTCGACCAGGATAGAGATGTTTTTCGCGTGAGCTTTGACCGAGTTCTCAGCGATATCGAGGATGTGTAAAGAAAGGTCTTCCATTGGTTTTCCTAGTGAATGATTCTCCTTCCATCAGTATTCATCAAAGCTTTTTTTATTTCTTCGGTTGTTCCCCCCTCTATATAAAAAGAGGTGGTACCCCTCCCGATATCCTTGATAAAGTGAGCATCGGAAAAACAGGTGAGGGGATAGGGAAGGTTGAATTTTTCCATAGCGAGCTCAAAGGATATCGCAGGGGAAATTTCCAGGGCATCAAGTTCCAATCCTTCGGGAATAAAACCCAGTTGGCCGATGAGGCTGAACCTTTCGCGGTCGATATGAGAGGCGATGGCCAACCCGTTAAGCGCATGGATGGTCTTCACGACCTCTTCCACCGGAAGAGTGGACGCTCCGATCAAGAGTTTTTTGTTGAAGCCGAGCACTTCATCCTTTTCGTTGACAACAACCTGCATGCCAAATGCTTCTTCATCATTCTCTCCATGAAGATGAGCGTAAATGATCTCCTGGAGCTTCAGAGCCGAGTTCAATTCATCGAACAGAGCAAGGGTATGGACTTCCTCTTGGGAGGTGACTTCCATCCCCGGGAGGACGACGATCTCATATTTCTGAGCGGCTTTGATCAAGGCTGGAACATTCTCCGAGGAGTTGTGATCGCAGATGCCGAGGATGTCGATCTCCTTTGTTTTGGCTTGTTCAGCGATACCCGACGGAGACATCTCCAGCTCTCCGCAGGGAGAAAGACACGTGTGTATGTGGAGATCGGCTTTCATGGTCTTCAGCATGTCTTATTCCTTGGGTCCGATTAATCCATATATTTTCCCTGAGATTGCAAAGGCAGATTCCTCTGTTCTCAAGATAGGAACCTTTTCTTCCTCGGCTTTTTTTATGGTTTCCTCTTCGGGCTGCCGGTTGTTGACGATAACGATACCGCACAGCTCTTTGAGCTTGGCTACGGCCACGATATTCTGGTGGATCTGGAGAGTTATCCAGAGGTTTCCCTCGTTGGTGTTTGCCATGACATCGCTGAGGAGGTCACTGGTGTAGCCGTCCGTGACTTCCAGATCCAGCATGTCCTGTGCGGTTAAAAGTTCGAGTCCCAGTTCTTCAACGATCTCTTTTAAAGTCATTTTCTTTTCCTCACTTGTTTCGGATTTATATTGCGAACTCTGGGCGGGCGTTTCACTTCATCTTTGCTGAGGATTCTTCCGGTATTGTTCGGTTGTTTTTTGACCTTTTTGAGCGGCATAAAGATACAATCCGTGAGCTCCGCATCGCTGATGACGACATCTTCGGCAAACGCCAGGCAGGTCGGTGATCCACAGACACCGCAGTCGA
>Ga0307419_10001316_pt1 | contig 12865 bp, 11 predicted proteins | sample SalMarWE160230MG_2_FD_202512 | JGI IMG/M metagenome (GOLD analysis project Ga0307419, IMG submission 202512) | Salt marsh sediment microbial communities from the Plum Island Ecosystem LTER, Massachusetts, United States - WE1602-30 | ecosystem: Environmental > Aquatic > Marine > Intertidal zone... | reverse complement strand
AGATGAACCTTCAGTATCCCTGAAGGTTTGTTTTTTTTACGTTCATCCCTCCGCCAGTCGGCCACGTAGTCGACCGCCGAGCGGATATCTTCAGGTATTTCGGCGAAGTTGGCGGGCGCGGATAGTCCTGCCAGGTTTGCGGAGCTGGATACCACGGGCCTGCCGAAGGTTTTGATGAGTGCCCTGGAAAAGGGTTCCGAGGTGATCCGAATCCCGATGCTGCCGTCTTTGCCGGGCAGGTTTCCGGCCAGGCCCCGGGCTCCGGGATAAATGATCGTAAGGGGACTGTCATTAACCTCAATGATATCAAGGGCCACTTCGGGAATTTCTTCCACGTATTCCGAAACCATTTCGATCGAATCCACCAGCACCAGCATGGCCTTGGAATCCGTACGACTTTTGATCCGGTAAACTTTATCCACGGCCCCGGCGTCGGTGGCGTCGCATCCGATCCCCCAGACGGTGTCGGTGGGATAAAGGATGGTCCCTCCCCGGCGGAGCACCTCCGTGCAGAGCTGGATTTCCCTCTTCATTGCAACGCTTTGCGGTAAACCTGCATAATGTTATCGGTGATCCTGTCCTCAGTGAATTGCAGGGCGTGCTCGAACCCGTATTTTTTCATGGAGTCCTGCAACTGGCTGTCATCGAGTATTTTACGAATAGTCGCAGCCAGCTCCTCCGCACTATCAGGATCCACGTAGGCGGTGGACTTCCCCCCGGTTTCGGCAAAACAACCGCCCTTTGAGGTGATCACCGGCGTGCGCGAAGAGAGTGCCTCCAGGATGGGTATGCCGAATCCCTCGAAACGGGAAGGGTAAATGAATATTTTCGCCATCTGGTAGAGGCCCGGCAGGTCTTCGTTCGGCACATCGCGCAGGAAGAAAATATTCCGGATGGAATGCTCTCGGATGAACTGCCTTACCTTCTCAAGATAGGGTGTGGCTCGTCCGATCACGATGAGGGGGATATCGAGGGAATCCATTTCCAGGGCCTGGATGATCTTTAGCAGGTTTTTCCTGGGTTCGATGGTCCCCACGTAGAGGAGGTAGTCCCCCGGGAGGGTATACTTTTCTTTAAGGCGGGACTTCTCAGGGGCATCCACGCGGGAATAGAAGGACGGGTTACATCCCTGGTAAACAACCTGGATCTTCTCCGGGGGAACGCCGATAAACTCCTGGATGTCCGAACTCGTCTGCCCGGAGATGGCAATGATCCGGTCGGCTTTATGGGCGGCATGACTGGCTTTGCGGATGTAGATGCCACGGTCGATCGGATTGTACCACTGCGGGTACCGCATGAAGATCAGGTCATGGATGGTGACCACGGAACGTACTCCCGGCCTGGGCATGTCAAAAGGGATCTCATTGCTGAGCCCGTGGTAAAGTTCGATCCCGTCTTCCCGGAGCTTTCTTCCCAGCCAGTAGCTGCGCCATAGCCAGGAAAAATTCCTGCCTGCAAAGGATTTGGGGTAGACCAGCGTGTGTTTCTCGAACTCACCATTCTGTATCCTGTATTTATTTTTAGGGATGTAGAGGAAGTATTCATGCTCGGGGAAACGGGTACCCATCGACCGGATCGTATTCCGGCTGTAGTTGCCCAGTCCGCTGAAATTGAAGAATGCCCGTTTTGCATCAAACCCGATTCGCATACAAGGATGGTTTAAATCTTGTTTTCCCACTGATGATGAGACTCTGCCCGTGTCGCGGAAGTTGCATCCTAGAAGGCAACATTGTACTCTCTCAGGGCCTCGTTAAGGGAGGTTTTCTTATCGGTGCTCTCTTTCCGCTTTCCGATGATCAGGGCACAGGATACACCGTACTCTCCAGCGGGGAATTTTTTCGGGTAGGTGCCCGGGATCACAACCGAACGGGCGGGTACACGTCCCTTATATTCCACCGGTTCCTTTCCCGTTACATCGATGATCCGGGTGGATGTGGTGATGACCACGTTCGCACCGAGCACCGCCTCCTTCTCAATATGTGCACCTTCCACCACGATACTCCTGGATCCAAGGAAACAATTGTCTTCCACGATCACAGGTGCTGCCTGGACGGGCTCAAGCACGCCGCCAATCCCGACCCCTCCGCTGAGATGAACGTTGCGTCCGACCTGGGCGCAGGATCCGACCGTGGCCCAGGTATCGACCATGGTGCCTTCGTCGACGTGCGCCCCGATGTTCACGTATGAAGGCATCATGATAACCCCCTTTGCCAGGTAGGCCCCATGCCTGGCTATGGCATGCGGAACGACTCGGACCCCGAGTTCCTGGTAATTCTTCTTCAGGGCGATCTTGTCATGGAATTCGAAGGGACCTACCTCCGTAACGCTCATCTGCTGGATGGGGAAATACAGGATCACCGCCTTTTTTATCCACTGGTTCACCACCCATCCGTCGCCTGAAGGTTCCGCCACCCGGAGCCTGCCCGCATCGAGTTCATCGATGATGAAACGGATCGATTTCCTGACGTCCTCGTCCTGCAGCATCAAGCGGTTCTCCCATGCCTGGTCGATTACGGTTTGATGGATCGTATACATTGGTTGCGGTTTATGAGATTCCTGATTGAAAATGGACTCCCGGTTGTTGTATCATAGATGCTGTTTGTACAGGCTGCAAAGTTAGGATTTGTTTTTAAAACCCTGCTATGTAACCTGCAAGTCCCATTACCAGTCCGGCAAGCAGGTTAACGGCTTTCATTTTCAGGAAATCGGCCCGGGTTTCTGCCAGCAGGGGAAGGGAGCCATGGCCGTCCTGAACGACCGAATTGGCCAGTAATATGCTGAGGGGGATGGTGCCGGTGGCATAGAGGCTGACGAAGAGGATATGGGGACCCGATTCAGGGATCAGTCCCACCATAAGTGCAAGCAGCAGGATGCCCAGCATATTTTTGCTGATCCACTGGTCGAAATGAAGGAATTCAAGTCCCACATGTATCACCAGAAATGCCCCGAAGGTCCACAGGAAAATCCTGAGCAGGTGCTTCCGGATGACATGGTCCCAGAGGTGTTTGCGGAGGAAATGGTCCGGAACGGTCAGGGCGATGAAAAGTTCGATTGAAATTACGATAAGAAATATGATGCGCTGCCAGTCCCAGTGATCGGGTCCCGCCTTGCCGCTGAGCAGGAAGACCAGGAAAAGAAAGCCCGCCGCCAGCAGGACCGCCCGTTCGAATCCCATGTTCCTGAGTTGCGGGAGGATGCCGGAGGGGACAAAGCAGCGGCAGTCCGGGTCCTGCTCATGCAGTTTCATGTGATTGACGCCGAGCTTCATTCTGTGTTTGCCCAGCGGGAAAAGGTGAAGAATAGAGCCGGTCAGAAGGGCTGCCAGGAAAAGGATCCCCATGATCAGGACCGCCTTGCCGGGGAACATGGCGAACATCAGGAAGGCCTCGTCCCCCGAGGTCGCGATCATGGCCGCGGTCAGGGCAGCAAAATGGATGACCCGGTGGACATAAAGCGAAACGACCAGGTAAACGCCCAGGCAGCCGGGCGTAATGCCCAGGAAGGCGGAAATAAGTATCTGGAGAAACGGTTTTTTTTCCATGGCAAGGTTCCAGCGGCCCCTGGTTTGCACCGACAGGTATTCGATCAACAGCATCATGATGATCACGAATGCCGTGATAATCAGCGCCTGTTGAAAGATCTCTGTAAGGAACTGGAAGATATTCTCAAAATGAATGTCCCCCCCGATCAATCCCCTGTAAGGGCTGTTCCCGTGTTCACTCATTTTAACTCTGCTTAGTGTTTCAATTTTTTGAATTTGAATATCCTGTATGGTTTCGGAGGTACCGGGTCGTACCCTTCCGTGCCCCATGGATGGCAGCGAAGTATACGATGCACCGCAAGGTAAGTCCCCCGTACCATTCCGTGCACCTTGAGTGCCTCGATCGCATACTGCGAACAGCTGGGAACATGCCTGCAGGAAGTCGGCAGCAGCGGGGAAATGGTATACTGGTAGATCCGGATCGGGATAATGGCGATCCATATGAGGCCGTCACGCAATATTTTAAGTATCCTTTTCATCCTTCCCCGGTCATTTTTCCCTGGCATATTTCCTTACCGGGTACTCCCTGATCAGATGGTTCAGCAGGGTCGTTTTACCGGCACCGAGAAAGCCGGTGATTATGGTTACCGGTATTTTAATTTCAGAGGCTTTCATAAGACCCTTCAAAAGTAGGAAATCGGGGCTAACCGAATTGAAATAAACACTATATTTACGGCTCGGCAACAGAAAAATGTTATAAAGCATAGTATTATGGCGAACATTAAAAAAAGCAGAGGAACCATCGCCATCCTTACCGGAGGCGGAGATGTGCCAGGTTTGAACCCGGCAATACGGGCCATTACCATTCGCGCCCTCAGGGAAGGGTACAGGGTGCTTGGACTCAGGAGGGGATGGGCCGGCATCATGGAGCTGGAGCGCGACAAGAAAGCGGATAACCGCGACAGGGTTATGGAGCTAACCGAGGAGCTGGTGAACCGGGCCGGCCGTACCGGTGGCACCTTCCTGCATACTTCAAGGACAAGGCCAAGCCATTGTCCCCAGATCACTGTTCCTCCTCATCTTAAAGAAATCTATAAAAACGAAATAAATGATCTTACGCCCGAGATCATCAAGAACCTGAATTATCTTGGTGTCGATTTTTTAATCCCGATCGGAGGTGATGATACCCTCAGTTACGGGGTCCGTATGTACCAGGAGGGCGTGAAAGTGATCGCCATCCCCAAGACAATGGATAACGATGTGCCGGGCACCGATTACTGCATCGGATTCAGTACCTGCATCACCCGGACCATAAACATGTGCAACACGATCCGTACCTCGGCCGGTTCGCATGAACGGATCCTTGTGCTGGAAGTTTTCGGGCGCTATGCCGGTTTCACGGCCATGCTGCCTACCATGGCCGGAGCCGCCAACCGCTGTGTCATCCCGGAATACAAGTTTGACCTGGAACATCTTACCGAGCTGATGGTATATGACCGTAACAGGAATCCCAGCAAGTATTCCATCGTGCTGGTTTCAGAGGGGGCCATGGTCAAGGAGATGAAGGATATGACCTATACGGATATGGAAAAGGATATGTTCGGCCATGCCAAGCTTGGAGGGATAGGAGACGTCATATCAGCCAGTATCAAGGAGAGGTCGTCGAAATACAATAAAGGTGTCCGGATCAATACAATTAACCAGCGCCTGGGTTACATGGTCCGTGGAGGCGATCCCGATGCCATTGATTCCATCGTTCCTATGGCTTACGGGAACCTCGCACTTGACCTGATCCTCAAGGGGATACACGGACGCCTCGTCGTGCTGAGGAACGGTCGATACGACAATGCACCGCTCGATGTGGTCACGAGTTCGAAAAAGTTTGTGGATGTGAAGAAGCATTACAATACCGACCGCCTGAGGCCGCATTACAAGAGCTTCGAATTCCAGCCCCTGTTCATCATGACCGGCAGCTCCTAGCAGCAGCCCCTCAGCCAGGTAAAATTTGCACACCTCCGGCAGCATTAAAACGCCGCTTCCAAATTTGGGAACCCGGCCTGAGGAATTATCAGAAAAGGAACCTTATTTTGCGTTATTTGCGCAAAATTCAGTGACGTTCTGATATTCCGAAGGCATCCCAAATTTGAGTAGGCGGCTTTTTTAAAACTGCCTGCGGTTAAAGTGCAAATTTTACCTGGCTGTCATCGGCTGCCAGGGGACTGCCCTACTTCACGATGAGCCGGGTGCTGCGGGTCTGATTGCCGTTGATAATGCTGTACAGGTACACCCCTTCCGGAACACGCTCGCCGTTGCTGCTCTCAAGGTCCCATTGGAATTCATGCGCACCAGAGGAAAGCATGCCGTTCCACAGTGACCTGACCATTCTTCCGTTCAGGTCATGGATGATTACACTGGTATTCCCGGCCGCCGCCAGCTCGAAACGGATGGTCGCATATTCGCTTGCGGGATTGGGATAACATTCCGGCTTGCTGATGCTGCCGGCCCTGTATTCCTGGATACCGTTGGCGCCAATTTCATCGATGTAGAATTTTAAACCGGCCACCCTGTTCCCGTAATAATTTGGATCGCTTTCGACCTCGCAGATGTTAAGCGCAAAGGTGTAATCCCCGAATTTATTCAGGGTCTTGACCAGCAGGGTGTTCTTTCCCTGTTTGATGTTGATGGTTTTCTTGTACTCTCCCCTGTCCGCGTCGCCGTAAGCGTTAGTAGAGGTAAAGCTGTAGGCAAGCTCCCCGTTCAGATAGACATAGATCGCTTCGTGCGTGCCCAGCCAGAGTTCCGCCTGCTGGTCCTTTTTAGCGTTGAAGCAGGTGTAGGCATAGGACACCATGTTGGTTTGTCCCCCGTAATAGCTGAACAGGTCGATCCTGTCATCAAAAAAGTATACGGGCTGGGACCATCCGTTTTCCCCGGGGATGGGTTGGATGGAAGCCTCGCCGCCAATGTATTCCTGGCTGATATCCGTGCCCTGGAATGCCTGGGAAAGGATCCAGGTCCGGTTTGACTGCCCGAACCTGCCGTCCGCTGCCAGGCTTTTCTTTACCCTTTTCATGGCCTGTTCAACCGGGACGCCGGCTACAATGATGTGATCGGGATCGTTCGTTCCGAGTCCCACTTTCTCGGCCAGGGTGATGTGCGCAATGTCGTCCGGGTTGAGTCCCATTAATTCTGCCGACACGTGGTCCACTGCCACGGGATCGGCTCCTGCAAGGATGGTATTGAAGCGTACCTGGTTGTAACCATGATTGGTCTTTTCGGTTTCGAGGCACATGATGGCGTCAACGACGACGAAATCAATATCGGCTATGTTGCTCAGGTCCACGATTGCCTCCGTTGTCCATCTCCTCTGCCCGACATCATGATAGATGCCAAAGGAACAGAGTGCCGTTCCCGCCATCTTGTTGTACCCGTAGTAACACCCGGGTGCCGATCCGATCTGCAGCTTGAGCGCATTGGTGATCCCCGTGTCATGGATCTTCAGTACCGGGACGGCAATGTATACGTCGGCTTCCAACTCCGCCCTGTGCACGTGATATTTGGTCCCCTGGATGGCCGACATTCCTTCGTTCCCCAGGTCGATCTCGATCAGAGAGTCTACCGTCTGGTTCAGGTTAAGCAGGCGGAGGTTGATGCCCGACAGATCCGGATCGGTAAGCAACTCGCGGTAACCGGAATTTCCCCAGACGCTGGCCGGATCGGAGGGATCGTCATTCGAACGTGCCGAGCCTTCGGCCACCGTGATGGTAACATCTCCTTCAAGGTAGTCGGCAATGTGCCTGATCAGGGCCTTGACCACCCTGACGTCCGTATTTTCGCCTTCTCCCGAGGGACTGTTCGCGCCCACGAGGTTCACCTTGATCATGACCTTGTCACCCTTTTCAAGGATCCACTGGAATCCCCCCTGCAACTCGATGGCTTTTCCGACCATTTCATTGATCTGTTCATAGGAGGGGTTCACGGTCCTTGAAACGGGACTTGACAGTTCCGCATAATCCGAGGTGACAATGCCAACCGTTGTGGTAGCACCGGACACAGCATCGAATTCGGATTCATACCGGAAAGTGCCCTGCTCAACAGTCTGGGTGGACACCGCAAGGTCCCATGCAACGGCCGTTAAGGCAATGGCCGGGATTATATACTTTATCAATCGTTTCCTGTTATTCGGGTGTCTCATGTGGGTATTCTTTTACACAGTATAAATATAGTCTAAATCAGGTTATAAAACATTCCAAAAATCAGGGCACCGATAATTCCCGTCGCCAGGTAGTGGATAAATACGGTCCTCCGGAATGCGGCCTGGATGATTACGAGATTGGAAATCTTGGTAACGGGACCGGAAATGAAAAATGCAAGTACCGCGCCTTTGGACATTCCGAGATCGGCCAGTTGCTGTACCACCGGGATCGCTGCTCCCCCGCATACGTAAAACGGAACTCCGGCACCGGTGGAAAGGACAACGGATAAAAAATTATCGCTGTCGAACAGCCTGACAATGAATTTCGGATTAACGGCAATTTTTATTACGGCCGCCAGAAGGATGGCAAGGAAAAAATATTTACTGACGTATCGGGCCATCCTGTAAAGCTCACGCATAAAAACGCTAAAAGTCAGTTCGTTTCCTCTGCCGGAAAACTGTTCCATTGAAAAAACATGGTCTTTTACAAGTCCCCCTTCCCTGTAAAAATTTTTCCTTCTCATCATCCACAATGCCGTGTATCCGGCAAGGGAACCGAGTATAAATGCGGACAGGGTCCTCATGATCGCCATTTCAAGTCCCATTGCACCTGCGGTAAGTATAAAAAGGTTCGGATTCATCAGGGGCGATGCAACCATCAGAGCCATTAATACAGGCAGGGGAACCCCGATCCCGAGCAGGGCGGCTGACATTGGTATGATGATGTAGCTTCCGAGGGGTGAAACGGTGCCGATAAGCGAGGCGATGAGAATGGATGCATTATGGTTCGTCCGGCTGAAAAAATCAGCCATCCGTTGTTTCGATATGAAAATCTTTACGATGGTTGAAGCCAGGATACCCAGCACCAGGTAAGGCCACAGCTGCTCCAGCAGCTGGATCGCCTCTATAAGAATCTTTTTTGTGTAACTGGCCTCAAAATGATCCAGGAACCTGTAAAAGACCGAATTACCCGGCAACAGCACAAGCAGGCGCATCATGCCCGAAAGCTAACCAATATTTCAGTATATTTTCCGGGCCGGCTGCGCCATTTCCCTAATTTAGAAAAGATATAACCAGGACAGAAATGATCAGACAAGCCACCTATATTTTGTGGTTACTGCCACAAAATTCAGTGGCGTTCTGATTATGCCTTGACTACCTCTTCACGTAGATCCAGGACGTAAAGACCACTTTCTCCCGAACGATATCCAGTTGCTTGAGGGCTTCCCGCAGATTGGAATAGGATTCTGCCGCAACCAGGTTCCAGTACCCGACCTTAACGATCTGGGTCCTGTATCCCATACCGGCAATCTTCGCGGAATAATTCTCGGCGTAACTCGGGGTCTTGAAGCTCCCGACGATCAGGTAATAGGTTCCGGTGGAAGCAGGGGAATATTTTTTGCCTTTTCCCGAAAGCTCGTTTTCATAGTACATGACGACGGAATCGATCATGGCCTGTGATTCCCTTTGCAGCTGGGCCAGGGTGACTTCGTATTCGGCTTCCTTGTCGGCGAGCTTTTGCTCAAGTGTGGTTACTTTTTCCTCAAGGTTTCCCTTCCCTTTCTTAAGGATTTTTTCATTTATGAATTTGCATCCGGACAGAGCAAAGGAAGCGATGATCATCAGTAAAAGGACCTTTTTCATATTTCGAATTGTTTGGTTATCAGAATCGTTTTCATACCAGGTTTGGACAAAGGTAAAGATTTACTTTATAATAGCCTAATTGTCAAATGGTAATGAAATTAACAATTGTTAATTACCCGGGTATTGCCCGAACATGTGCCCTGGTTTTCTGCAGATTCCTTAAAATTTCGTGTACTTTTGTTGAACCTAAAACCCTTTCACATGGCAGACCTGGCAGTTAATTACATGGGATTGAAACTCCGGAATCCAATCATTGTAGGCAGCTCCGGACTTACCGACAAAATAGAATCCATCCGCAACCTGGAACAGAACGGGGCAGCAGCGGTGGTCCTGAAATCATTGTTCGAAGAGGAGATCGTGCTGGAGAAGCAGGCCAGTCTTGGCCGGATGCAGGGCGGAGGGGCCCTTTATCCCGAGAGCCTTGACTTTTACCGGTATGAAGATGCCCCCAGGGAAACCACAACGCAGTACCTCGAGCTGATCCGGAACGTCAGGAAACAGGTTTCCATCCCGGTCATGGCCAGCATCAATTGCATGACGGCCAGGCAATGGACCTGGTTCCCGAAGGAGATCGAGGGTGCCGGGGCGGATGCTCTCGAACTCAACCTGTTCATCCTGCCATCCGATATGAACCGGAGCGTCGAGGAAAACGAAAAGGTCTATTTTGACATTGTCGGGGAAGTAGCGGATAAGCTGAAGATCCCCGTGGCCCTGAAAATATCCTATTATTTTTCAAACCTGGCAAACATGATCAGGAAGCTTTCCGAGACCAGTGTAAGGGGACTCGTACTCTTCAACCGCTTTTACAGTCCCGATATCGACACTGAAAAATTCGAGATCACCTCAGGCAGCGTGCTGAGTTCGCCGGGGGACCTGTCCCTTTCCCTCCGGTGGATTGCCATAATGGCCGAACGGGTCAGCTGCGATCTGGCAGCCTCAACCGGAGTGCATGACGGCGCAGCCCTGATCAAGCAGCTGCTTGCAGGGGCGAATGCCGTCCAGGTGGTATCGGCCATTTATAAATACGGAGGGGAACGGATAGCGGAAATGCTGCACGACCTGGAATCCTGGATGGACAAGCACGCATTCGGCAGCATAAATGATTTCAGGGGAAAGCTGAGCCAGTCTAAAACTGAAAATCCGGCTGCATACGAGCGCGTCCAGTTCATGAAATATTTCCGGGGTTACCCCGGTTGACCGCCTTTTGCCGGCCGCACCTCTCCTTACATGAGGAATGATATCATTACCGATGAATTCATCAAGGCGTTGCGTGACTACGCCTTTCTGCTGAACAGGGATTACCCAAGGAAGACCATCCTGAAGATCACGGGCGACCGCTACATGCTGAATACCTTTCAGCGCATCCTGCTTTCACGCGGCATATTCAATGAAAGGGATGTGAAGGGAAGGATCCGCAAGACGGTCAGCGAGGCAGGGGGACAGGAACTGTATATCGACGCATACAATGTATTGTTCACCGTTTGCAATTACCTGCTGGGCAGGATGTTGTTTGTCGGGAACGACCGTTTTGTAAGGGATACCGGGGAAGTTTACGGGAAGCCGCATGATGATCCCGTCTTTGCCAGGGGAATTGAACTCTGTGTTTCCTACCTGGTCAAAAAGCAACCGGTCCGGGTGGAATTCTTTCTTGACAGTCCCGTTTCACGCAGCGCGGAACTTGCCAGGAGACTGAGGGAGCTTCTGGCCAAAGGTGGATTGCAGGGGGATGCCCGGATCGACAGGAATCCGGATACCATCCTCATCCGCCAGGACCGGGGCATCGTGGTCAGCTCCGATTCCGATGTTCTTGACAACACCGAACTTCCCATCCTTGACCTTGCCCGCCTCATACTGGAGGACAATTTCGACCTCCAGCTTCCGGACCTCGGCCAACTCCTGGCCTGAGCCCCGCTCTGCTGCCCCGCCTGAGACCCTGATTCCCTGCCTAATTACTCATATAAAGCATCCTTGCAGGGGCGCTTTTCCCGTCGCCGGCATACAGGATTGCCGTGTAAAATCCGGCCGGCAGATCCGGATAACGGGCGCTGAAATCAAGTTCAACGATGTGCCAGCCCTCATCCAGCTGGGTTATTTCAATCACATCCACCAGCTGTCCCATTGCATTGAACAGCCGGATAGACTTGGGAGCATCCTTATCCGTGGCATGGATGTAGACCCGCAGCATGGCAACCGAGCTGAAAGGATTCGGGAACACGACCCCGATCCGGGAATCTTCCGGATCAGGTTCCCCGACGTTATTGGCAAATGTCTTGCCATTCACCGCACTACTGGTTGCGGCCCCTCCGTAATACCCGTAGCCTCCGGCCGCACCGTAATATGCTCCGTCACCCAGGGCATTGTCCGTGACGCCTTCGGGCATTGGCAGGGGTTGCTTGACCGTGACCGCAGCTCCGGAATCTGCACGGATGACCGAATCAACGGCAATGAAGGAGGTATACTGGGTCAGCAGGTTGTATTTGAGTCCCAGTTGAGTCACCACCTCCTTGATCGAATCCGCATAATTCTCCTGATCGTAGCCATATGCCGGCGCCCTGGAATAATCATCCAGCAGCTGTATTTTATGCCTCGCCCAGAGGTAACGAAGGGCTTCGTTGGCCGGGTCGGCCTCATACCTGCTCACGTCCAGGGTTTCTGTGTAAAGCTGGCTCCCGCTGAGTCCGGATACCCTGATCTCTCCCCTGGGACTGCCCCGATATTTGCCGAACAGGATCACGGGCCGCTCTGCAAAGACATCCGGCACGTTCGGGGGTTCGACGTCGTACACCCCGAAGGTGGTGAAACTGACATTTATGTTGGTAAGCACGGGATTCCCGATATACTGCCTGAAACGGCCGGCTGAAGCCTCAGCCTCTCCTTCGTTGAGTACGAAGAACGGTTCTCCCACGCCCACGTGCGCGATGCCCTCTATGATGTACCGGTTGACGGAGGAACCGATGCCAAAGGCAAAGAAATTGGCCTCACCAAGGTTGTTGCGGATCAGGTCGAAGGCCTGGCGCTCCACGCTCACGTACCCATCAGTCGCGATCACGAATGTCCGGGCAAAGTCCTCCGTGCCCGGGAGTGACAGGGCGATATTCAGGGCGTTCAGGAGTTCCGTGCCTCCCCCTCCCTGTTTGTTGTCGATGGCATTGATGGCCATATCGATATTGAACTGTGTTGCCGGAAGCGAAGAAGGTGACAGTACATAGCTCCCGCCGGCAAAGAATACCAGGTTAAAACGGTCCTGCGGCCTCAATCCTCCCACCAGGTCCTTGAGCAGGGTCTTGGAAACCGCGATGGGGAAACCGCTCATGGACCCGGAGACATCCATGATGAATACGTACTCCCGCGGGGGGATCTGGTAATCCTGCGGATTTTTGGGCGGCTGGAACATGGCCAGGAAGAAGTTTTCGTCTTCCCCTTCCCAGGTGAGCAGTCCGGATTCGATCTGTGCCCCGGACAGGCGGTATTTAACCACCACATCCTTGTTCCCCTTGAGATCCTCCGATGCACAGGCCGTGTATTCGGCCGGGGCGCTGAAATGC
>Ga0307419_10001315_pt1 | contig 12871 bp, 7 predicted proteins | sample SalMarWE160230MG_2_FD_202512 | JGI IMG/M metagenome (GOLD analysis project Ga0307419, IMG submission 202512) | Salt marsh sediment microbial communities from the Plum Island Ecosystem LTER, Massachusetts, United States - WE1602-30 | ecosystem: Environmental > Aquatic > Marine > Intertidal zone >... | reverse complement strand
TTCATCCTGCTCAGCAATGTATCTTCCCAAAAAATGTCGATCCACAGACTCTTAGCATAGCTCAGAAAAGACTGCAAGAAATTTTGAACATGATTGCCTTTCAAAGAGTTGTTTGGTTTGACCGTGAGAGCCCAACCAATAATATTGTCAGTTGCCTTGAGAATAGCAGTGAGATAATTACTACGACTTCTGCTTCTGAAACAATTAATGCACTTGAAGACGTAAAAACAGGGAATGTAGAATGGTATCTCAGAAAGCTAAAAGCATTGATGATGTACCAATGGGGTAATAATGCAGGTGATGTTACCAACATAGACGGTCTGCAAGTTGTATTTTCAAGGAGTACAGGAAAGATAAGGCATGTAACTCTGGATAATGATATCATATTCACTGTTGTACCGACAACAGGCTTGCTTACTCCCACTTTCAAAGGAGGAGAGATCCTAATGCAACATAATATAGATGATGGATTCATTGTTACCATGGAGGAAGATGCAGCTGAGTTTGTTGCCAAAGGAAAATCTGCACTTGCTAAATTTGTAAAAAATGCAAGCTCTGAACTCAAAGCTGGAGAGGAGGTCCTTGTTGTTGATGAACAGCATCAACTTCTTGGAACAGGGAGAGCTCTTCTTAGTGGTAGCGAGATGCTGGCCTTTAACCGAGGAGTTGCTGTGATTATTCGGCATTCCAGCAACGACTAGATTTCACTACTAGCATAGAGTGGATGACCAGGAATTTTCCGTAGGGCTTCAACCCCACCTATAGGAAGGATCATCATTTGTGAAGGTGGAGCATAGAGTTGTACTGGAGAGCCGGGTTTCACTTCAGATTCAGGAGGTAACAATGAAGTTGCTAGAATGTCACCTATGGTGAAGTGAACTTCGATATTGCTTCCGACAAAGATGACCTGTTGTACGATACCAGAGATCGAATTGTCCTGTGAACTGGTAGCAGTATTATGAAGATCTTCAGGTCTGACAGCACATCGAACTGGTTCATTCATCTCGAAGGGATATCCTTCAAGTGGAGTGATACCTCGGATTGTCTGACCGTCGGGAAGACGTACGCTCAATGTTTCACCAATACCGGATATCTGTCCATCAAGAAATGTACACTTACCGATAAAGTCAGCTACAAAGAGGGTCTGTGGACTATCATAGATTTCTCGAGGTGGAGCATATTGCTGTATATACCCTTTGTCCATGACTGCAACCATATCTGAAATACTCAAAGCTTCAATTTGGTCGTGAGTGACATAGACAGTAGTGATTCCAAGTTCACCTTGGATTCGAAGAATCTCTTCACGCATTTCAGTCCTTAGTTTTGCATCCAGATTGGATAGTGGTTCATCAAGGAGCAGAACATCAGGTTCAATGACTAGAGCTCTTGCGAGAGCGACGCGTTGCTGCTGTCCGCCAGATAGTTGATGAGGTGTTCTACCTTCAAGCCCAGTCATTTGTACTAATTCAAGAGCATCGGCAACGCGCGAAGCAATTGCACTCTTTGTGTATTTCATGCCTTGAACACGTTTGATTTTGAGACCATATGAGATATTGTCAAAAACCGTCATGTGAGGCCATAATGCATATGATTGGAAACACATGCCAGTATTTCTCAAGTTGGGAGGGATATCTGTGACATCACGATCATCGAAGAATATTCGACCCTTATCAGGCACGTAAAACCCAGCAATCAAACGTAATAGTGTGGTTTTTCCGCATCCTGATGGACCAAGAAGTGTGGAGAGTTTTCCGTCTTCAAGAACCATATTCACATCATCGGTAGCAACAACTTGTCCGAAAGTTTTTCGTAAGTTATTGATTGTGATTGTAACCATTTTATTTCCACCTAAATTCCAGTCATTGCGGATGCTCTTGTCTTGAGAATCGCATTGGTGACAGCTATTACAATCATCTGTAATATCATCATCAAAACACCCAGAGCTGCAGCAGGTCCAGCTCCAAATATCGGTGGTAGACCTGCATTGACGTCTTTAATCCAATAAGTTAATGGAGCTTCATTGTAGTTAGCACTACCAAGCAGCAAGCTAGTGCTGACTTCACTGACACAATATACGAAGGATAAGAGAGCTCCAGCAAGAACGCTAACTCCAATTAATGGAATAACAATGCTGCTGAATGTTTTGTTCCGAGAAGCTCCTACATTTAGTGATGCTTCTTCCAATGCGATTGGCGTTGATTGGAGACCTGCATAAGCAGCCCTCACTGTGAATGGAAATTTCCGTACCAAGTAAGACATTGTTATTATGAAAGCTGGTGCACCCATTGGGAAGAATGGTGTATTGTAAAAGAGTGTGAAGTAACCAGTAGCAATAACAATCCCGGGTAGGGCAATAGGAGATGTAACTAGCATGTCAAGTGCAGTTTTTCCAGGAATATTTCGTCTGGAAATAATATACGCTGCAGAAACACCCAGAAGGACTATTCCAAATGTAGCAATTCCTGCATACTTCAAGGTGTTTACAATAGCACCCTGAATGTCTCGATTCCATAAGATTGCATAATGATCCAAGGATAATGGAGGAAAGAGTGCACTTGACCTATATTGTGCCAAAGATAATAGAATAACACTGATTTGCGGGATTAATGCAAAGAGCAGCACTGGAATGATAATTAGATACATCAGAAGTGTAATTCGGGGTTTCAGAACTCTTAACCGGGGATTCCACTGACCGCCTTTGCTGCCAGAGGCATAACTTCTAAGTGATGCATATTTCCGGATGGCGAGGAAACCAGTGAGCGCGAAGACGAGGAGTATCATTCCTATCGCAGGGCCAAGCGGATCTATTTGTCCTGATTCTCCAATAATACTGTCAAAAACTTGGAATGCAAGAACCTTTTGAGCTTGTAAATCTTCAGAATACACAATTGGGGTACCTAAATCCTCAATGCTCAGAATAAAAGTAAGAATTGCACCAGCTTGTATACCAGGCATAGCCAGAGGCAAAGTAACAGAACGGAATAATTTGAATCCGGTAGCTCCTAGATTCTCAGCTTGTTCTTCTAGTGCAGGATCGATACTCATGAAGGATGAGAATGCATTCAGATAGACAAGAGAGAATAATGAGAAGCCTTGAACTATAATAATCGCCATCAATCCGTGAAGTTCAAACCGAGTCCATTCTAAACCAATAGCTCCAAAAATTGCATTGGCCCAGTTGTTGAGAAAACCGTTTGCAGTAAGGAACCACTTGATACCAATAGCTCCAATGAATGGAGTTGAGAGCATAGGAAATAGAAGAAGGGTCCGAAGAACTCCTTTGCCTGGAAAATCGTATCGTGCAATGATAAATGCAAAACTTGTACCAAGAATGACGGCAATAAGAGTTACTGCAATAGCTACATAGACCGAGTTCAGAATTATCCCCAAGTCGATCCCCCAAATCTCAACGTAGCCAGCTCCAGTAGGGCGTATCCAATTGAAATTACTTGGCTGCCATTGGGGAACATACGCAGGGTTACTGAATAACTGTGAAACTAAATCAAGCGAAAATCCAGATTCAGTAATAAAAGATCCAGCGACAACGCTCAGAAGAGGCGCAATAAGGAATAGACCAAAGATACCTAAAATCGCAATTAGCTGAACCCAGCTTAAAGTATCCATTTCGCGTCTTAATTGTGCCAAAGATGCCTTAAATCTCATATTAAGAATTCTAGAGTTCTCACCGGGATTTTTGAAGAAACCGAAGAATCGATTGAATTGACAATAGACCCACCTAGAGAATGATAAAATCTTATTGAAAATCCAGAGGAAAATTCCTCGTATGGCATAAAGAAACCGTTTAGGGATGTCAGCAACAGAAAGACGCGTACTCTGAAGTTCCGCGTCGTGTTTCTCGATTTGTTCATCAGAGTTACTCGTCTCCACACCACTCACATCCCTATACCCTATTTCATTTCAACTACGGCGCAAGATATGCATTGAGGTCATCAAGCACTGCTTGGTACTGCGCATTTGCAGCTGCGGTCCATGCAGTTTGCATACTATGGGCAAAGCCGATATCATAGATCATATCATTGTTGATTTCTTGTGCAAAGGGTACTGTAAACTGTCTAAGGGTTGACTCGTAGGTAGCGTTTACGGGTTTACCCATCATGTTAGCCCAATCATTCAGTTGCTGTAATGTAATGTCTTCAGCGTAATATGCATTAACAAGAGCTTCCCAACACAGAACGAGATTGTCGTGAGCATCATTAAAAACAGCCTCAAAGTACGATATGAAAGCAGCGTTAATCTCAAGAGAGAGAGTATCATTGAAATCAATACCAACATTTGCTTTGGTTGCATTGAAGAATGCGTAGAGATCCGGATGCTGCAATCCGACTGTAGTACCGAATGCAGATTCAAGAACTGGCATCCTAAGAACACCAGGTGTAAACCAGACTGACTGACCTTCAGCAGATAACACATAGTCTACAAAGGCTTCAGCTAGTGCCTCTTTTGGTGTATCCTTTACGATTGCAATTGGATCACCATTAACTATGGACTCACCCTGAGGTAGGATGTACTCACAATCAGGATTATTCACCTGTGTCGAATAACCATAGAAGTCTATAGACATAGCAACTCCTACCTCTTGATTTTCAACAGCAGCCTGTGTTTCAACAGAACCCTGATACAATCGAGCGCTACCTGCCATTCTAGCGAGAGTTACCCAACCATTTTCCCAACCCATTCCTTGAGTGATAATTTCGTAGATTCTGGTATTCGAGGTTGTCTTAGGAGCATTTCCCATTGCAATAGTTGCGGTAGGCAATAGACTACCCCAAATTGGTTGAGCAAGATGAGTCCAATTGTTAGGTGTAGGTAGACTATGTGCATCTAAGAATGCATGATTCACAGTAAATCCGAAAGTTGAAATCGCTGCGGCTACCCAGACAACGTCTCCACTCCCATCTCTACGCTTCATATCAGCTCCTGCAATCTCATCTGGAACTCGATCCAGAACGTCAAGCATTTTTGCACTAGTAAGGCTCTCTAGATTTCCATCACGTTGCATTTGGTCGAATAATGTCGGACCGCCACCCCAAAGGACATCAACTCCGCCAGCTGCGATTACATCATCCCAATATCCACCATCTTGGGATCGCCAGACAATGTCAGTAATATTATTTTCATGAGCAATATCAGACGCCAAAAAGGCAGTTTCATAAGCTGATGTAATTGCTACGTCATGTCTTGTCAGTACAGTAATTGTATTGCCAGTTTCAGTAGGTGTCGTTCCAGGAATATTGAGGACTATCACTACTCCTGCGACTCCAACAATGCCAATTATAACAACGGCTATAATTATTTTAGTCATATTTCTTCCAGATTCAAAATCGCCCGTGGCCATAAAGATCACCTGATGAATTGAGTTTTGATACGACATCATTATTGTGAATGGTGCCTTTTCAAATCTCTGATTTAAGTCCGATAGGGACCAACTGACCATTGAGGGATATTAAAGCTTTGTCACCACATGATATCTGATACTACGGATAGATCGGAAACTAATCTTGTGGAAACCTAAACTTCTTTTATTAGAAATGCAGATATTCTATTAGACTAGCAATTGATTATATTGAAAAAAAACGCTGGGTCGACTTCTATTATGGCGAGCCTAAAAGGCTAAATACTGGACCTTAATGCATAACATATCTTCTCAATTGCATTCAATGCAATTGTAATGAAGGAGGATATATTCACGTTGAGTAATGAATTACGGACAAGAAAGATAGCAGCCATGATGCTCATCGCTGCTCTTTTCGCTCCCTATTTCATCAGCATCGGTATTGTCCCAACAATAGCCTCGGCTGAAACGACACCAGTCATTCCAAAAATTGTGTTTGATATGGGTCACGATCAGTACAAGGACTCTGTCTTTGTCAAAGAGGACGCAATGTTGGCTACAAACCTGACTGCGATGGATTATGAAGCAATATGGGCCTGGGGTGGTATTAATTCTACCATTCTAGCAGATGCTGACGGGTTAGTCATTGGTGCTATTTATGGTACAGAAAATGGCTTTACCGCAGCAGAATTAACTGCAATAGATACTTGGTTTAATGCTGGCAACAAATTCCTCTGGGTCGGATCAGACTCTGACTATGCAGGATATGCCTACATTAACAATAATGCATCAGCGGTTCTTGGTCTATGCGGATCACATGTTTATCCAGAAGCAATTTCGATTAGCGATGCGTACTCCAGCGCAAACGCTTCATACCGAGTTGTCGCAAATATGACGAGTGATAATGCATTCGTTTCAAGCATTGTTGCAGGTGTAGATAAAGTTCTCATGCACGGTCCCACCTCACTATATGGTAGTACATCTGGTGTAGAAAAGACCACTGTTGTTGCACTTGAGAATACAACCATTCCTAACGTCTATCCAGTACTATACTATGGAGCATCAGCAACCATTAGTGACGCTGACTTGGTACCACCATTAGCTCACCATGATGGTGAATCAGGCAACTTTGTTGCTATGACTATCGAGGTCGGTGCTGGCGAAGCCGGTACTGGTGTTATTGTTGTTAGTGGTGCTTCACCCTATGGTGACTACCAACCTATGACCACAACATCATACTACACAATCCCAGCAATGCAAGGTAACCTACTCGTTTATCATGCAATTGACTTCGGAATGCAATATGCATTGAATCCACCCGCAGGTATCGATCCCCTACTCTTGATTGGTATTGTTGGTGTGGTTCTTGTAATAGTCATTATTGCTGTTGTTGTAAAGAAAAGGTAGAGCAATCTACCTCCCTTCTTTTTTTTTTCTAAATGTTATGTGACAAAAAGGATTCATATTGAAACCTATTTAGAAGATGCAATGCATTTTTGTAAGAAGACAGATTTATTACGGGACGTAGGCACACCGCTCGATGCCAAAGTCTGGTGATATCATTGAGAGATAGTCTTAGATTTTCTATTGTATTCTTGTTCATGGTAATTCTTGCATCGCAAGTGATACTCGTTAATGGACCTGTAGCTACTACTTCTGACGCAAATCCCCAAGAAGTCAACATTATCAGTCAGGTGGGATACACAATCCTCTTTGACGAAGCGCATACTGCTTTAGGTAGTGCCTCGATGACACCTGGAAATTCTTCGTATCTAGGTTGGATGCTTGAAGAACATGGGTATGATTGCGAGATGAATTTTGATCAAACACTCGATTCTGGTATTTTGAGTAGTGTAGATGCGTTGATTCTTGTATTCCCAATGGTAGCACTGACTGCGAGTGAAATCACTGCAGTTCACAATTTCGTGGAAGCTGGAGGAGATCTTCTTCTCGTCGGTACCGATAACTCAGAGGCATGGCACTTTTCATCAGCCAACCTCAATCCAGTTTCAGAAACATACGGAATTACATTCAACATGGATAGCTGGCTTGCAACTATAACAAGTCTGACAACACATCACCTTACTCAGGATGTAAGTTCAATTCATTCTAATATGGATTACAAGTTGAGAGGCTGCACATTGAATGTTGAAAGTCCTGCAACAACTTTGGCTCAATATCAAGGAAAACCGGTTGTAGCGGTATCGGAGGCAGGGACAGGAAAAGTCGTTGCTGTAGGTGCAGTGGCACCATTCCTCCAATATCGAGATTCTGATAATTGGCAAGTTGAGCTTGATGACCTTTGGCAATTCTCCTTGAATATCTTTGATTGGTTTGCAGGTGTTGCTCCTCGAAAAGTGAATGTTCCAGATACCGCAATCATTACTATTGGTCCAGGTCCCGCATTATCACCAGCTGAACTGGATAATTATGGAGCATACACAGGTATTATTCATGATCATACCACACATAGTGATGGTCAAGGAACCCCAATGGAGATGACATGGGCGGCATACACGAGAGGCATGGATTTCATGGTAATGACAGACCATTCATATGAAGAACCGATTGCTACTGGAAGAGGTGGTATTACTGGAGCCTTGGCATGCCGAGATATAACGGAAGGTAATGGATTAAACATGGAAATATTCATCGGAGCGGAGTTATCTCACGGGCAACATTCTTTGGCATTTCCACTTACTTCGAATGTCTATGCATCAACACAGACTGAGATGGTAGAAGGGGCACATGCGCAAGGAGCTATGATTGCACTATGCCATCCAACAATAAGCGCACAATATATGGATGCTTATTCTAAGTGGGACGCTTTGGGTTATGATGCAATCGAGGTAGATAATTCAGGTTTCACTCATGGCCTATTTGACGAAGGATACACACGACCCTTCTATGGAGCTAGTGACTATCATAATCCAGATAGAGTTGGTGATGTGGTTAATGTCGCATTTGTTGAAAACCCATCTGGACCAGACGGGAGACTTGCTGATACAGATCTTGTGGATGCAATATTGAATAAACGTATAGTCATCGTAGATTTTCAAAGCGACCTAATTTACGGTCAACAAGTGTGGGTTGACCGATACCTCGAACTAATGGCAGAAGCAGAAACGGAGGTGGATAATGCAAGAAATGCCATAGATCAAGTGTCAATTGCTGACAGCCCGACCCTGTTTGCAGAACTGTATCTGAGGGATGCAGAAACTGCGTTGCACTACGCAAGTCCAGATAGAGCTTACAACGCAGCATTGGACGCGCAAACTGCTGAAGCACTTAACATTTCTATCGAGATTGTAAGTCCAAATCCAAGGATTGTTGATCCAAATGAAATCCATACACTTTCGTTGAATATAACAAATAATTATGGACAGACATTAGAGTTCAATACCACGGTCTTCCGCCAGATGGAAGTAAATGTTGACACTCTCAATGAAATGGTCATTATCCCAGCAGGAACTTCGATTTTACTAAATAAAAGCCAGGAGTCTTTGGATGTAGGATATTTTCTAACAGCCTTCAACTTCCATGAGTTCAATGCAACTTCTGATATTGCACCAGTATTCCTTGGTGTAGGAAATATGATTAGAGGGGCTATGACCACAGATATCGCAGTTGGGCTTTCAGGCACTAATGTCACAATTATATATCCAATAGGGAGAGCTAATGCGAAATTCTTGTCTACACCAATTCTAGTGTATGATGATGGCTCAGGTGTTCAGAATACGACGGGAAGTATTCGTACTGTAACTATGGAGACCACTCTTGGTCCGTATAGTAAAGGTACAACCATAACATACCACTATATTGTCAATGATTATTTTGGTAGTACATTCATTTTAGAAGAGGGAACATTTACCGTAACAACAGATCCATCTGAACCAACTACAACCGACACCGGATTATTTCCCATCGACCCAGTGCTATTGATTGTGATTGGTGGAGGAGTAGCTGCACTTGTTGTAGTAGTGGTCATTATCATGAAGAAGAGAGGCGTTTAGAACAGATCGATTTCGAAACAAAATGAGGCGGCAGTGCTCCTATGAGTGCTGCACCTCAAGTTCTTTTATTCTGAAGATTATCAAGACGACTGAGAAAAATAGTATAAATCTTCGATTTCTTGCTAGTTCTTTATTAAAAATCGGACAGAGGTTCATCCGGAAATCTTCATATGTTTTCAAAGGCATATTATCAATTGATTCATGAGATATCGGTGGGGTAAGGATGTCTATAGGGATGCATTCAGAGGATATTGAGAGAGAGATTGAGATAGCTGTAGTTCGTGCTTTTGGCTGGTCAATCATCGAGTTTGAGGCGATTCTATTTCAGAAGTATCTAGTTATGTCTGCAGTCAGTTCTTTAATGACGGAAGATATGTTCAGAAAACGCTTGAAAGATATGGAAGCAAAAGGATACATCACCCCGGTCGATTTTCAAGGAAAACGAGCATGGAAACGGTTAGTAATTGAATCAGACATTGATGAGGAACCTCTCACTCCAGAGGAAGTACGAGCGTTTATCGAAAAAGCTAAATTATCAGAGAAGACGAAAGGGGAACTCCAAAAACCTATGAGTGATCATGTGGTCAGTGAGTCTAAAGTTCTAGCTGAAAGAATCCTAAGATATTTGGAGATGAGTATGCCATCGCGTATCAAGATTAAACGTCAGATAGGAGAACCAACACTTCTAGATCATATTGAGGCTATGCGTCATGCATTGGTCGATTCGAATGAGGCGTTTCTGAAATATATACGAAAGAATTTGCCTAGAGTCTATGAAGATATGGAGAAGTTACTCAATTCAAAGGGAGAAGAAGTTCTTCTTCGTAGTCTGAGAATCATCGAATCAGGGCAGAGGACATATCCACCTCAATAGTCACGTTTCACAAGAAAGTTTGAGAGATCTAACATGAATTGTTTGTATTTTTCATCTAGTGGAGGTTCTGCCTCATCAAGAGCATTTTGACCTGCGCTGAGAGACTCGGCCATTAATTTATGGACGGAGTCCAGAGCACCAGAATCACGAAACACATCTCTGACCTTCTCAACTTCACTTGGAGTTAACTTATCGTTTCCAAGATACTTTTCCAGAATTTCTTTTTGCGCAGGAGTGCATAATCGAAGAGCTTCAAGTAGAAGCATAGTCTTCTTTCCTTCTTTGATATCGCCATCTGCTGCCTTTCCAGTTACCATTTCATCGCCAAAAGAGCCTAGAATATCATCTTGCATTTGAAATGCTTGACCAACCTTAATACCGTACTCACTGAGAGCTTTCATTTGAGATTCTGTTGCTCTTGCCATTGCACCACCCATTAAAAGAGATTTTTCAAGAAGCGCCGCAGTCTTCAATCGGATCATCTCCATGTACATCTCAGATGTAGTATTTTCATTGTTAACCATATTCATCTCCAGAAAGACGCCTTCAATAATTTCCTCGAAACCTTTGTGATAATAGTCAAGACAGTGTATACCAATATCTGGTTCTAGATGAGCCTCGATAATTGCCATTCCGCCCATATTAATGAGGGAATCCCCACCAAGAATAGCGGCGGTCATTCCAAAATGACTAGCTTTCTCGGAATCCTGAGAAACATCTGATTTGTACAAATCGCGATATAGAGCGTGGAAGGTTGGACCGCCTCGACGAGTATCATCATGGTCAATAAGATCGTCATGCAGGAGAGATGCATTATGTAGAATCTCTATGGAGCACGATGCTTTGTACAGACTTTTTGAGTCCACTTTGCCACCAGCTGCTCTACAGGCTATAACAATAGATATTGGACGGAAACGTTTCCCTCCACGCATTAAGTACTCTTTTAGATTGGTATAGTACTGAATATGTAGAGGATAGAGTTTCTTTGCCCGATTGATTTTTGTATCTAGAAACTCTTCCAACGCCTTATTTACTTCCACAATCTCATTCCTCACAATCTCTTCAAAGGTCATGTGACATTCTCTCCTGCAACAACTAGAATAGAAGAGCCTTAGCGCTCCTTTTTAGCGTTTCTGAATTCGTCGAAGAAATGTTTAGAGATTAGCGAAGTAAAAAGAAGGGTAGGTGATGGAGAAGAGCCCCCATCACGTTATTGATTATTGACCAACGATTTCTGTACCCGGAAATGCGATTGTGGGAACTACTCGCTTATCGTGAACCTCGGGATCATTGGCAACCATAACATTGCCCTTCAATGATTCATAGAGATTACCAACCCACAAAGCATACTTGATAGGTTCTCCAAGCTCTCCGTTCTCAATAATACGTGCATTCCTGATTTCATTAGAGAATGTTCCAGACATGGAATCAACGATTGGGTAAGCAAAGTGTTCAACATAGACACCTCTTTTGATCTCACCAATGATGTCATCAACGGACTTTGTGCCGGGTTTTACTTCCATAGTTGTACCCGCACAGACTGCAGGAACTGCAAACCGTCCGGCTAGGTCTCGCGGAACTCGGCGGATTCCATTTCCAGTGGATTGCATTTCAAGTTGATTCGCACTATAACTATCAAAGAAGTATGATTTGAGGACTCCATTTTCTATTAGCTGAGTTTTCTGAGTGGGGACACCCTCATCGTCTACAATGGAACCTAAAAGCCCTCTATCAGACACACCATTGTCGACGATAGAAACATTCTCACCTGCAACAGTTTCTCCAACTTTGTCAGCCCAAGGACTGGACCTCTTGTTTACATTATCACCATTAGCAGCGAAAGCAACCAAACTATAGAGGATTTCACTTCCCTCACTAGGAGCGAGAACGCCGACAGCATCATTCCATTTATCTTTGAACGGGTTTGCTTTCAAAACACCAAGAGCCTGTGATTTCAAGACTTCACCGATGTTATGGAAATCAATGGAGTCTATTTCTCTGGACCAGCACCTCTGAACACCTTCACCAACACCTGAGGCGTCTTCAGATTTCGCGGTGAAGAATCCAAAAGCAACAGTTCCTTTCGAACCCACATCTACTCCCAGAGAATTCCTGATATGATAATGTACAGAACTTGTGCGGAGTGATCCGTTTGGTACCGTCACATTATCAGCAGATGCAGCCTTGACAACTTCCATTGCTTTCTCCATTAGGACTGCACTATCAGCTGCTGCAGTAGCATCATCATGATACTTCTCAGGAGAGCCTGAAACCTTCTTAGGTTCGGGAAGCGATATAAATTTCAAATCCTCATTACTCACTTGAGCAATAGACTTCGCACGTTCAACCACATCCTCTGGAGTTTCTTGAGAAAGTGTCGAACTTGTGAAACCAATCCGTTTTCCAATGATATACTTCAATCCGATACCAGATTCAACAAGAGAAGCTCCAATCTTTGGAATGTCATCATCGATGTAGATGCTAGCTGTTCTGACCCTAATTGCATAAACCTCAGTTTGGCTGGCTCCACTCTTCTCTGCAAGTGATACAATCTTGTCTGCAATATCTGCAATGGCCATATTAGCCACCTCCAACGACCATTTCCATCCGCATATGCGGGCCTCCAGTAGT
>Ga0307419_10001312_pt1 | contig 12883 bp, 10 predicted proteins | sample SalMarWE160230MG_2_FD_202512 | JGI IMG/M metagenome (GOLD analysis project Ga0307419, IMG submission 202512) | Salt marsh sediment microbial communities from the Plum Island Ecosystem LTER, Massachusetts, United States - WE1602-30 | ecosystem: Environmental > Aquatic > Marine > Intertidal zone... | reverse complement strand
ACATTTATCTGCCTTCAGCATGCGGAGGAGGAGGTACATGCGGTATGTGCAAATGCCAGGTACTGGAAGGAGGCGGCTCTATACTCCCAACCGAAACAGGTTTCTTTACCCGTAAAGAACAATTGAATAACTGGAGACTGGGGTGCCAGGTGAAGATCCGAGAGCCTATGAAAATAAAGGTTCCTGAAGCTGTACTCGGAATAAAGAAATGGGAATGTGAAGTAGTATCTAACAGGAACGTTGCAACATTTATAAAAGAGTTTGTTGTTAAACTGCCTGAAGGGGAGGAGCTTAACTTTGAACCGGGCGGGTATATTCAGATCGATGTACCAAAGTACAAGACAACATTCAGGGATTTTGACATAGATAAGAAATTCCAGGAAGAATGGGATAAATACAAAATGTGGGATCTTTCAATAAAGAATAACGAAGAGACATTCAGGGCATACTCCATGGCAAATTACCCTGCAGAAAAGAACCTTATCAAGCTGAACATACGAATAGCCACTCCGCCATGGGATAATGCAAAGAAGCAATTTATGAATGTTCCTCCCGGGATATGTTCATCATATATATTTTCAAGAAAATCCGGAGACAAAGTATCGATATCAGGCCCCTATGGTGAATTTCATATAAAAGACACCGATAACGAAATGGTCTATATTGGCGGAGGAGCAGGAATGGCACCACTGAGATCACATATTTTCCACCTCTTTAATACACTGAAAACAGGCCGAAAAGTGTCATTCTGGTACGGAGCAAGATCACTCAGTGAGGTATTCTATGAAGATGAATTCAGAGCAATCGAGAAAAAATTTCCCAATTTCAAGTTTACACTTGCTCTGTCAGAACCTCTTCCTGAAGACAAATGGAAAGGTCTGACCGGCTTCATTCACCAGGTGCTTAATGATAATTACCTGGGTAAACATGAGGAACCCGAAGATATTGAATATTACTTCTGTGGACCACCAATGATGAATAACGCGGTAGTGAAAATGCTTTATGACCTCGGGATACCTGAAGAGAATATATCGTTCGACGATTTCGGAATATAAAAATATTTTTATTTCACAGAGTACCACAGAATCAATCTGATGTATTATGATGAGGATCAGATTATTATATTTGATTTTTTTGCTATTGTTATCAGGGATTTCCTGTAAGGAACAGGTCAAATTCTCAAGCTTTAATGGGTTCATACAGGGAACAACATACAGTGTGGTTTTTGAAAATAGTGATAAGATCGATCCTTCAGATCTAAAGACAAAGGTTGAGAAGATCCTTGGTGATTTTGACATGTCATTATCGCTATACCAGGATTCATCAATAATTTCCAGGATAAACCGTAATGAAGATGTAGTGCCCGGCACATTTTTTATTGAGGCTTTTACTGAATCAAAAGAGATCTCAAAGATAACCAGCGGCGCATTCGATATTACGGTGGGCCCTCTGGTTGAAGCATGGGGTTTTGGTCCCGATGCCGCTAAAAGTTTTACGGAACCGATCCGCGACTCCCTGATGGACTTTATAGGTATGGATAAGGTGGAAATAAGGAATGGTATGGTTTATAAAGAGGATCCCCGTATAAAGCTCGATTTCAATGCAATTGCCCAGGGTTATTCTGTCGATATCCTGAGCAGTTATTTAAGCAGTATCGGTATAAACCGTCACCTGGTTGAAATAGGGGGTGAGGTGAGAGTTTGTGGTGATAAGGGAGGTGTGTTGTGGAGGATTGGAATAGACAGACCTGAAGATAACAATATGATGCCAGGAGAAGATCTGCAGGCAATTATCAGCTTGAAAGACAGGTCACTGGCAACTTCGGGCAACTACAGGAAATTCTATATTGAAGATGGGATCAAATATTCCCATACCATTGATCCAAAAACCGGTTATCCTGCCAGAAACAGGCTGTTAAGTGCAACGATAATTGCTGATGACTGCGCGACAGCTGATGGTATCGCTACAGCTTGCATGGTAATGGGGCAGGACAAAACGATCGAATTCCTGAATTTACATCCTGAATTTGAAGCATACCTGATCTATTCAGACGATAACGGGAATTTCAAAACATGGGCAACACAAAATCTGAAGGAGTATATTTATGAAACAGAGGAGTAAATTGTCAATTTATTTTAGGTTGTTATTTTCACACGCAGAGCACCCTCTGAAATCATTACCCGGATTACAACCAATATCGGTTTTCTGCGCACATTTGATGCCGCGTTTACGCATCTCTTTGTTATGACCAATATGTGTTTCGGGGAAACGTCCATGTGACCTGATAAGTATCCTGATGCCAAGTAAGGCAAAGGCGATTAACAGGGAAAGTGCACTAATAAGCAATAATTTCAGAAACATGGATTCCGGGTTAAGAAATATCTTTCAAAAATAATCATCATTTATTGTGTTAAAGTTAAACAACTATAGCAAAAATTTGTTTATTATTCAGAGTTAAAGAAAAAAATAATAAGCTTTTATGACACAAAGCAACAAACAACCAGACATTAAATTAAGCAAAGAGAACATACTTGCCGACTATCGTCTTGCCAATGTCAGCAGGAACCTTTCTATTACCGGTCGTCGTGAAGTATTGTCAGGAAAGGCAAAGTTCGGAATTTTCGGTGACGGGAAAGAGTTAATCCAGTTAGCAATAGCCAGGCAGTTTAAGGAAGGTGACTGGAGATCAGGATATTACAGAGATCAGACCTGGATGATGGCAATGGGACTCTATGATTCTGTGGAGTTCTTTCATCAGCTTTACGGGAATACTGACAGAAACATTAATCCGGGAAGCGGAGGCAGGGTATTTAATAATCACTTTTCGGTTCCAAACATCAATCCTGATGGTACATGGCGTAATCTTACCAATCAAAAAAATTCATCCTCGGATATATCACCGACAGCAGGACAGATGCCCCGGCTCCTGGGATTGGCATACGCATCAAAATTATTCCGGCTGAACAAAGAACTGCACCGGTTTACCACATTGTCGCTGAAGGGAAACGAAGTTGCATTTGGTTCAATTGGTGATGCCAGTACTTCAGAGGGACACTTCTGGGAAACAATGAATGCAGCAGGTGTTCTTCAGGTGCCTATGGCAATATCTGTATACGACGATGGTTATGGAATATCCGTTCCAAAGAAATACCAGACAACAAAAGGCAGCATCTCAGATATAATGAAGGGTTTTGAAAATGAACCCGGCCGGCCAGGTATAATAATTTACAAAGGCAAGGGATGGGATTATCCCGGACTGTTGAAAATGTATGAAGAAGGAATCGAAATTTGTCGCAGGGATCATGTTCCGGTTTTGTTTCATATCGAGGACGTTACGCAGCCTCTGGGCCATTCAACCTCAGGATCACATGAAAGATATAAAAGCGAAGAGAGACTGAAGTGGGAAGAAGAATTTGATCCTATACGAAAAATGAGGGAATGGATAATAGACCAGAAGATAGCAACTGGTGATGAACTTGACAAAATAGAGGCTGAAGCTGCGGAAGAGGTTAAAGAGTCGAAGAAAAAAGGCTGGGAGATGTTCCAGAATCCGATAAAGATTGAAAGGGATGCACTGGTAAAAATCATCAGGGACCGTTCCTGCAGGTGCCACGAAGAGGTAAAGGAGGCCTCGGTTAATGAGATAGCCGAAGAACTGGCAGGTGTACTGGCCCCAATCCGTAAGGATAACTTCATGGCTGCACGCAAGATACTAAGGAATGTTTGTGAGACATGCGACAAAGCTGATAACCTGAGGGAAGAGCTTCATGGCTGGCTTAAAAGGAACTATGCTGATGCTGAAACCAGTTATAACAAGTTTCTGTATAATGAAACACAAACATCTGTTCTGAATGTAAAACCAATTGCTCCTGAATACTCGCAAAATTCTCCTGAGGTACCGGGCAGACAGATCCTTCGTGATAATTATGACAGGCTTTTTACAAAATATCCGCTCCTGGTGACATTTGGTGAGGATACCGGAAATATAGGAGGAGTGAACCAGTCACTGGAAGGCTTACAGAAGAAATACGGTGAACTTCGCATAACAGATACCGGAATCAGGGAAACGACAATCCTTGGCCAGGGTATAGGCCTTGCTCTAAGGGGGATGAGGCCAATTGCCGAGATACAGTATCTCGATTATCTTATGTATGCGCTGCAAATACTAAGCGACGATTTGGCAACGACGCACTACCGTACAGCAGGAAGAATGATTGCACCTCTTATCATATCTACAAGGGGACACAGGCTTGAGGGTATATGGCACTCCGGATCACCCATGAGCATGCTTATTAACTCGGTAAGAGGTGTTTATGTTTGTGCTCCCAGGGATATGACACGTGCAGCAGGATTTTATAATATACTTCTTGAAGGCAATGATCCGGCAATAGTGATCGAACCTTTAAATGGTTACAGGCTGAAGGAGAAGATGCCTGACAATATCGGTGAATTCCGTATCAGGCTTGGTGTCCCGGAAGTTCTGACCACCGGAACAGATATTACGGTGGTAACTTACGGATCCACGGTCAGAATAGCAGCGGAAGCTGTCAGACAACTGTCGGCACATGGTATCTCAGTGGAACTTATAGATGTTCAGACCCTTGTTCCATTTGATATAGAGAAAATTATTCTTGATTCCATCAGGAAGACCAGCAGAATACTCTTCCTCGATGAAGATGTCCCCGGAGGAACAACAGCTTATATGATGCAGGAGGTTCTTGAGAAACAGGGCGGCTGGCAATACCTTGACTCTCCACCAAAAACTCTTACTGCTCAGGAACACCGGCCGGCATATACTACCGACGGAGATTATTTCTCAAAACCCAGTGCCGAAGATGTTTTCGATGCGGTTTATGCAATGATGAAGGAGGCAGTCCCGGCGAAGTATTAACCCCCCAACCCCCCTGAAGGGGGGCTTACTCAGTAATACCTATTATCTTCAGTAATTCAGTTGCCGCCTCTTTTGGACCTGAGGTCTCAAAGCCGGGGATTCCCAGCCTTGTTCTCATCTGGCCCACGAAAATGTTCTTCTCATAGAATATCTCAAAGTACCTTGATGCTATTTCCTCGTGCAGCTCCCTGTATTCGGGAGGGCCGAAAATATTGGCAAAATATGAATGTACAAGACCGCTGGTGGTTGTTGTCCCTTTGCTCATTACAGCTCCCCTGCGGAATACATCAAGCGCTTCGGCAGCAGTATCAAATTTTTCTATTACGGGGTGTTCATTATCAATTTCCTCATAATTGTTTGCATAGAGAATATAGTCGATCTTATGGCCCTTGGTCACATTTTGAAATGATGTAACAGGGATGACTATCCTTGAATTTACCTGGCTTGGATTCATTATTATTGACCTGTCGAGATGTCCGAAGGCATAACCGGACTGCAGGTCATCAAGCCTCAGAAAGGCCCCTGTCTCGGTACCGAAACCGACAGGCTCACCGTCATCGTCAATTTCAACAGAACCCATATCGTCGGCTATAATTGTCATTTCACGGATATTTTTTTCACCAAGGATACGGAATGCTTCAAGGGTTTCCGATTTACCTGCACCGGTGTCACCAATCATAAGAATAGTTGCCTCCTTGTCGCCATGAAGAAGAATCCTGACCATTGCACCATGAAACGGCATTTTGCCTGATTTCATGACTATAGAATTATGAAGCGTGAGGATCATTTTTTTCAGGTAGCCGAAATATCCGAATTCAGGGCGGCCCGGAGTTGCACCAACGAAAATCCCGTTTACGTGATCCTCATAAAAAACAGTGGGGAATTCTGCCAGGCCGTCAAGTATATCACCCTGAACACCATAGATAAAGACAGCATCAGGCTGTTTTTTGAGGTCATCATCCTGCGCGAGCTGGAATAGATTGCACATTGAAAGTCCCAGTTCAAGAAATGTGAGGTGAAAATAAACCATGATAAGAAGCTTCCCGGCTTTAACCGGATAACACAACCAGTCACCAGGATTTAATTCTACAAGGTCAACAGGATTTTGTGTTATTCGCTTGAAATGCCCTGTCCGTTTATTCATGGGTTGCTGTATCACCAGCGGAGGGTAAATGAGGACCTGCCGTATTACTGGTATATTATTAAGCTTGAGGTATTTACCATGAGAATAAGCAATATTTTTAGGCAATGAAATGACTGCCATTTCAGCGCCTGCCGGTACCTGCCTGTAAACATTAGGGTGACTGCCTGAAATGTTTTCCTGTATATGCCTGTAAACAGTCCTGATAAGGTGTGTCAGATGTTCAATAGTCTCATTGAATGTACGATAGGGCCTTTTATCAAGACGGTCACCCTCGGAGTCATTGATAATGAACCGGTCAAAATGCCTCCAGTAATCATATAAATATTCGATAAAATTGTTTAATAAATGGAGGTCACTTAGAAATGGCTCTGATCTGTCAAAAATATGAGGAATTACTCTGGCCTCATACCTGAACAGGAGTGTAAGTGTCCTGACCAGATCATCTACAGCAGAATCATCGGATATTACATCCCGGAATATCTTCAGGAGCGGGGAATTTCTGGAACGGAGATGTTCCAGGCAGTGATCAAGTACCATTCTGAACTTTTCACTCTCCAGCAATTCATCAGCATTTTCGCACATCCTTTCGCGATTGTTCAGGATTGCCTTATTTCCTATTATCCTTAAAGTACTTTTTTGCATAATCTGTTAAAAATCCGGGCAAAATTATGAATATAATTAATTGACTTATTATTTTTGCTTAATTATTTGTCTGGTTTTTTCAATTATTTTATCAATTTACTGAGGAAGAGATTTCAATTGTGAACTTTTCGTAAAATTATGTAACTTGCCATGGTAATGAAACCGGAACTTGATTTTTTTACAATACTGCCTGAAGACAAAATACCGGGAAAGGGGAAAATACTTATTTCCGAACCCTTTCTCCCTGACACTTTTTTTAATCGTACAGTAGTATATCTTGCAGATCATAATGCCGACGGTTCAGTTGGTTTTATACTTAATAAAAAGCTTGAAATAAAAGTGTGTGATGCCATTTCAGGTTTTGAAGGCTGGGATGAGTTTCTCAGTATGGGAGGGCCGGTTGCTCCTGATACTCTTCATTACCTTCATAACCTGGGTGAGGGTATTCCGAAAAGTGTGCTGGTTGATGAAAACATTTACTGGGGCGGAGATATAGATTTGATCAGGGATCTTATAATTGCCGGTAAGCTGAATAATACCCAGATAAGGTTTTTCCTCGGATATTCAGGATGGTCAGCAGGTCAGCTTGAGAAGGAGCTCAAAGAGAACTCCTGGGTCATTGCCAAAATCAATTCAGATATAGTCCTGAATAACCAGGTAGATGATGCCTGGAAAAGGGTTTTGAGAGGATTGAAAAAGAAATACCGTGTGTGGGCTGACTTCCCTGACTCACCGGATATGAACTAGAGACCTATAAATGCATTATCTTAAACACCAGCTCCTTAAGAATATCCCCCGGTTCGCTGCTAAGATCTCCATAGCCCTTCGATTTCATATCATAGGTCCGTAAAAGAGCTATTGCCTGTACAGTTTTAGCGACACTGTATTTTGATGCAGAGAGCTCATAATCCCTGACGAAATAGGGATTGATCTTAAGGGAAGCCGCAACATTGTTTTTTGACTTGTCGGTAAGATAATGATATGTGAGAAGCCGGACGAAATGACTGAACAGAGATGCTATTGACAGGGTGATAGGGTTGTCTTTTGGATTACTGGCAAAATGGCGGACTATCCTGTTGGCTTTCAGAATGTTTCTTTCACCAACAGCCTTCTGAAGCTCAAAATTATTGTAGTCTTTACTGATGCCTATGTTTTTTTCGATCAGTGAGGTTGTTATCACAGGTTTGCCCGGAGGAAGGGTGATTAAAAGTTTGTTAAGCTCATTTACTATCTTGTGAAGGTCGGCACCCAGATATTCGGTCAGCATGGCGCTTGCAGTGGGATCAGTTTTAATGCCCTCCGCCATCAGGTATCTTTCAATCCAGGCCGGAACCTGGTAATCTTTCAGCCTTGGTGATTCGAAATAAACAGCTTGGGATGTAAGAGCCTTATAGAATTTGGTTCTTTTGTCAATTGCTCTGTATTTATAATTAATAACCAGTATTGTTGACGGCATAGGTTTCTCAAGGTAGAAGAGAAAATCATCAATCTTCTTTAGGGATTGGGCTTCTTTTACTATCACCACCTGGTGGCTCGATATCATGGGAAACTTCCTGGCTGTGTCAATTATTACCGGTACAGTTGTTTCTTCACCGTACAGTATAACCTGGTTAAATGATCTTTCGGCTTCAGGAAGAATGTTTTCTTCAATATAATCTGAAATAAGGTCAATATAATATGATTCTTCCCCGGCAAGGAAATAGACCGGCTTAAAGATCCTTTTTTTAAGATCAGAAATTATCTCTTCACAGGTGACTCCCATATTAAAACCTCAGATGTTTTACGGAAATACCATTATCCTTAATTTCTCTCAACGCATCAATACCGATCTTAAGGTGCATTTCAACATATTTATCAGTTACGTGTCGGTCGCTGATCGCAGTTTTTATTCCTGTCGATATCATCGGCTGGTCTGAAACAAGTAGAAGTGCACCAGTAGGTATTTCATTTGCAAATCCAACCGTGAATATTGTTGCTGTCTCCATGTCTATAGCCATTGCACGTGTTTTAACAAGATATTTCTTGAACCTTGCATCATATTCCCAAACCCTTCTGTTTGTGGTAAATACAGTACCTGTCCAGTACTCTTTTTTATGGCGGATTATTGTGGTTGAAATTGCACTCTGCAGCTTAAAAGCGGGTAATGCCGGAACCTCCACGGGGAGATAATCATTCGAAGTACCATCACTCCTGATGGCAGCAATGGGGAGTATGAGGTCGCCGACCATGTTCTTTTTCTTAAGTCCGCCGCATTTTCCCAGGAACAGTACTGCATTGGGATCCACAGCACTAAGGAGATCCATGGCTGTGGCAGCGTTGGGACTCCCCATTCCGAAGTTCATTATTGTTATGCCATTCGCCGTTGCACTGGGCATGTTCCTGTCCTTCCCTTCAATCTCAACGTTATTCCATCGTGCAAAAAGGTCAACATAATACATGAAATTGGTCAGCAGAAAATATTTACCGAAAGTGTTGATATCCTTTCCGGTGTATCTCGGCAGCCAGTTATTAACAATTTCATCTTTGGTTTTCATAATTACCAGACAGTTAAGATTATCTCAATATATTTGCTCTCAAAAGTACAAAACAAAGTTGAAACAGTTAAATCTGCCGGAATATTCATTCAGGATTACAGGGGAGGAAGGTTCTGAAATAATCTTCGATCCGCTGAGGAAGAAATATGTGAAGCTTACACCGGAGGAATGGGTAAGATTGAACTTTGTCCAGTACCTTATTAATGAGGGAGGATATCCTCCGGGGCTTATCGGAATCGAAGTTATGTCGGATTTCAACAAGCTGAAGAAAAGGGTTGATATACTCATTCATGACAGAATGGGGCAGCCAGTTATGATAGTTGAATGCAAAGCTCCTGTCGTTCCGATTAACGATAAAGTTTTTGACCAGGCTGTTTGTTATAATATGGGATTCAAAGTGCCTTACCTTGTTGTTACAAATGGTATTGACCATTATGCCTGCAAGATTGATTATGAACAGAAAAAGTATGATTTTCTGCTTGTAATACCCCTTTATAAAGATATTTCAGAATTATGATCTCTGTGACCTGTGCCATTATAAGAAACGAAGACAATGAGATTCTCGTTGTGCAGAGAGGTGAAAAAACCGATCACCCTGATCCCATTCATTTGCGATACTCTTGATGAATTGCCTGCATTGTCGGAACATGTGGATTTCAAATGGATCTCACCGGAAGATCTGGGATCGGTTGATTTTTGTGAGGCAGATATATTTGTGGCTCAGAATTATCTTGCTACTGTTACCGGGGAGACAAATGATAAAGAGCATGTTATAGAAGCTGATCAGTCAAAAGCAGTGGACAAGGAGCAGCAGCAGGAATTATTGCAAGAGGAACAATAATACTTAAGAAACTTGCCGAAATCAGTTCAGATCCAGGATCCAGTCGGCCATGATCCTTAGTACTTCAGGGGAAAAGGTCTCCTCAACCTCTTCAACTTTTCAACTCTTCAACTTATTTTCTACTTTTACAAGTCATTAATTTTATTTCAGATGCGCATAGTAGATACCAGGGGTCAACAGTGTCCGGCACCTATTCTGGCAACAAAAAGAGCTTTAAAGGAAGTAACGAATGGTGAGTCGTTCGAGGTTCTGACCGACAAACAGACGTCATTCAACAATTTAACGCGATTCCTGAAGGATAATAAGATTCAATTTTCAGTGGAGGAATCGGATGGTGTCTGGACTCTTACAATACAAAAAGAGGAAGATGAGATAGTCCAATAGAAGGCTTCTGCCACAAATATTATAAAACCATAAATCTTTACTGGTTATGAAGATTGATCTTTTTACCATGGTTGATAGCGGAGGATGTTCCGCGAAGATTGCACCCAAGCAGCTTGAGGAGATACTTAAGTGCCTGCCTCTGCCTGACGATCCCGATATTCTTGTAAATATTGAAACGCATGATGATGCCGGTGTTTACAGGGTGAGTGATGAACTTGCACTTGTATTTACAACAGATTTTTTCCCACCGGTATGTAGTGATCCGTATGAATTCGGACAGATTGCAGCAGCAAATTCAATAAGCGATGTGTACGCTATGGGCGGTACCCCGATGATAGCTCTGAATATCATGATGTTTCCGGCTGAAAAACTTCCTTTTGAAGCCTATATAGAGATACTTAAGGGCGGAGCCGATATGGCATCACAAGCAGGAGTGAGGATTATCGGCGGGCATTCTATTGATGACTTCCCTCCCAAATATGGACTGGCAGTAGTAGGCTATATTCATCCTCAGAAAATCATAACAAATGCCGGAGCCAGGACGGGTGATATCCTGGTACTTACCAAACCGGTTGGTACCGGAATTATCCTGGCCGGCCAGCGTCTTGGATTAACTGCAGAAACAGATGTCTCTCAGGCAAAATCTATCATGAAACTGCTTAACAAATCGGGAGCGGAGGTGATGAAAAGACATGGTGTAAAGGGAGCAACAGATATTACCGGTTTCGGACTTGCGGGACATGCACTCAAAATGGCCAGGGCAAGTAGTGTATCTATTACACTTAATCTAAGCACTTTGCCTCTTATTGGAAGTACCTATGAACTCACCGATCAGGGTTGTATTCCGGGAGCCGCATTCAGAAACCTTGAATATGTTGAGAATGAGGCTTATGTTGAAAATAACCTCGACTATAATCTGAAAATGATTGCTTTTGATGCACAGACTTCAGGGGGATTGCTGATGGCGGTATCTCCGGAAAAAGCGGATAAAGTGATTTCAGAACTGCACAATAAAGGACTTGACACATCGGCTAAAATAGGTTTTGTGACTGAAAAAATGGACAGATACCTGTACCTCAACAGATAATAAGTCTATCTATACCTGGGAAGGGAAAATAGAAATTCTGTTCATAATGATTTTATATGACTATCAGGAATGAATAATAATAATCTAAGAAATGTTTTTACCATGCATGTACTCATCCCCCCGGCCCCGTTGACTTCGTCGATCCCGCAAGCGGGATTCTCTTGCAGGCAAAAGAAGGGGGGGAGATCCTTCTTAGCCCCTCTTTGCGGAGCAGAGAGAGCCTGTCCCGTGTAGCGGGAGGTTGGGGTGAGTTCATGTGATTATATAATTGATATTTAAGCACTTAAAATAGTTTATTATTGAAAGCCGATACTCATTTAATTTTATTAATTGTTTAATATTTGTACTTAGTTTTACTGATAATTATCTGCGGCAAATGTATATGTACATTATTTCAATATGGTTAAGGGGCTATTAAGGTTTGGTTACAAAATAGTTCCGTGGGAATTAATGGTACAACGGTACAGCGGTATAATGGTATATTTATATAGAATTGATTATTTATTATTTATGACAGGCTATATAAGGTCTATGAAAAATAAAAACAGTGTTACCCCGTGCTTTGCCAGCTGAAGCTTTGGCGAAAGCTGGTAACTCTGTGTAACTCCTTGGTTAAGAAAGAATTAAGAAAACATATTTATCTTATAATTGTTATTTAAAATGAAATCAAGAATTCTATTATTATTAAGCCTGATCCTCTGGTCTTTGAGCAGCGGCATACAGGCTCAGGAATATAAATTCCTGGAAGGACCGATCAGCGGGATAACAGCCGGTAACGGCATTGATCAACCGGTAACTGTAAAAGTTATCTACGATAATTATGTTCATGTTGATGGATTACAATCGGACTGGGGCTTTTCCATTCTGGTTGAAGGTCTTGATAAGACAATTCTTTTTGATACAGGCACTAAACCCGAGATTTTTGCTTCCAATTTCAAAAAAATGAGTCTTGATGCATCAGAAATCGACTTCCTGGTATTGTCGCATGAGCATGGAGATCATATCGGTGGTATTCCTGCTTTTGTGGAGATGAAAAAAGGTATTCCGGTTTTATTCCCTCAATCATTCTCAGAGGCATTTAAGAAGAGGATGATCAAAATAGGTCTGGAACCCGTTCTGGTAAAAGAACCTGCAATGATCTGCAAAAATATGTACACATCGGGAGAATTTAAATGCGAAATACCTGAACAATGCCTGGTGCTGAATACAAAGAAGGGGCTGGTGGTGATGACTGGCTGTTCACATCCGGGAATAGTAAGAATGCTGAAAGAGATCAAAGAAATGTTTAATAAGGATATTTATATGGTATTCGGAGGATTTCATCTGATGCAGAAATCAGAAAAAGAGATGGATGTAATAA
>Ga0307419_10001311_pt1 | contig 12884 bp, 7 predicted proteins | sample SalMarWE160230MG_2_FD_202512 | JGI IMG/M metagenome (GOLD analysis project Ga0307419, IMG submission 202512) | Salt marsh sediment microbial communities from the Plum Island Ecosystem LTER, Massachusetts, United States - WE1602-30 | ecosystem: Environmental > Aquatic > Marine > Intertidal zone >... | reverse complement strand
GAATGCCGCCAAAATCAAGGCAGCTGTTGAGCAGGTTATCCAAACCTGCCAGCCGGATCCCTGATTCTGATTGTTCATACAAGATCTCCATCCAGACCAGATAACGGTCGATTAATTCGATCCAGGCAGAGACCTCACGTGCAAGTTGTTCAGCCCAGTAAGCTGCTCCAGCCCTGGCTCCTTCCACCTCGAGCATCAGCCCAGCCAGTGACGACACTTTAGAATGGATCTGGCGCATAATGCGAATCAGATCAATAACCTCGGAAGGTCTTTCCCGGATTGTGTTCAGAAGCTCCAAGGCAGCCCGAGTTATTTCCGGGGCCGCATTTTCGGTCTTTAATTCTTTAAGAAGGATTTCCGCCGTATCTAATAAACCATCCAGAACTGAAGGGCTGAGCAGTGGTTGTTTGAGGATCTCTTCAATTCCCTGGTCAAGTGTCCAGAGCGCGGCAATAAAATTGCCGCTGTCTACAGAAGACACATAACGAGGATGGAGTGGTTTTAGGTCTTCAAGGTTGTACCAATTCAGCAAATGTCCTTCGTGCAGCTCGAGCCGCTTCAATGTTCCCATAGTATGGGTGAGCCGTTGTATGATCTGATCCAGTGTCAGATAGCCGAAATCAAACGCACCCAGCATGCTTAACATCCCCAGACCTATATTGGTGGGGCTGGTGCGCATCGCCAGCTGGTTCTTATGGGAGACTTGATAGTTATCCGGGGGCAGCCAGGCAGTATCTGGCCCCACAAAATCGGCGAAGTAGCGCCAGGTTCGGCGGGCAACGATTCGAAGGGAGCGCAGCTGCCCGTTGGGAAGCTGCTGGGCTGAAAGCAGGGGAGAAGGTTTTGAGGTCAGCAGCCAAGCAACCAGCGGGCTGAAAAACCACAGGGTTAACCATGGGAGAGCGTAGGGAAGGCTTTTTGGGTTCAGTTGAGATAAACCGATCCCAAGACCCAGGCTGAGCAGTGAGATCAACCAGAAATAATATTGGAAAATATTCATCTGATCTCTGGCGCCCCATTCTGTCATCTGGGCGGTGGTCCATTCAAGCAGGCCCTTCTTACTGATTAACCGGCGATAGAAAACTCGCGTGATGGCATCCAGAGCCAAACCCGCCTGGTGTAAAAACATAGCCGCCTCGGCGAAACTCCTGGTCAGGTCGTGGCGGATCTGGCGAAAAGAAAATGACCGCAGGCCGTGGGAAGAGGTGATCCAGGTCAGGGGTCCGGTAAGTGACTGGAACAGGATCACACCGCCAATCAGCAATGTGACATAGAACTGCAGGTTGTTAAAGAAGAACCAGGTCATAATCAGGGCGCCAATACTGGCCGCTGGAACCAGGCTTCGCCTCAGATTGTCGAAAATCTTCCAGCGGTTGAGAATGGTTAAGAGATTGGAAATCCTGTTGTGGTTCCTGTCAGGAACCCGGGGGAAGATCCACTCAGCTATCTGCCAATCACCCCGGATCCAGCGATGCTTCCTGAGACTGTAGCTGATGTAATCTGAAGGAAACTCATCAAATAGCTCAATATCAGTAGCCAGGCCTGTACGTACATGAGCGCCTTCAATCAAGTCGTGGCTCAAGAGATGCTCATCCGGGAAACGATCAGCAAGGATGGACTGGAAAAAGCGCGGATCATAAATGCCTTTACCAATATAAGATCCTTCCCCAGCGAGATCCTGATAGGCGTTCGAGACTGCCTTGGTATAAGGATCAGTCCCAACCGGATCCGTGTAGATCCTGCTGAAGATCGAGGCAACTGCGCTGGGGAGGGCCGGGCTCACCCGGGGCTGGATGAGAGTATAGGTACCCTGAGCGATCTGTCCTTTTTCATCGAAACGGGGCTGATTAAGGGGATGGGCGAGCGTTTCGATCATGCGTCTGGCGCTGTCGCGTGGAAGCTGGGTATCACTGTCCAGTGTGATCACAAAACGGATGTCAGTTAAATGGTTGACCTCACCAACGTAAAGGATGGAAGGTTCATCCTCACTGCGGAGTCCCAGCAGCAAGCGGTTTAGTTCTTCCAGTTTGCCGCGTTTGCGCTCCCAGCCGATAAATTTACCCTCCGTTTCACACCAGGTTCTCTGACGGTGGAATAAGTAAAACCGGTCCCCACCGTAACGAGCGTTTAGGTTTTTAATCCCCTCCTCCGCAATGGAGAGCAGATGCAGATCCTGCTCGGAAGTCTCTGTTGGCGCATCCAAAAAATCGGAGAAAAGGCCAAAGATCAGATTGTGATCCGAATTACCCACATAACGGACCTCAAGTTTCTCAATCTCATTCACAATGGTAGCTTGATCAGTCAGAAGCATGGGCACGATAACCAGGGTCCGATAGGCATCAGGGATGCCCTGATCGGAGAAGTCCAGTTTTGGCAGCCGCCGCGCCGGCAGGATCCGGGTAATGAGGTAGTTGATCCATTCCGCGGAGACCTGGCTGGCAGGAAAAGTCAGCAGGATCAGCAAGACCAAATTAAACACAGATACCCCAAACTGAATAAAGTGCAGGATCGGGAAAGCCAGCAAACCAGCAGTCAGGAGGGTGATCGAGCTCAGATAAAGTCCGGCAGGATGGCGGTAGACCCACTGCTTGGTTTTAAAGCTCCAGTTCTCTCGGCAGCCAATTGATTTTGAAAATTTCCTCCTCCCTTCACCAATCAGATAAGTTCCAACATGCCTCTGGCGAGATTGCCAATTCTTGCTCCCCTCACTGGTAGAGGCCATCTCGATCACTTTACGGGCGACTTCAATCTGATCCATTCTCGCCCCTTTTGCCAAAACCTCCACAGCTTCCCGATACTGGTTGCGGGTATCAAAGTCCATCTGAGGATAGATCCCGGCAGGATCCCGGCGCAGGATCTGATCAACCCAGCTCTGGCTTTCAAAAACATCCCGCCAATCCAGCAGGCTTAACTGACGCAGGCTGGTAATGGCATTTCCAACCGAGATCTGGTTGGCGGCCTGACGAGATTGTTCTCCTGAATGAAGTTCTGTGAGCGGCCTGTGCAGGACCCGTTCAAGCCAGCTCTGGACAGGAACAAGGACGGCATCCTCATCATAAAGGTGGCCGCTCAGCTGGATAGCAAAATAAGGGCTTGGACGACCTCGCTCCTCAGCCATTTCAGCCAGAACGGCAAAAAGCTGATCCGGGTCACGACGCAGAGTCGCTAATAGACGGTTAGCCCAGAAATCAGCAAATTCACGGTCGATTAATTCCTGCCAGGCCTGACGTGCCAGCTGTTCAACACGCTGGACCAATGCGATCCGCAGCATGAGCGGCAATGCCCACAACTCACCTATCGTCAGAGGTGAAACCTGCTGATAGGCGGACAAAAAAGCGGAAATATTCTCATGATCGATCCGGGCATCGCTGTGTGTTATGAGCTCCTTCGCCAGGCTGAAGACCCGCGGGGCGTTTCCGTTGGGGTCCACGACCAGGGTCGGCAGCTCCCGGTAGAAAGATTTGGAAAGGTTGAGCTTGACATCGCGCCCGTGGCTCTCGATGAGATATTCATTATCAAGGATCCATTCTGCAACGGGTCCCAGACGCTGTTCAAGTCGGACTGCTTCAGCCAAATCACCACAAATGGCATGGATGACCTGGCGGGCATCGTCAAGCTTTGTGAGCAGGACCTGACTTGAGCTTCCCTGGAATTCAACCCTATGTTCCTCTGCCAGTCGGGAAGCATGGGCTTGAATCTGGGGCAGCGGCAGGGCGGTGGATTCTTGCAGATCGGTTTGATCTGGATACTTACGGAGGGGGTGTTGGGCAAAGATCGAAATCTCGGTTTCGATCGAGTCGCGCAGAAATTGAACAGCAGAGGAGAGCGACAGAAGCGGCGCCTCCAAGATCAAGAGTGATTCTCCGTTTCTCAACCAGGAGGATTGCTGGGCAATTACACTCTTAGATACGCCCGGAAAGAGGAACCGGGAGGCTATCCAGCCAAGACCAGCACCAATACCAAATCCGATCAGACCTGATATTGCATAATTTAAGATCAGCCCGGGGAGGATAGAGGGCAAAAATCCCACCAGAGAGAGCATCAAACTGGCAGTGCAAATGAAGAGGCCGCTCAGCAAGAAAAAGATCAGACGTAAACGAATACTTGGATCAGTCCGGTTAACTCGACCATTAGATGTACCCTGCAGCAAGATCCTTCTACGAAAGCCCTTATGCCCCAGAAATCGCAGAGCATCCTGGGCAGCTTCAGGTTCTCGAACATAACTTAGTAATAAGCCGTTTTTATTCATCAAGCTTCTTTTTAATATTGCCTTTGGTTCTACTAGCTTTGCCGCTAAATAAATACCTGGTTAGGTAAGATGGACCACAACTACTCCTGCATTATATCGTGGACCACCTCCGCCGATAAGTGGAAGCAGAAAATAACTCTGAACATCCAGAGGAAATTGTATCCCAGATAAAATTAAAATCAATAAAGGGCAGCGACGGTGCTGCCCTTTATTCTATGACATTTATAGGTGATCGATTGGTATTGGGTCGGCTCAGTGGAACAGGTATTCCCACTGAGCAAATTTGCAAACACTTCCAGAAGATCCGTCCAGCTGTTCGATCATAAATGAGGTGACCCCACCAGGTTCTGATGCAATCGCAAAGGAACCATTGGACGACATATCATCTTCAATAACAGATGAACATCTTGAAGAGGGATCCACCTGGATGATAAAGGATGGGCTGGAGGATTCTATCAGCATCACCATAAACAAGATTGAAATTGCAGCCATAACTTTCTTCATTTTTATCTCCTTTAATCTAATTTTTTATCTGGCTTATTACAAAACTTGGGCTAATTTTCATAATCACCTCCTGTCTTGGTTCACCCTCCTGGCCCTGGTCAAATAAGTTCTTGAAATTCCGCAGATCTAACCACCCCGCGGGCTGCAGAGTGGTTAGATCTTGCTTGCGGGAAAGAAACGGATTCGATCTTGAAAGTCGGGATTTGTTTGTGGCATTTTATTTTCCACCTTGGGGTTCAGCTGGATAATAATTTGCTTTCTTTTAGACTGTGGCTAAGTTTTAGGAGCCAACTTGACCACGACCAGTCTGCATTTGGATTAGATTCTTTGCTGCTGGCTTTGTTGGCTTCTTTGAGCTGCTTCAGCAGCCGTTCCTTCTCAGCTTCTTTGAGTAAATCTTTGTACTGTTCCCGTTTAGCGTAATAGTGGTTGAACATGAGTACCTCCTTGTTTGATAATCCCTTTCTTGCCCTTGCACTGCCAGTATACAAAAGGGGGCGTTTCTAAAACGTTTCTCCTGGCGTTTCTTTTTCCATTAAAAGGAAACGCTCTTGAAACGCCCTGTTATCTATACTGCTGATGTAAATCAGTTAATGTAAACCAAAAAGGAGGCAGCCTTGTTATCCATGAACTTCCCAGTTATTCAGAAGGATCGTGTGGTCCAGACAGGGAATGCAAACACAAGAGCAAGTGCCAGGCAATAACATTCACCTGCCTGAGCTTTGGAAGGCTCTTAAAGAAAACTATCAGACAATACCTAGAAAGGAGAAATCTTATGATGAGCTGGAAAGACTATTACACCCAGGAGCAGGTCCGGCAGGACCGCCTCAGAGAGGCCAAGCAGCAGAGATTGGTAAGAATGCTCAGCCGCAACCTGCGGGATGAGCGGGTAAAAGCTCGGGATCAGATGTTAGAGCGAGTCGGCTATCGCCTGGTTCTTTGGGGCGACGCCCTGCTGCGCCGGGTGGCGGATCGTTCACTAGTCAGCTGATGCCTGCGACAGAGGACGGGAGACGGAGGACAGAGTCGGTCCTCTGCCCTCGGTCTTCGGTCTATTTAGCTAGATTTCTGAATAATAAACCAGGCCTGAACTCGTGTTCATGGATATTCTTTCAGTCCGGGATTTTCTATTTAATGGAACCCTCTATTTGACACCTCACCAGCGCTCATCTATACTGGTAAATAGATTTCATTTTTCTATGGACAGGAGTTCTTTTTTTGCCCAAATCATTAGAGATCCACCTCTTGGGCAGTTTTCAGCTTGTCTCTGACGGAATACCGGTCAAAGGCCTGGACTCCCCTCGCCTGCAATCCTTCCTTTCCTACTTACTGATCCACTGCGATGCTCCCCAATCTCGCCAGCAGCTGGCTTTTTTATTCTGGCCGGATTCCAACGAATCCCAGGCCCGCACCAACCTCAGGAATATGTTATTTAAACTCAGGGGAGCTCTCCCCGAAGTAGATCATTACCTGGAGATCAATCAGCAGACCCTGTGGTGGAAACCAGATCCATCTCTCCAGCTGGATGTGGACCTATTCCGAAATGCAGTTGTGCAGGCTGACAAGACCGGCAGCGGGAAGGATCAGGATGCCCACCGGCAAGCCTTGATCGCAGCAACGGAGATTTATTCAGGCGATTTGCTGCCCAGCTGCTACGATGATTGGATTCAACCGGAAAGAGAGCGCCTCAGGCAGTTCTATATCAACATAGTGGAAGAACTGTCGGAGATGCTGGAGGAGAACAAAGATATTGATGATGCCATCCAGATGGTTCGCCAGCTCATCCGCCTGGACCAACTCTCGGAAAGATACTATCAGCATCTGATCCGTTTATATATTACTAAAAGGGATAAAGCCCGCGCTGTAAGGGTCTACCACCAATGTGTTGAAATACTCGAGAAAGAATTGGGGATGGATCCCAGTCATGAAACCCAGATTCTCTACCGGGAGATCATGGAACGGGAAGTTCCCGCTGCAGAAATGCCCCGGGTAACAGAAAAGAAAGCCAGGCTGGTAGGGCGGGAGAAGAGTTGGAATAAACTCCAGGAGGCCTGGCTGGGATATCAGGCAGGCAGCCACCTGGTTGTGATCCTGGGAGAAGCTGGCATTGGAAAAACCTATCTGTCGAATGAATTCATCCGTTGGGCCAGGAAAGGCACCATCACCTGCCTGAAAACACGCTCCTACCCCACCGAGGATGAGCTGGCCTACACCCCGGTGGCAGCCTTATTAAGGAACGAAGCTGTCCTGAAAGCAATTTCAAAACTGGAGAGAGCCAGGCTGATCGAACTGGCCCGCCTGCTGCCGGAGCTCCGCAGCCAGTATCCTGACCTTCCTGATCCGGATAAGATCAGTGAAAGCTGGAAACGGGGACGGCTGTTTGAAGCCAGCACCAATGCTTTATTGGAAATAGATAATAAATTGGTGATCGTGTTGGATGACCTGCAGTGGTGTGATCGGGATACCCTGGATTGGCTGCGGTTCATACTGTTCTATGAAACAGAAAAGAAGTTTATGATCATCGCTGGCGTTCGAACTGAGGATCTGTTGGCAGACAGCCCCCTGATCCCCTTCTTTGGGGAATTGGGCGAAAAAGGGAAAATCACCGAAGTCCTGCTGGACCGCCTCAGCCTGGAAGAGGTTCACATGCTGGCATCGGACATGTGGGGTGAGGAATTAGAACCCAGAGCTGCCGTCCGATTTTACGAGGAAACGGAGGGAAATCCCCTTTTTGTGGCAGAAATGGTCCGGGCAGGGTATCTGAAAGATTACGGGGACGGGACAGATCTGAGCAGGATGCCGCCTAAAGTACAGGCTGTGATCAAAAGCCGTTTGAACGCCTTATCACCAAAAACCCGCGAGCTGGCATCGTTAGCATCAGCCGTAGGACGCGGTTTTGATTTTGAACTGCTTTTTCGAACCGGAGAAATGCCGGAAGCTGATTTGCTCGGGAGCCTGGATGAACTATGGAGCCGGCGTTTGATCCGGGATGAGGGCAACGAAGGCTACAACTTCAGCCATGATAAATTCAGGGAGATCCTGTACGAAGAGATCAGCCCCCATCGAAAGACCCATTACCATAAAAAGATCGCTCTGGCGCTGGAAGAGGTCCATCAGGGGCAGCTTGAAATTATTTCGCCGCAGTTAGCTTACCAGTATAACCAGGCTGGTAATAAGGACAAAGCCCTGGATTATTACTTAATGGCTGGTGATCAGGCCAGAATGGTTTTTGCTCAGTCAGATGCCCTGGCATATTATCAATCTGCAGAGGAGATTGGCTGGAAAGAAAAAGACTCTCGACCTGTGGCGCTATACAGCGGGATGGGCAAAACGCTTTTGAGGTTAGCCCGCTATGAAGAGTCCGTGGTATCTTATCTTAAAATGAGCAAAGCTGCTCATACTATTGGAGATCCTGAAAGTGAGGCCCAGGCCTGGTTGGCAGTTGCCACAGTTTATGACAGGCTGGGTAAATTCAAAGAGGCCCTTGAAAGCACCGCCAAAGCTGAAGACATTGCCAAAAAATATGGTTGCCAAAAAGAGGAAGCCAATGCCCTCCTGATGAAGGGCCAGCAAAACTACCGCCTGGGTGATGTCGATCTGGCTGAACCCCTTCTTGAAAAAGCATTGGCAATGCACCAGCAAAAGGGAGAGCAGATAGGTGTCGGACGCTGCCTGAATCTACTGGGCTTGATTGCGGACGTTCGGGGAGATTTCGGAACGGCCCGCAAGCATAAAAATGATGCTATTTCAATTTTTCAGGATGTTAATGATACCCTGGCCCAGTGGTGGATCGGTAAAATTACCGGAAATCTGGCCAACACCGCCAGCCATTTAGGGGAATATCAGCAGGCTGTCGACCTTTATCAAAAAGCCCTGGGGATAATGGAGGAATTTGATGACAGGGATTGGAAACTATTAAATCTGTTCAGCCTGGGGGTGGCCCAGGTAGGATTGGGAGAATACTCCCTGGCGGAGGATAACCTGGGGGAGGTGCTGGTGTTGACGGAAGGATCCGGCTGGTTAGGCCTTTCCCTGACCTATTATTTTCTAGCCGAATCTTATTTAGGCCAGGGTCAGCTAAAGTATGCTGAAAAAGCCGCCCAGGAAGCCCTAGATCTGGGTATTCAAACCGGTGCCAAGGAACACCTGGGTGCGGCCTGGCGAGCGCTGGGAAAAGTCGCTTCTGAGAAAGGAAAGTCAGTTAAAGGTGCTGAGGAAACCCTTTCTGCTGAAGAGTGTTTCCAGAGGAGCGCGGAGTTCTTCAGGAAAGTGGGCGCCGACGATGAACTGGCTCATACCTTAAGATCCTGGGCAAGACATGAGATGAATAATGGCGATCAGAAAAAAGGCCAGAAAATGTGGGCTGAAGCCAAAGGGATCTTCCAGCGTTTAGACATGCCAGCGGAAGTCGCGAGAATGGAAAAGGAAAATTCATAGAGAGTATAAGTCAAAAATAATCAAAAAGACCTGTGGATCACAGGTCTTTTTGATTATTTAGCGAGAGTAAAACCTAACAGTCGCCGATCAGAGGATCTACAAGCGTCCTGATCCTTAGGTAAATATAACCGTAATCGCCGCCACCCTCATCCGGAGACAGTGTACCAGTTATCTCGTCCACAAAGATGTGCCAATCCCCCCATCCTGTTGGTTTCAGAACAAGGTATCCGACCATAGGATAATCATTAGGATTTTCGGATTTATTAACTGCTTTATCCCATTCTTTCTTTGAGTATCTGATAACCAGTTCATATGGGGGTCCTGAATTCTCACCATTTTCAAAAGTGTAATAAGTGATAAATTTTGTTATTGGTGTGTTTTTCAACGTGGTCCGAGCTAATTTTACTAAATCCTTATCCAACTCTGTAACAAGTTTTATCTGGATCCCTACAGGCAAGAATATATATACGTCTATCTCATCATTATCAATGTTTGGTAATTTAATACCTTCCTCTAAATTAGGAATATATTTTTCAGCCATTTTCTCCTCCTTAGTTCCCCATTTAGATAAATCATGATAGATAAAAACACACCCACGTTTTCGAGGGTGTGTTTAGCAACGAGTGAGTGCGATATCCTCAGTAGATTTACTCAATCGAAATATTCAAGGGATGTTCCATCATCATAGCAATTTCTTGTCACAATTTCAATATATTTGTAAGGTGCAAAAAGTATGTTGTTCAACGGATAAAGAATTCATGGGTTGATCTCATTCTCCGTCTCAATATCCCGGTCTCATCACTACGGTCCAGACTGACAGGTTTCCTCCGAGTGTTGTACAATAAAATAAACCACCACTCCCCTGGAGACCTGATGTTTCCCAGAAAAGGTTTATTTCTATCCTTCGTCTTTCTCCTTCTCACCAGCCCGGCCTGCACGATCCAGGGGCTGCCCTATCCAACCGCTGCTCCCGATTCAAATCTGATCACACCTGACCTGGAGGCTACCCGTGAGTTGGTCGAAGCCGGCATGTTTCCCACTTACACGTCTGCGCCAGAACTTTCAGCCACAACAGAACCCACCCCGGCGCCAGCACCCACAGGGAGGGCATTCTTAATTCCCAGCCTGACCCTCAAACTGGCCTATATTAAAGAAGGGGACCTTTGGTACTGGGAAGATGGCCAGCCGCCCCTGCAGCTGACCAACCTGGGCGATGCCTACCTGGTGGCTTTAGCGGACGATGCCTCCCAGGTGGCTTATGCCAGGGAACTGGATTACGGCAGCCGGGAGCTGTGGGTTGTTAACACCGACGGCAGCGGTGCCCGGGCATTGGTAGACAGCCCTGCCTTTCAAGAAATGACATTTTATGAGGAGGAACTGACTGCCGCCCCGCTCCAGCTGGATTGGCTGCCGGGAACCAACCAGGTGATATTCAGCACCAGGATCATTTATGAAGGTCCAGGCATGGTACGCAAACATGAACTTCGAGGCGTGGATGCCCTCAGCCGCACGATGACTGTACTGGCCGATGATGAGTACGGGGGGTATTTCAGCATCTCACCCGACGGCACAAAAATCGCTCTTGCCCTACCAGATCGGATCAGCCTGGTGAATGCCGACGGCAGCGACCTGCGGGAGCTGTACAGCTTCCCTCATATCGATACCGGCAGCGAGTGGTGGTATTATCCGCCTTTAAATTGGACCCTGGACAGCACAGCCGTGCGAGTTATCATCCCGCCTGAGCGTCCCATGTTTGATCTTGATGTGCCAACCAGGATCATGCATCTGCCAGTTGACGGCTCCAGTCCGCGTGTTCTGGGAGAAGTGCTGACCATCCCTGTTTTTTACAGCGAAGCCATGCTTTCTCCCGATGCCCGCCAGCTGGCCTATGTCGGGCCCGGGGCATCCGGGGAGATTGGGAATGGAATCCTCGTTTATGCTTCCGCCGACGGCAGCGGAGCAGCCCCTTATGATGAGGGGCAGATCACCCTGTATACCTGGCTGCCTGATAACCGCCAAATTATCTACAGCATAAACGGAATCAACCAGATCGGCAACACCGCCGGGGAGAAGATCCCGCTGAAGGTGCCGGGTATTTTATTAAAAGTAAAATTTGTCGATCCTTCCCGCTTTTTATTTGTGTCCCCGAAAGAAGGGACGCAGCAGCTCTGGCTGGGTGAGCTGGATGGAACGGAGTATCTGATCGCGGAGAGTTCTTCAGGACTCGAGTATGATTTTGTGAGGTGAAGAACGTAAGGGGTAAGTCGTAAAGTGGAAGCAGTTTTGGGATCAGTAATCAGTAATCTGTATCCAGATGGGAGATTCACGAGGCGTCTGAAGGACGGCGAAGCAATCTATTTTAAATCTACTGAAATTTCTGTTTGCAGACTCATTTCAAACAATCCCAATTAACGGAATTTGAGCCTGGAAGAGAAAAGTAAGTGTTAATTCAGATTGTTTCCTTCACTGGGTTCTGAGCAGGCTGTTGACCGCTTTGCTCCCGCCTCGTAATGAAAGCAAGCCCGTCATCCGTCATCCGTCCTCCGTCTTCCCTCCTCCGGCCCCCGTCTTCTGTCCTCCATCTTCCGTCGGGAGCGCAGCGACCTTTACCGTGCGGTCCAGGCTGGTATCATCCCAGGAGGCAGGATCGTTGAGAGATTCCAGGTGAGTGAAGATCACACTGTGAGGCAAGGCCTGCCGCAGATCCAGCTCGATTTTCTCCAACAGGTCATGACCGCGCTGAATGGTCCATTCCCCCGGCACCAAAACATGGAAGGATATAAAAGCACGGGCACCCGCCTGACGCGTGCGCAGGGCGTGAAACTCGATCCCCGTTTGGTGGTATTTTTCCAGCACAGCCTGGATAACGGATTGCTCCCCGGGCGGCAAACCGGTATCCATCAACCCCAGAACTGATTTTTTGACAATTTGAAATCCAGACCAGATGATATTGAGGGCCACCAGGATGGCCACGATCGGATCCAGCCTGATCCAGCCGGTTAGCGCAACCGCACCAACCCCGACCACCACTCCGACCGAAGTCCAGACATCCGTCATTAAATGTTTTGCGTTGGCTTCCAGGGTGATCGACTTCGAACTTTTGGCTGCCCGCAGCAGGATCAGGCTAACCGTCAGGTTGACGGCAGAGGCGACTGCCGAAACTGCCAGGCCCAGGCCGATCTGCTCGATGGGTTTGGGGCTGATCAAGCGCTGGACGGCCGTTACTGCAATGGTCAGGGCAGCGATTAAGATCAGGGTGCCTTCAATGCCGCTGGAAAAATATTCCGCCTTGCTGTGGCCGAAGCTGTGCTCATCATCAGGCGGGCGGGCGGCGATGGTTAACATCGTCAGGGCAACCAGCGCTCCCACCAGGTTGACAAGTGATTCCACTGCATCGGATAATAAACCCACCGAACCGGTCAGCAGGTAGGCCGCGGATTTAAAGCCGATGGTGAAAACCGCCGCGGCAATGGATAACCAGGCAAATCTTGTCAAAGAAGGTTGTTTTTCAGGAGATGATCCCATAGCTGTTCTCCGTCCTGTCTTTTTTACTGTCTGCCGAGCCCAATCCGGTCAAACAGATCCTTGTTAACAGAACCGTTTTTATTTCCAGGTAGAATATTCAGCTTATATTATATATCGCCATAGGATAAAATACCTTGAAAACCACTCACCTGGACACAACCTATGCGAC
>Ga0307419_10001309_pt1 | contig 12893 bp, 9 predicted proteins | sample SalMarWE160230MG_2_FD_202512 | JGI IMG/M metagenome (GOLD analysis project Ga0307419, IMG submission 202512) | Salt marsh sediment microbial communities from the Plum Island Ecosystem LTER, Massachusetts, United States - WE1602-30 | ecosystem: Environmental > Aquatic > Marine > Intertidal zone >... | reverse complement strand
GAGGAGGATGAGCAGCTCCAGCAGCGTCATGCCGCCGGTTCTCATGCCCGAAGCAAAGCTGCACCGGCTGTTGTCCACCGAACGATTATAAGCCATCAGATTAAGTGAAGAGCTAGATGGTAGTATGTTCATTACGCTTGGCGTCAATGGAAGCCCGCGGTATTATTGGCCGAAGCACACAGCGGCTACGACCCTATTCGGAGGACAATGATGGAATTCGCGCCGTGGAACGAAAAGTGGGATACGGTTATCATCGGCGCCGGGCCCGGCGGGGTTACGGCGGCCATCTACGCGATACGCGGGGAGCAGAAAACGCTGCTCATTGAGAAGGCCTATACCGGAGGGCAGATTGCGCTGACCGCCGAAGTGGAGAACTACCCGGGATTCCCGTCGGTGACCGGGATGGAGCTAGCGCAGAGGCTGGACGAGCACCTGCGCAAGTTCAAGACGCCCATCCTCAATAAGACGGTGGAGAATATCAGCGAAGCGGGCGACCGGGAGTACTTCGTGGAGTTGGGCACCGGCGAAAAGGTTCGCGCGAGAACCATCATCATTTCCACCGGCAGCAGCCCCAACCTGCTGGAAGCGGAGAACGCCAAGAAGCACTATGGGCGCGGTGTATCCTATTGCGCAGTGTGCGATGGCCCGTTCTTCAAGGGGCAGGACGTCATCATCGTCGGCGGCGGCGACGCGGCGATGGAAGAAGCGCAGTACCTGGCGAGCGTTTGCGGCAAGGTCACGCTGGTGCACCGGCGCGAGGGCTTCCGCGCGCAGCCCATCGCGATAAGCCGCACTAAAGCTCTGCCGAATGTGGAGTTGATGCTCAACCGCGTCATCACCCGGGTGCTGGGCAACGAGAAGGTGGAGGGCGTAATCCTCAAGAATACGCAGACCGGTGAAGAGGAGGAGTTTTCCACGGCGGCTGTCTTCGTGTTCATCGGGCACACCCCCAACACCAAGTTCGCCGCGAATATCCTCAAGCTGGCCGACACCGGCGAGATCTACGTAGACGGGCGGATGCGCACGGAGAAGCCGGGCATCTTCGCGGTGGGCGACGTGACCTACTTAAGCCACCGGCAGATGACGGTGTCGGTGGGTGAAGGCGCAACCGCGGCGATTGAGGCCGGACGCTACCTTATCAACGGCGACTGGCCGGAGAAGCTGGCGCCGAAGCACTAGGCTTCACAGCGACGAAAAGCTGCGGCGGCTACTTCTAGCCCCCGGAGGCTTTCTCAAAACGGCGGGCGACGGATTTCCAATCCACTACGTTCCAGTAGGCGCTGACGTAGTCGGCTTTGCGGTACTGGTACTTGAGATAGAACGCGTGCTCCCACATATCCAGCGCCATCAGTGGCACTCCGCCGCGCACGCCGCGGTTTTCGTGGTTCTCCGCCGTGACAAGCAGCAGGAGCTTGGCGATGGGATCCCAGCTCAGTATGACCCAGCCGCTGCCCTGAATGGAAAGCGCAGCGGCAGTCAAATGAGCTTTGAAAGCGTCGAGCGAGCCGAAGTCGCGCTTGACCTTGCCGCGCATCTCGCCTTCGGGCGACCCGCCGCCATCCGGGCCGATGCTCTCCCAGAAGAGCTTGTGGTTGATGTGACCGCTCAAGTTGAACGAGAGGTCGCGCTCCCACCGCCGGATGGACGAGTAGTCGCCGGACTCGCGGGCTTTTTCCAGCTGGTACAGCGCGTCGTTAGCGCCATCAACATAGCCGCGGTGATGTTTGCTGTAGTGAATCTGCATCGTCATGGCATCAATGTGCGGCTCCAGCGCGTCGTACTCATAGTTGAGTTCCGGAAGTTCATACCAAGGGCGTTTCATAGCGGTTGTCCTCCTCCTTTGTACTGACCACTATCCTACCAGACGCAGCGGGGATGGGGTTAATCACACAGAGATTCTCCAGATGCAGCCGGGCGCACATATGCTAGAATCCGGCGCCATGAATCCATCTAGTATCCCTGCAGCCTGGATGGCGCTGCTGGCGGGAACCGCCGTTATCGCGCTGGTACACGCCGCAGCGGGCCCCGATCATTATTTACCGTTCATCGCCATCGGCCGCGCGCGGGAATGGAGCCTGACGCGCGCGTTCTTTATCACGCTCGCGGGCGGCATCGCCCATGTGCTTTCTTCGGTATTGATCGGCTTCATTGGCATCGCCGCCGGCATCACGCTAGAACGGCTGACGTTTCTGGAGGGGACCCGCGGAACCGTTGCCGGGTGGCTGCTAATCCTGGGCGGCGTTTTCTACCTGCTGTGGTCGCTACGCCAGCATTCGCACCGCCATGCGGCCATAGACGCCGACGACCCACGTATGCGTAACCGTAGCGTGCTGTTCTGGACGCTGGTCGCAATCGTGGTCCTGGGCCCCTGTGAGCCGCTAATACCACTCATGTTTGTGGCGGTGCAGATCAGCTGGACGGCGGTGATTGTCTCCAGCCTGCTGTTCTTGGTGCTAACGCTCGTGGTGATGGAAACCTTCGTGCTGGCGGCGCTGGCGGGGCTGAAGGTGCTGCCGATGCAGCTTACGCATCGCCTATCCAATGTCTTCGCGGCACTGGTGATTATCGGCCTGGGCATAGCGCTGATGCTGATGCCGTAGCTTCCCGGTACGGCTGATCGCCTCCATCGCGGTGGTATAATCCCGCAGTAGTCCCAACCGAGGTGATCTCACCTGACATTACATAGGCTCGCGGCGGCCGTGGCCGCAATTTACGTGATACTCGTGTGCGCCGGCTGCGGCGAGCGCTCCGCCAGCATTACCGCTGTTTCGCCTTCGCCGGAAGCCAGTGCGCGCAACACGGCGCTGCTACTTCCAACCGAAGCGGGCAACCCGTTCATCCCGCGCCCGCCCACCTGGCAGGACACGCGGGGATTCACCGCGGGCGTGGACTACTATCCAGACGAAATACTGGTGATGTTCGCCGACGAGCTGGCGGGCGAAGTGGATGGCGGCGCGGGAAGCGGCCTAGGGCGGCCGCCCATCAACACCGCGTCAATGCTCTTTGCGAACATAGACCACGCGCGATTCGCCCGCAAGCTGGGGGAGGAGTACGGGTTGAGCATCATCCAGGGCTGCGAGGCATATGTGGCGGGCTTCAACTACTGCGGCTACCGGCTGCCGCCCAGCGTGGAGGCAGAGGCGCTAATGCAGCGCCTGCTGGACGAGAATCCGGTGAATGTACGCTTGGTGGAATACAACCCCATCTACACGCCGTGCTACACGCCGGACGACCCCAAGGTGCAGGACGGGACGCAGTTGTACCACGACGCCTCACATATGAATGACTTCGGCGCCTGGGACAGCCAGACCGGCGATCCGGAGGTGTATGTCGCGGTGATTGACACCGGCGCGGACATGGACCATCCCGACCTGGTGGACAACATCCTGGACCTCAACACCCTGTGGCCGGGGGAGGACTTCGACCTGGGAGAAAGCGACACCTGGCCGCAGGACATCTTGGGCCATGGCTCCCATTGCTGCGGCATCGCCGCGGCCACGGGCGATAACACTAAGGGTGGCGCTGGCGTGGCCTATGAAGGCGGGATACTGCCCATCAAAGTGACTAACGCACAGGGGGATTTTATCGGCTCCATCAGCGGCATTGTTCTGGCAGTGCAGTGCGAAGCTTCGGTCATCAGCATGAGCTTCGGCAGCTATATGCCCAGCGATACATTGAAAGAAGCATGTGAGTACGCGTACTTGAACGGCACGCTGCCGGTGGCGGCAGCGGGTAACGACAACAACGGTGCGCAGATCCATTATCCAGCGGGCATTCCAGTTTGCATAGCCGTAGGAGCGGTTAACTCCAGCGATGACAAAGCCAGCTTCAGCAACTACGGGCCGTGGGTGGACAGCGTAGCCCCGGGCGTGAACATCTACTCCACCGTTTTCAATGACACGTATCGCGGTGATTACAGCGGAACTTCCATGGCATGCCCGATGGTGGCGGGTGCGGCGCTGCTGTTGATGGCGGAGTACGGCGACACTCTGAGCCTAGATCAAATCCGCGGGCTCATCGAATCGACCGGCGACCCGGTAAGCGACGCGCAGTGGCGGAACGACTATGTGACGCGAGTGAACACGGCCAATGCGCTAGCCGCCAGCGCGGGAACCGCGCCAGTGGTGGACATCACCAACTTGAGCAACGACCAGAATGTAACCGGACTGGTGGACATAAACTGTGAGGCCACCGACGACGGAACGATTGAACGCGCATTCCTCTACATTGACGGACTGCTGGTAGACGAGCTGAACGATCCTGGGAGCTCATTTGGTTTCAGCTATGACGCCACCGACGAGTACCCGGGCGAGATGAACGTGCTCGTGGAGGTCGTGGATGACGATTTCATCCACGGCTTTGACGAGCGCGTGGTGGTGGTGACCGACAGCTATTTCATGCCCATCCCCTACTACAACAGCTTTGACGGGCTGGATACAAGCCACTGGACCCAGTACAACATCAGCGGCGAAGCTTACTGGCACCTTTACGAGGAGGCGCCGGGGGATTTTGCCATGCGGCTGGGTGATCCGTCGCTGACGCCGCCGAAGTACCGCCAGCGGGACGTGGACTGGCTGATGTCGCCACTGTTCGACCTGAGCAGCGTGGAAAACGCGAAGGTTGTGTTCACCGGCGACTGGAGCTTCAGCAGCGGCAAGCTGATGATGATGGCTGTGTACGGGGAAAACGGCAGCGGATATTTTGACATCTACTCGCCTGACAATAATCCAGACGTCAATAGCTACGATTACAGCGGCAATATCATCTTCTCGCTGAGCAGCATCGTCGGCAGCGCGATTCAGTTCTACTGGCTGCTGGACGGCAACGACGCCGGCGGCCAGCGGTGGTTTCAGTTTGATGACTTCTACATCGCGACGCCAACGGAGCTACCTCTGGTCTTGTTCAACGACCCGGTGGACGGCCAGGTGGTGAGTGGAGTAGTTGACCTGGACCTGCGCGTTTACGACGACCACCTCTGGCAAGTGGACCGCTGCGAGGTTTATGTCAACGGCGAGTTGTATGACACGACCTACGCGCCGGACTGGGGGCTGACGCTGGACACTGGTGTGTACGCAAATGGGCTGCTCAACATCATCGCCACGGCCTACGAATACGATCTATATGACAACGATGAAGACGGTTCGCTAGAAGACAAAGTGAGCGCCGAGCTTGCGCTGTATGTGGGACACCACGACGTCGCATCCATTGCGCCGTCCGAGGGCTTCTACTACGACCCCGTGACCATCACCGGCAGCGGCTTCGGCGACTACGCCGAAGGCCAGACCGTGGTCACCTTCGCGGGAGATGCGGGACGGGCGGAAGCGCCGGTGCAGTCGTGGACGGACGGCAGCATTGAAGTGCTAGTACCGGTGGGCGCGGTGACAGGGAAGGTTGACGTGTCCCTCAACGGAGCGGTGCGCGAGAGCGCGCAGATCTTCGTCGTGGCCACGCCTTACGACGACTTCGGCTACGAGTTCGTGGATCCGCCGGCGGATATGATGTTTGACCAGACTTTCAGTGTGCGCGTGTTCGCGCAGCCGGACCTGGACAGCGTGACCATCCGCATTGCCGGCGCGGCGGGTAAGGAATGGAACATCACCACGCGCGGCAACGAAAACGACGTCGTGGCGGAAGTGAACATCGGCGGCCTGACCACGGGGGCGTACGAGCTGGAGGTTGAGGGCTTCAGAGGAGCTTACAGCGAGACGCTGAGTGGTACGTTCTACCTGAACACGCTGCCGGGCGACTTTGATTCCAGCGGCACGGTGGATGACGGGGACACCGCTTTTCTGGAGTTGTTCCTCGCGGCCAATGGCGAACTTGCCGAGGGCACGGCGGGCTTCCTGCCGTTCCTGGATGTGAACGACGACGGCTTCATCAATGAGGGAGATGCGCCGTTCGTGGGGTATCACTGGGGGGACATGTTGGAGTAGGGCGCACCAGTAGCCCCGTTTAAGGGTTCTGCACCGATAGGCTTAGCAACGCAGAAGGGCTTCCACCGAAATGTCCTCGTCCAGCGCTTCCCAGTGGAGGCCGACACCCTGGCCGATCAGCCTCCAGTTGGCGCGCTGCGCGTCGCTGGCGTCGCGCAGGCGGGGAAACCACTCCAGAGGCACGCTTATCCGCCGGCCGTCCGACAGGCTGACGTGCATGGCGTCGGCGTCAAATTCGACGCCCGTGGCGAGAACATGAAGCTGGTTTGTTCCTGACGTCATCTTGGAGACCCTCTCCGTTCAGATTATAGCCTAGCAAGGTGCGTCCATAGCCGGGCTGAAGCCCGGCGTACGTGTTGGGTGGAAGCAAGACGGGCACGGCATCCGCCGTGCCCCTACGAAAGATGGGGCCGATTGACAGGCGCGGCGGCGCGGGAGTAGATTCATTCCATCTTCTGAACCTCTGGAGGAGGGGGCAAATGAAACTGCGCATTGTTATCGGCGTGCTGCTTGTTTTGCTCGCGCTGTCGCTGGCGGCGAGCGCCACCATCACCTGGAAGTCCAAGTACCGCAAACCCTACGACGACCTGATGGGCAACATCGTCTTCGGCACCACGCTGCCCTACGGCGAGGACGAGGACTTCGCGGGCGTGGGCACCGACTTCACCTGGGGGAAGTTTGACCACCTGGAGGCACGCGCGTTCTTCCCGCAGGGCTACGGCGAGCTGAAAACCGCGCTGCTCCAGCAGAGCGTGGACCGCGGCGTTTTTGTCAACCCGTACGTATACAGCACGGGCTGGGACGTGTGGATTGACACGATGAAGGACGGCAAGGTGGGCGACCAGCTCGCCTACGCCGGCGCGCGGGTGGATACGCCGGACAACGACTGGGACGGCTACCTGTACTGGATGTATGACGCCGACGAGGGCGGCGAAGTCTACAAGGTGCCGGGGAAGAGCTACCCCGACGGCATCAAGGACAGCGACACCGTCTTCCCGGACGTCTGCCTGCTCAAGCCGGGGAAGTACCACGTGGAGGTGCAGTTCTACCTGCAGATCAAGGGCGAGACCGGCGGCGGCGAATGGACGCAGGGCTCCTCGGGCAACTGGACCTTCAACCCGACCGAGGGCTACGTTAACGTCGCCGTATCCAAGGGCGAGTTCACGTTCGTGGTGCCGTAGAGAGGAGCGGCTTCCGGTAAATACGGGGCTCTCTTCCTAAGGCCAAGCATGCCGCGGATTTGACATCACGCAACGAACATGGATAGACTGGGGCTTAATCGACCTTAGGAGGGGGGAACCATGAGGTTCAGAATCATCGTCATTGCGCTCGCCTTAGTGGCGTTCGCATTCTCCGCGGTGGCGGAAGCCAAGATCGTCGCGCCCAGCAAGTACCGCGACACCAGCGACCCGTTTTTGGGCAACATGGTCTTTGGCACGCACCTGCCGTTCGACAAGGAAGCCGAATGGAAGGGCCTCGGCGACACGTTCACCTGGGGCGGCTTCGACCACCTGGACTGCCGCGTGTTTTTCCCGCGCACTATCGGCGAAATCCAGCAGGACCTGCTGGACCAAGTGAGTGCGAAGGGCATCCTGCTGCGGCCCTACGTCAAGTACAACTTCATCGAGATGTGGATTGATCCGGTGGGCGCGGACGGCCAGCCGGGCGAGCCCATCGCCTATGGGCTCTGCCGGTTTGAGACCAGGCATCCGGAATGGGACCAGCAGCTTGTGTGGGTCTACGACTCGGTGGACCGCGAGGACGGCTGCGAGCTGGATGCCAAACCCGGCACCACGGGCTACGACGAGGAAAAGCCCAAGCCGTTCCCCGACGCGTTCGTGGGCAAGCCCGGCAAGTACCGCTGCTTCTTCCAGTACTGCGTTAAGATCAAGGGCGATACCGGCAGCGGCTCCTGGAGCTACGACGAATGGGGCGAGAGTTGGGACTACAGCCCTGAAGAGGGCTACCTGGACAAGATGATCGCCCGCGGCGAGTTCTTCATCATCGTGCCGTAGGGGGCGGGGCAGGCCGTCCGACTTCTCGTTCACGGATACTGCGTTCTAGAGCCAGGACGCCCGTCGTGGGCCGCCCGCTACGAGAAGAACGGAATGCGGAGCCAGCAGAGGAAGAGGAGGGTGGCGGTGCTGTAAACGAGCAGGTTTGCGACGCCAGCGGCGAATACGAGCTTTCGCAAGCGGCGCGATGGCAGCGGGAAGAACCATAGTACGATTGCATCAAGGATAACCGCCATGGCGACAGCTGCGAACATGTCCGGCCAGCCGAACACGTACCAATTCGGGCCGAAGATCTGGCCGTAGTCGAGTATCGTGTCCAGCATACTTAGTGCCCTGCCACCGAACCGTATCTTGCATGCAATGACGTTCGACAAACCTACGCCAAAATAGATGACGGGAATCAATCCGATGAGATATAGGGCCGCTACGTGACTATTGATTTCCCTTTTACTTGGCCTTAAAAGGAGCTCGATGAAGGGCGTCTTCACATAGAGCAGAAGGAACAGTAGTATAAAGAATGCAAACGTCGCTGCATCAAAACTCAGCTCGACGCTGAAGATGTAAGTCGCCCAGTAGTGCAACAGAATGGCCAGCAGCACGGAGCATACGACGATAATACTGCCTGACCGGTCCTGGTATTCCGACAAGCGCGGGGGTTTGGTGCTCACATCTAAATTCTACCAGTGCGTTGTCATTAACGCCAAAACGCCCGCCGAGGGCAGGCGTGAGAGTGAAAGCGAGGGATTGGGTCCGGCTGGTTGCGGCGCGGCCGGCAACTCACCGGCACTCCGCCATCGGGTTACGCGCGCCATCGCGCTAAGCGCTACTTCGCACGCAGTGCCCGTAGCAACCAACGACCTGGAGTTCGGCCCCGAAGGGCCTGAAGACTCCTTAAAAGGAGGTGATCCAGCCACAGCTTCCGCTACGGCTACCTTGTTACGACTTCACCCCAATCACCAATCCCACCTTCGGCACCTGCCTCCCCTTCGTTTCCTTAGGGGTTGGCCCAGCGACTTCGGGTGTTACCGGCTTTCGTGGTGTGACGGGCGGTGTGTACAAGGCCCGGGAACGTATTCAATGCGGCATGCTGATCCGCATTTACTAGCGATTCCAACTTCATGGAGGCGAGTTGCAGCCTCCAATCCGAACTGAGACCGGCTTTAAGGGATTCGCTCCCTGTCGCCAGGTGGCAACCCGTTGTACCGGCCATTGTAGCACGTGTGTAGCCCTGGACGTAAGGGGCATGATGACTTGACGTCGTCCCCACCTTCCTCCGGCTTGACGCCGGCAGTCCCGCTAGAGTGCCCAACTAAATGCTGGCAACTAACGGCGAGGGTTGCGCTCGTTGCGGAACTTAATCCAACACCTCACGGCACGAGCTGACGACAGCCATGCACCACCTGTCTCCGCTGTCCCGAAGGAAGGCTCCTGTCTCCAGGTGCTTTCAGCGGGATGTCAAGTCCAGGTAAGGTTCTTCGCGTTGCATCGAATTAAACCACATGCTCCACCGCTTGTGCGGGCCCCCGTCAATTCCTTTGAGTTTTAACCTTGCGGTCGTACTCCCCAGGCGGGGCACTTAATGCGTTAGCTGCGGCACTGAAAGGGTCGAATCTCCCAGCACCTAGTGCCCATCGTTTACAGCCAGGACTACCGGGGTATCTAATCCCGTTCGCTCCCCTGGCTTTCGTTCCTCAGCGTCAGCAACACCCCAGGTGACCGCCTTCGCCACAGGTGTTCCTCCCGATATCTAAGCATTTTACCGCTACACCGGGAATTCCATCACCCTCTGATGCGCTCAAGCCCCGCAGTTTCGGAGGCAGTTCCCGGGTTGAGCCCGGGGCTTTCACCTCCGACACACGAAGCCGCCTACGAACGCTTTACGCCCAGTAATTCCGGATAACGCTCGCCTCCTACGTTTTACCGCGGCTGCTGGCACGTAGTTAGCCGAGGCTTTCTCTGGGGGTACCGTCATTATTCGTTCCCCCTAACAGAGGTTTACAACCCGAAGGCCTTCTTCCCTCACGCGGTATCGCTGCATCAGGCTTTCGCCCATTGTGCAAGATTCTGAGCTGCTGCCTCCCGTAGGAGTCTGGGCCGTGTCTCAGTCCCAGTCTGGGTGATCGTCCTCTCAGACCACCTACCCATCATTGCCTTGGTAGGCCGTTACCCCACCAACAAGCTAATAGGCCGCAGGCCCCTCCCTCGGCGCCGGAGCTTTTAACCCGAAGGTATCATCCGGTATTAGCCCCGCTTTCGCGGGGTTATCCCAGACCGAAGGGTAGGTTCCTACGTGTTACTCAGCCGTTCGCCACTCTCACCGGGGCCGAAGCCCCGGATCCCGTTCGACTTGCATGCGTCAGACGTACCGCCAGCGTTCATCCTGAGCCAGGATCAAACTCTATTGTAATTGTCGGTTCTCCCCCAGGCCGAAGCCCGGGGGAATATCGTTCTAATGAGCTGTGCGTCCGAACCCAAATCCCTGCTTTCAAAGTTCGTGGTGTAACGAATCACACCATGCCCGAGAGTATCGGGCGGACGATTAGGATAGCAAAACCGGGGCCGCGTGTCAAGAGCCGGAGCCAAAATCCCCGCAGCATTCCGGCGGGGGCGCACTTACAGTTGGGCAGTTGAAAACGAGGGGAGGTGAGATTAGGCCGCACGAGCGGCCGCAGCACTGGACGCTTCCCTAGGCTAAGCTTTCGCAGTTGAAACTGGCCCATCGCAGCCAATCGGCAATCGGCGTGACGCTCTGCTGCCAGTTGGATTGCCCCGCCGGCAGGAAGTACACCTTGTATCCAATCAGGTGCTTGCCGAAGTTGACGGCCAGTGGCGTGATGTCCTCAATACCGATCTTGCCGTTGTGGTCCGAGATGCGGTCCAGGTGCGGGTCAGAGTTGTCGGGCCACTCTCCGCCGCTGAACTCATGCCCGAAGTAGATCGCCAAGGGTGTGATGTCAGCAATCGCTACCGTCCCGCTGAAATCAAGGTCGCCAGAAAGGCGCTCCAGGAAGGAGAGTTTCCAGCCCACCTGCTGGCCGTTCCAGGCAAGTTTCAGGTCCTCCTTGAGCTGAGTAGTCTCCACCTTGTTGTAGTCAGCGGTTATCACCGAGGCCGACTTGCCACCGGCGTCGTTCTTCTTCATCTCCTCCAGCATCCCCTCAAGCCGGCGCTGCAAGTAGATTATCCGCTGCTCCAGCGGCATCTGTGCGACCCGCAGGTCTTCCTCCGTCATCACGCCGGTAGGCCCTCGGGGCAGAGCTGCCGAAGCGCTCTCCCGCGCATCCGAGGACGAGCCCCGTATGCCCTCGGATGAAACCGGAGAGTGCCTTCCGCCGCATGCCGCGACTAGAATGCACGCGAGCAAAACCATGAACACCGTTGTGCTCTTCATCAACATTACCTTTTCCTCCTGTTGTGATTTCCGTTTATCCCGTTACGGGGAGTTCTTCATCAGGATCAAGTCCCCGTTGTCGGACACGGGTGTATAGCCGTCAACGTGTCCGTGGGGAGTGCTGGCTTCAATATCAAGTTCCACTATCTGGCCGTCCCAGTCACCGTTCTCGCCTAGCGCTTCTACGGCATCCACGTCGAATTCGTTCCCACTTATTTGGGCGCCAGTAGACCATGCCCAAGGAAGAGCGGTCACGGTAGCAAGCACGTAGGCGTCACTACTAGGACTGCATTCCACGACACAACCGCTTAGTTCTTCCGCCTCGTGCAGTACGCCGGAATCAGCACCGGCGTCTAGTATTAGGAGCGACCCCTTTAGCCAGTATCCGCTGATTGCGAAATACCATGACGTATTACATTCTGCCAGCGAAATCTTCGGGTATCTTCCGGACAGCACGGGAAAAAGCTGGGTCCGCCTAAGCGCCCCCAATGCGTCAAAGTCAAGCAAAACGGCGTTTCCCCACTCGGGATCGCCATCCTCCGTGTACCCCGCGATCAGAATGCTGTTACCTTGACCTATCCTTAGGTCTCCAAAGTCGTCTCTTCCTTGCACACCCCATTGCCGGGCCCACTGGAAGTTGAGGCCGGCGTCGTACTTCACCAGCAGGCCATCCTCGTTAGTGAGTGATGGGTTGTTCAAGCTGCCCGCTATGTAGAGCGAACCGTCAGCGTCAAGTCCAGCAGCTTTAACATCCACAAACCCGTCGGGTCGCCAGGCCTTCTGCTGAAGCAAGTTGCCGTCGCCGTCTAGCCTGAGGACGAATAGACTGTCCACGGCGTACGCTTCCTTGCTCCTCTCGCCCGCAACATAGCAGCCGCCGCTGCGAATGGCGACCACGGCGCCGCCGGATGTTCTCCACGGTCCTCCCCAGGCCCGCGCCCACTGAAAGTTGCAGTTAGCGTCGAACTTGGTTATCAGCGCGCTGGCTACTTCGCCGGGGCCATAGTCGCGCGTAGTCCCTGCGATGTATATACCGTTCTCAGGGGCTACAGACACGTCAACCGCGCCCCCGATACCTCCCCATGAGCGTACACAAAGGAGATCGCCACCCGGGTTGTATTTCAGGAGCACTGCCCCGAAGCTTGGCGCGGAGCCAACGACGTACACATTCCCCTCCGTGTCGACCGCAATGTTCGTAGGTTCGTCCCTCCCGCCGCCACCCCAAGTATGCGCCCAGGTATCCCGCGCGGAGACGGTGAGGGTGAAGGGGTAATCATCGGAGCCGTAGGAGTTGGTGACGGTGAGGAAGGCTGCGTATTCGCCTGCGTCGGCGAGGGTGACGGTAGGGGAAGGCTCAGAAGATGTGTCCGGCTCAGCGCCGCCGCCGAAGTCCCAGGCGTAAGTGAGGGGGGCTGCGCCGCTGACGGTCGCGGTGAAGGTGTATTCCTCGTGCTGGTAGCCGGAGGTTGGCGCTACCTCGTAGATAATCGGCTCGTTGCTGGGCCGCAGCACGGCGTTGCTCGCCTCGCCGGCATTGTTCTCCGCGTCATAGGG
>Ga0307419_10001307_pt1 | contig 12899 bp, 7 predicted proteins | sample SalMarWE160230MG_2_FD_202512 | JGI IMG/M metagenome (GOLD analysis project Ga0307419, IMG submission 202512) | Salt marsh sediment microbial communities from the Plum Island Ecosystem LTER, Massachusetts, United States - WE1602-30 | ecosystem: Environmental > Aquatic > Marine > Intertidal zone >... | reverse complement strand
CCGTCGGCGTCCAGGTGATGTCGTACGGGTCGCCGGAGACCAGAGGCGAGCCGTCGGGCTGGGTAAAGGTGAAGCTGCCCACGATATGGAAGACCGCGTCGGATTCGTCATAGACGACGGTGGGGTTGTCCGCGTCCGCGACCTTTATCTTGCAGCTGTTGGAGACCTCATCCGGGATGGGGTTCCACGCCCAGAGGGAGACCGTCTCGGCGTCGACCGTGGTCAAAGGCGTGGGCAGGTAGCCCGAGCCGTAGTCCACGTAGATGTTGACGTTGCCGACAGTGCCGGATTTGGTCCAGGTGATGTTCTGCGAGCTGCCGATCGGCCAGTCCTCGTTGCCGTCAGGGGCCTGGATCGTGATGCTGCCCACGATGTTGAAGATCTCGGACAAGCCATAGACGTTCGGATTGCCCACATCGATCACGCGCATGACGACGGTGCTCGAGATGTTGTCCGCCACACCGTTCCAGTTGGCCTGCCCCAGCGTCGCGTCTACGCCCGAGGCGACGGACTTGTCAAAGGGCCCGGCGACACCATTGGTGGAATACGCAATATCAACGTTGCTCACCTTGGTGGAACCGTTCAGGCTCCACTGGACGGCGTTGGGGTTGTTGGAGCCGACCTTTATATTATCGTTCAAGGCAGGAGCCGAGACCGTGATCAGCGGCCGGATGGAGAAGGCCGCGGCCGAGGTCGCGTACACGTTGGTGTTGTCGTGGTCGTACACGCGCACCCAGCAGTCCTCGGAGTTCTCGTCCGGGACCGTCAACGGATAGGAGTTGCCTCCGTCGGCGTGGCCGGTATCGTTCAAGACGATCGTCTTATTGAACGTGTCTCCGATGGCGGTCTTGTATTTGATGTCGACGGCCGGGATGTTGCCCGTCGCGGTCCAGGTGACGCTCTTGGACTGGCCCTTGATCCAAACGGTCGTCGCCCCGCTGGGCGTGACGTTCGAAAAGGCACCGATGATCTTGAAGTCGTTCTGCGACTCATCCGTCACCGGGATGCCGCCCAGAGACGTCAGGCGGACCTTGACGGTATCGGCGTTCGTGATGTCGTTGATGCCCGGCGTCCACGGATAGGGGCTGTTGGCCGACGGGTAGCTGGACGTGATGGTCCGGATATCGGAGCCGAAGTCGTCGGTGGAGCATTCGATCTTGATGTTGCCGATCGAACCCGTCTTGGTCCAGGCGATGTTGAAGGGCGTGCCGACGGTGAGCGTGTCCGCGCCGTCCGGTGTCGTCAGGTCGATAGACCCCTTGAGCGTGCTCGCGGCGTTCGTCTCGACCGTGACGGCCGGGTTGTTGGCGTCCACGATGCGGAAGTGCACCTGGGAGGAGATGTTGTCCGTCGGCGTCCAGTTGTGGCTTAAGCCCACCACGTCGTCGCCGATCTGCGTCCAGTCCTGCTTGTTGTTGAAGGAGACGAAGACGTCGAAGGCCGCGATGGCGCCGAACTTGGTCCAGGAGATGTTATAATCCGTGCCCACGACGAGGGTGTCCCCTGTGTCCGGATCGGGAGTCGACAGGAAGATGCTGCCGACGATCGCGTTGTCCGTGGCCGAGGCGTTCTCGTCGGTCGGGTCGCTGGAACCCGTAGGCACGGCCTTGACCTTGACGGTGGTCGAGGGCGCGTCCGGGATGGTCCAGGGGAAGCCGGTGGTAGCCCCGAGGGAAGAATCCAGGTCCTCGGCGCCGACGATCGCGTTCCAGACCGCATGCGGCGCATCCGTCGAATAATACAGGGCGACGTTGCCGACCTGGCCCGTGCGGCTCCACTTGATGTCATAGGATGTATTTATAGGTAAGTTCGCCCCGCCGTCCGGCTGGGTGATGTCGAGCTTGCCCTTGATGGTGAACCAGGCGGACTCGTCCTTGACGGTGTCGTCGCCGACCTTGGAGACCCGCACGACGCACTTGTTGGAGAGCGTCGTGTCGGGGATCTGCCAGTTATAGGAGAGCGCCGCCTTGTCTATCTCGATGATCTCGTACGGGGAGCCCGTCGGCCACGTGCTGCCGCCGTCGTCCGAAAAACGGAGCTTGACCTGCTGGCCTGCCGAAAAGCCCTTCGTCGTCCAACTGATGGCGTGCAGGTCGCCGACGATCCACCCTTCCCCGCCGACCGGCGCGCCCAGGGTCACGGTCGGCTTGATCTTGAAGTCGGCCTGCGACGTATCCTGCACCGTGATATCCAGGACGTCGCGCACGCGGACGCGCACGTGATCCGAGACGACGGCCGGATTGTCGGGGATGGTCCACGGGTAACTGCCCGACGCCGCGGGTGTCGTGGCCACGACCTGACCGTTGTAACCGTTGCCGCCGCTGTTCGTGTCGTAATCGATGGCGATGTTGGCGATGCTACCCGTCAAGGACCACGTGATCGTCAGGTCCTGTTCAACTTCTTTGGAGAGTTCGGGGTTGTTGTCCGGATAGGTCAAAATGACGGTCCCCTTGACCGCGAAACCGGGGTCGGCCGTGACCGTGTTGACGTAGGTACGGTCCGAGACCTGCTCGATCTTCAGCCGGCCCTGGGTCGTCGGCTGATTGGGGACGGCCAAGGCGTACGGCTGGCTCGTCGCCACGTCGATCGTGGCCAGCGCCGTGCCCCATGTCTCTCCGTCGTCATCGCTGAAGAAGATCTCGATGTTGCCGAGCGTGCCGGCATAATTCCACTGGACGTCGATGGGATCGCCGCCGATATAGTAGATCTCGCTGCCGGCGGGTTCCGTCATCGCGATCTTGCCCTTTATCGCAAAGTTCTCGGATTCGGCCAGGACGTCCGATTCGTTGCCGACCTGTGTGACCTTGATCTTGTTGTCGGAACCGATGGTGTTGCGCCCACCCCACAGGCCGGGGATGGTCCAGGTATAGCTCTGCGGTCCGCTGGCGCCGGCTTCACCCGCTGAGACCGAAAGGTACTCCGCCCCGCCGTTATCGGAATAATAGATGTTGACCGTGCCAAGGTCGCCGCAGTTCTTCCACTCGATCAGGTGTGTGCTCGGCAAAGACGCGCTGTTGACACGAAGGGCGTCGGCGCCCGTGTACGTGCCATCGGGCGACGTGACGACGATCTTCCCTTTGATGGTGAAGTCCTGGGCAGACGTGGCATAGACGTAATCGGATGCGTTGGCGCTCATGACCTTGACACGCACCTTGTCGCCGATGGCGTTGGGCACGGCCCAGGCATAGCCGTCCAGGTTGGCGATGGCCGCTCCGCCGGCGATCAACTTGTCGTAGCCGTCGTTGCCGCTGTCCGTGTCGTAGGCGAGTTTGACCTGGGCGATGTTGCCGTACGTGGTCCAGGAGATCTGATAGCTGTCCCCTGAATCATCGGGGTCATCGACCTCGAGGGTCTCAAGGCCGTTAGGCTGGGTCAGGATGAGCTTACCCTGGATGGTGAGCGGATTGGCCGAGACGCCCGCGATGGTGCTATCGGAAGAAAACTCCACCCTGAACTTGATATTGGTATTGCGGTCATTGGGGATGACGTTGTCGGGGATGGGCTGCCACAGATACGAGCGCGCGCCCGAGCCGGCCGCGTAATCCGAGATGATGTTGTTGTTGTACGGCTCCCCGCCCGTCGTCGTGTAATAGATGTCGACCGAAGAGATGTCGCCGACCGCGGTCCACGTGATCTGATGGTTGGTGCCGACCTCCCACGTGGGGCTGCCTTCGCCGTTGGACTCGCCGGTCAGCGTGATAGACCCCTTGATGCTGAAGTCATAGGCGCTGGCCGCATAGACCTCGCTCTCCTTGCCGACCTGATAGACCTTCACGCGCACGCTCTGCCCCACGATGCCGGGCACGTCCGCGATGGTCCACTTGTAGCCGATGTCCGCCTCGCTCACGGGGATGTTGTCCGAGGCGACGCCGTCGGCGATAAAACCCTGGTAATCGTCTGAATTGCCGGGTATGCCGTCCGCCCCCTTGCCGGAATTGGTGTCGTAACGCAGGTTCAACAACCCGAACCCGGCCGGGTCCGGCGTCCACTTGATGTAGACCTCATCGCCGACCTGATGGCTGAGTCCCGTCTGATTCGGATAGACCAGGGCCAGGCTCGCCTCGACGGCGAATTGCCCCGACAACCCTCCCGTTCCCGAAGTGGCGTCCTCGTCGTTCTCCAGACCCACCCGGATGATGTCCGTCACGCCCATGTTGTCCTGGGTCGGCGTCCAATTGAACGTCCCGTTGCTCATCGCGACCGTCCCCAGCGGGGGGTCCCCATACGACTGCCCGCCGTTCTTGGACAAACGGATTATGGCGTTACCCGACATCGTGCCTGTGGGCGTCCACTGGACGGTCTTCTGGGTGCCGACGTGCAGGACCTCGTCCGTGTGCGGCTCGGTCACCGAGATCAACCCCTTGATCTTAAAGACATTGTCGCTATCATCGGAGATATAGGTAAAATCGTGGTCCTGGATCTTGATCGTGACCGTATTACTGATGGAGTCCGGTATGGACCAGGAGTAGGGGCTTGAATTCGGGATACCCGCAGGCCCCGTGATGGTCACCGGACCCGACCCCTTATCGTAGAAGAGGTCCACGGTCGTGACCGACCCTTGCGTCGTCCACTCGATATCATGGCTGGTCCCCACGCGCCAAACGATACCCGTACTGCTGGGGACCGTGAGCATGAGGGTCTGCTGAATAGTGAAGTCGGAGGAGGATTCGTCGTGCACATCCGAAAAGTCGGGGGCAATGACCTGGATGCGGGCCAGAGAGGTCCCCGGAGCCGTCGGAGCCCAGGCATAGGGCGAGCTGTCCGGCGCGAGGCCGGCGGCGATGGTGGCGGCGGTATACGTGCCGCCCGAATTACGGGAGAGCTTGATGTCCACGCCCTGAGGCATATAGGCCCCGCCTTGGACGCTCCAGATGATGTCCTTGGACTCGCCTATCTTCCAGGTCTCGCCGCCGGTGGGAAACGACAGGGTGATCTGGCCTTTCACCCTAAAATTCGAATCGGACTCATCGTGGACGCGCGCGGTCTCCCCTATCTGCTCCACCTTGACGCGCAAGGTGCTGTTCAACGGAAGGGGCGTGGACCCCCAGACCAGGGAATACGGACTGCTGTTGGCGGCTACCGACGCCGCGATCGTATTCGAGTAGCCGCCGCTGCCGCTGTTGGTGTCGTACTTGATGGCCACGTTGCGGCCGGTGGCATCGCCGTAAAAATTCCAGCCGATGTCCAGCGCCGTGCCGAAAACAATCTCTTCCCCGCCGGTCGGGTACGTCACGGCGATCTGGCCGATGATCTCAAAATCGTCGTCCGACTCGTCACGGCTGTACGTATCGTCGGAGCGGCTCAGCTCGTTCCAGTTCGTGTCGCGGACCTTGATGCGCATCTGGTTACCGATGATGTTCGCGACGGAAGGAATCGTCCATGGATACAGGCCGTTGTTCGGGGTGCTGGCGACGACGGTGATGTCATAGGAGCCGCCGTTCTCATGGCCGCCGTCGGTGGATAAGAGGATCTCGACGTTCTGGATGGTCGAAGGCGCATACCAGGTGATGTCGTACTCTTTGTTGGCCACCCACTCCTCGCCGCCGTTGGGCGTGAAGACCCTCATCGGCTCCATGGCCACGCTGAAAAAATCACAGATGGCGTGCTGGCCGGCGTCCGCACCCCTCTCGAAAGAAAGCACCGTGCCCCCGCTGATATAGCGGACCGTATGACGCGGCCGATGGTAATACGTCCCGGTACCGGTAGAATCCTGCGTGCTCAAAAGAAAGCAAAGGTTGGTGTTGGCCGGTTTACCCAGAGTAAAAGTCTGCGAGTAATCTCCTATCTTGATGAGGGCCGCGCCCGTCTCCGCGAAGCCCAGGGTCCCCTGCTCGATGACATACCAGTAGGTCCACTGGTCGCCGACCGTCGTGTCTCTGCGGTTGAACCCCACCTGTGTATCCGACGATAGAGAACCGCGCAGCTCACAGGCCAGGGCCGAGATGGGGTTTAACATTCCAAAGACCAGCCAGGATTTGGACCGGTCCACAGGCGTGATCTCCTCATCCAGGTTCAGGATGTCGGTCGTGGCCAGATAGCCGCCGTTCTCCATGAAAGAACTCCCCTGGTAGACGGTCGAGTCGTCCTTCATGGAGACGACCCACCCCCAGATGTCGCACGCCGAGGCCGTGGACGTCGATTCGGCATACTTGCGATTGAAGACGATCTGGTCCTGGCCATAGCCGTCCTCGTCGTACTGGAGCTCGGCGGTGAAATACATCGCGTTCATGTGGTTCTCGTTCGTGTCGGTGTAGTTCGTGGCGTTGCCTTTGTGGCCGAAGACGACAAAGCTCTTGGCGGGCTCGAAGTCCACCGCGACCCCGTTGGGCGTCAGGTTGGTCAAAGGATAGGTCCTCGTGATCTGATTGGAATTGAAGTGGACGTTGAGCTTCTCGACCTGGAAGGCGTCTGACTCCACGACGAACCACGAGAGATTGGCGGAGTTGCCCGACCCGCCGGTGGAGCGGTGGATCACTATCTGTTGATTATTGTTGAACCGTGCGGCCCAGTTCTGCTCGTTTGGATTTCTCTCGTTGTTCTGCCCCTGGCAGGGCGAAAACATGAAGATGACGATGGACTTATCCAGATCCACGGCCTCGATCGTCTTGGTGACGTCGGTCGCCGTCGTCGCCGACTCCCATCCGGACTGGACTTTGGTGCGGGCCCAGGCAGACCCCGACCCCAGGCCGACGACGAGAGCGGCTGAAAGGCACAGCGTTGTAAAGAACCCCAGGAAGGCCTTCAATCCCCGCTTGGCAGCGGTGCAACGGAGTGCAGCGCGCTTACCGGTCCATGTCAAGGCCTCCATGGTCCTCACCTGCCTTTCCCGGGCTGGAACGTTGGAGATATAGGGTTTGTTATCCAATGTCTTATCCTTCCGGATCCACTTCCTGCGCATAGGTCACTACCGGCAAGACCCAGTAGGCGACCACGACGTCTTTCATCTCGACGCTCGGCTCCAGGACGAACTCCATCAGGTAGACATCCGGATACTCGACGAGCTCTTCGCCTTTTTCGCGCAGGTTCTTACGTACCTCTTTTCTTATGACCTGGGTCACGTTGAGGGTGGGCTCTTCGGACGCCCCCCTCTTGCCGACACTGAGCAGGACGTTCTCTTTGCCCGCGGATGCCGGCTTCTCGGCCGCCGGTGCCACGCGGTACAGTTTCTCGATGGCCACGACGTTATACGTCGCGTTCAACTCCCTCAACTCCGTCGAACGGACCCGCGCTGCCGAGACCGGGACGCGGGCGGCATCCCCTGCCGGCAGAGCGATCGTCCCCGGCTGGACCTGGAGGATCAACGCCTTCTTGACCGTCTGGGCCTCCTCGGTGAAACCCCGCGGCACCGCCGCCAGCAAGCAGCACAACACGATGAGAAAAATCATTCTGATCTTCATGGCTCAGCCCTCCTGTATGACAAACTCACAAAAGAAAAATCCTGCGAGGCTCCATCGGCGGCCCGCAGGCTCAGGACACCGCGCATCGCGCCCTCTTCGACCTCTCCGCGCCACGACCCGGTGCTCTCCTTTTCGTTCGTCTGCATGGTCTCCCAGATCACCCGGTTGTCCTCCTTTATTAAGGTATAGTTGGAGGAGGGGTACCCGTTCAGGCTCAGGTTCTCCGATGACATCTTTCCCTTCTCAAAGGTGATCTCATCCACGGTCTGGAAGGGTGTTCCGGCCACAAACTTGATCTGCCAGACGCTTCCGTCCAGCCCCACGATCTCAAAGGGGATGACGACATCCTCGGGTCCCGGCAGGGGCTCCTCCAGGACGGCGGAGGCGAGCTCCGTCTTTCTCTGGGACTTCTGGTTCGCGTAAAAAAGGACTGATCCCGCCACGGCCGCGACCACCATGCCTGAGATGAGCGGCAGGACGAGCCTTTTCCTGCGCGGCGTTGCGGTCTCATCAGCGCCCGCCTCTTGGAGCACCTCATAGATCTTCTTCGTGAAATCTTCCGACCCCAGGCAGATCTTGCGGTGCAGCTCCTTGTGGAGCGTGCGGCCTTCGTCCGGCGGCTGCTGTCTCATGAAATCCGAATAGGTTACGCCGGATAAATGTCCAAGGACCTCGCGGACCTCTTCCCGGATCTCGACCACCCGAAGCCCTTCCGGCACGATATCGATGTAATGCCCGAGGCTTGAATAGGGGTAATCCGCCCCGTGGCCCACCTGCGGGGGGTTGCGGTGGATATATCGGGTCAGACGCGCCAGGTTCGGTTCCTTTTCCACGATGGTCGCGCGGTAGCGGCCCCGGAAAAGGTGGCCCTGGCGGTTGTACTTCTTGTTGTAGTACTTGGTATAGGCCGATGTGATGTTGTGCATGATCTCGGATAAGGTCCCGCCTGAGGCCGGGGTCTCCAGGAGGAGATGGGCGTGGGCCGGCAGAAGGACAAAGGCAAAGAGCTTGGCCTTGTGCTGCTGCCTGTATTTGGCCAAAAGCTCCAGGTAGGCCGCGTAGTCCTCGCCATCACCAAAAAGGCTCTGACCCTGGAGGGCCCGGGTCGTGATGTAGTACAACGCGCCTTCTATGTTGATCCGCGGAGCTCTGGGCATCTTACCTTCTCCTTATCCTGATTTTTCCTTTTCTTATTATTCCTGCCTGGCACTTCGTTCAGTTTTTTCGTTTCGTGCCTGGCACTTTGTTCGTGCCATAAAAAAAGTCTCAGGCAAAATCACCTGAGACTTAGAAACTAAACTTCAGTTTCGGCAGCCCAACCACCCCTAAAAATATTTTCGGGGCTTGCGGCTTTGCGTCCCCAGGTTGCCCTGCCTCCCTTTCGGGAGTTCTGCAAAAAGCAGAGGTTTGCCTTTTCGGCCTGTTCCCTATCTGTCACTAACAAATATAGCATAAATTTGCTATTTTTGCCAATTTTCCCGATTTGTGCCACCTCGTCCGTTGACTATTCTCGTAACTCCATCCTACCCAAGGAGAAAGAAGGTCCTCTCCCAGCGATGGCCAAAAAAGTTATTTTTAGCCGCAGTCTACTTCTTGTTCGCCAGACTCAAGGCAATAGAAAGCAAGAAGCAGACGCCCGCGAACTGAAGCAAAGCTTCCGCCTCGAGCGACACCGGCGGAACGGGCTTGATGAGTATCCGGGAAACGATACCAACGATCAGGCTGACGATGCCCACCGCCACGATGATCTTATTCAACTTCATCTGTCCCCTCCTTTTGTTGTATTGTCCATCGAAACGACCGTGCCAACGGAAACACTAAATACCCGCGCGCTAAATGCCCATGCGCTGGCGTACCTCCCGCTCTTTCTGCATGCGCCGCCCCAGCACCATGAGGACGCCCACGAGCAAAAAGGTGATGCCGCTCTGCAGTATCATCAAGACGCCGAACGTCCAGTGCGAGACCTGGGAGATGATGAGCGCGTTGATGCCCATGGAAACGCTGATGGCGAAGATAAAAAAGATCGTCCCGCGCGGCCCCAGCCCCAGGTCCATCAAATAGTGGTGGAAGTGGTCCCGGCCCGCGTATTCAAGCCACTGGACGAGGGTGCGGGCCTTGTTCTCCCTGAAGCGCATGACCGTGGTAAAGGTCATGTCAAAGATGGGGACGCCCAGCATGAGGATGGGCACCACGATCCGCAGGATGTTCTCGCCCGCCCAGTCCCCGATCAGGGCAAAACCGGCCATGGTGAAGCCGATGAACATGCTGCCGGCATCGCCCAGGAACATCTTGCGCCGTGAGAAGTTATGAGGAAAAAACCCCGCGCACGCGCCCATGACCGCCGCGGGAAGGAAGATCAGGTCCACCTGGCCGGTCGTCAACAGGATGACGAAAAAGAAGAACGCGGCCACGATGGCCAGGCCCGAACACAACCCGTCCACCCCATCGAGGTAATTGAAGGCGTTGGTGATGCCCAATATCCAAAAGAGCGTGATGAGGACCTCAAGGACGGTCCCCCACCAGACGTTGGGCAAAAAACTGATGCGCAGGCCGCTGAAGATGAGGATGCCGGCCGCCAGAAGCTGAACGGCCAGGCGCATGCGCGCGGAGATCTCCTTTTTGTCGTCGAAGAGGCTGACCACGAAGATCAGCGTCGAGGCGATGAAGAGCGCCTGGTGGGACCTCATGTACAGGGGCACGACAAAGGAACCGGCGATGACGCCCAGGTACACCGCCGCCCCGCCCAGGAGCGGCACCGGTACCTGCTGAAGCTTACGCGCGGCCGGCAGGTCGACCATGCCCCAGCGCAGGGCCAGGGCCCGGAGCAAGGGGGCGGACACGAACGCCACCAGGAACGCCACCAGAAAAGACGTCAGGGTCATAGGGTCCTCAGGATCCTCAATGCCTTGAAACCCTCGGCATACTTCACCCGGCCCTGATACCCCCTGAAGACGGCGCAGGACTTGGCGCTCTCCAAAATACTCAGGTTCTTGACCCGGGTGCGGTGCATCTGGGAACAGTGTATCCTGAGAAGCGTGAGCTTCTTCGCCATCACGCGGCTTATGTCAACGAAGACGTCGGGTTCAAAGCCCTGCGTCGTGGGCACCTCATAGTAGAGGACCTCCCGGATATAGCGCGAGGCCGAGAGCGCTGCGTGGGCCAGCGCCCGGTGGTCCTGGTGGACGTCGGCGAGGTAGTTGAAGAGCACAAGATCAGGCTTGACCTGTTTGATGGTCTGCTCGATCAGCGTGATGACGCTGCGGTCGCGCGGGACCTCGGTGTCGGTAAAATCGCCCCAGAAGACCTTGCGGGCCTTCATGTAATGGGCGGCCTTTTCCTGCTCGTGCCGGCGCCGTCCGGGCGCTCCCCCGACCCCGCCGCTGGTCAAGACCAGCAGGTAGACCCGGTGCCCCTTCTGGGCGTAGCGCATCAGGGTCCCGCCGCAGCCGAACTCGATGTCATCCGGATGCGCGCCTATGGCGAGAATATTCATAAGCTCATTCCTCTCATGCTCACCGACCGGCGGGTCCTGGCACTAAACGCCCAAGCTGGCGACGACGTCCTCGGCGATCTGGCGGTCGATGCGCGTCACGTTATTGTTGAACCCCGACAAGAGACACAGATCGCAGATCTGATTGATACGCCGGGGGATGCCCCCTGAGTTCTCGAAGACGAAGGCCACCGCCTCTTCGTTGAAAATATGCGCCTGGCGCGCTCCGGCGATCTTCAAGCGGTGATGGATGTAATTGGCGGTGTCGAAGGCGTCGAAGGGCGCCAGGTGATACCCCAGCGCGACGCGCTGGACAAAGGGCTTGTGCTTCCTGGCCTTCTCCATGAGCTCGGACTGCCCCATCAGGATGAGCGTCAACAGGAACCTCTCCTCGGTCTGGAAGTTCAGCAAGAGGCGCAGCTCCTCGAAGATCTCGTCTTCCCGGATCATGTGCGCCTCATCGATGATGATGAGCGTCTCCTTGCCGTCCTGGCTGTTGTTGACCAGGACCTCCTCGATGCGCTGCAGGAACGTGTCCGAGGACATCTCGTTGAGTTTTTCCGAAAGCTCCGTCACCCCCAATTGGCGCGCGATGGCGCGCAACAACTCGACGCTCTTCAAATACGGATTGCTGATGAAGGCGATGCGGTAGACGTTGCGGTTGAGCTTGTCCAGAAGGGCGCGGCCCAAGACCGTCTTGCCGCACCCGAAGACACCCGTCAGCATGGCCGCGCCCTTGCGCTGCTCAACGACATACAGCATGCGGAAGAGCGCCTCCTCGTGCTCCTTGGAGTAATACAAGAACCTCGGATTGGGCGTGTTCTCGAACGGCTTTTCTTTCAATCCCCAGTGCGCTTCATACATGGCGGTCCCCTTGGGTCATGATCGCGCGGCTCTCGGGCCCGGCGTTGAACAACAGGTCCACCCCGCTCAAGGACGCGACGAAGTCCCCGTCGGACTTCATGAAGAGCTGGCGATAACGCGGGTGCGCGTACTCCTGGTACACCAGGCGCTGCCCCGCTTCTTTAAAAAGTCTTTCATCCAGGTACGCGCGGCCGCCGGCCCCGGACACGTAGGTATCGGCGCCGAGCGCGCGGCCGATATGGACGATGCGTTCGGTCTTGACAGCGCCGATGCCCAACGCGCTCTCAAAGACCGTGCGTGTCGCGATCCCGAACTCCTGACACAACAACCGGACCGTGGCGACGTTAAGGTCGATCAACCTCTCCCACTCCTGACCATATAGCGAATCGAAGAGCGGGAACATCGTATCAAAAAAAGGCGCGCGGCCGTACCAGGCCTTCAGGCTCTTCAGATGTTCCTGGCGCCAATCCCTCGAATTATCGATGCGCACGTCCCGGATCAAAGCGCCCTGCTCAAAGGTGACGGGCACGGTGAGCCACATCGTGCCGTCCTTGGTGCGGATCCGGTTCCTGTTCTGAAATTCCCGGTGCTTGTACTGGACGTTGTCCAAAAAGACAAAGACGTCGCAGCGCGCCATCTTATCAAAGAAACCGAGCCACGGCAAATAGGAAGGCTGATGTACCGCGTACGTCATTTTTATTATAATACCACAACTTATAAGGAATCAAGAAGATAAAATACTATTCTGCGGGCTTTTCTTTGGGCAGGACGAATATGGGGTTGGTGGCGATGATCTGGGGACCTCGTGTTATGACGACGCGATAGTAGGACATCTCGGTCAAGGGTTGCGGGTCGATATAGATGAAGCGCAGGGGCAGGGCCTGGTCCTCCTCCTTGACCACCGCGCCGTTGCGGATGACCCTGACCTTGATGTCCTTGGGTGCCTGTGCCTCTGCGTCCCTTGCGCCTTGCGGGGCTTCTCCTTCCTGCGCCCTCTTCATCCGCTCCTCTTCAGCGCCCTCTTCATCCGCGGTCACGGCGATGATGCACGAACCGGAGACCACGGCCCCTTGGGCCGTACCCACCCTTCGCCCTGTCCCGGAATCCATGAGGGAGTACTCGTGCAATAGAAGCGGTTTCTCGCCCCA
>Ga0307419_10001306_pt1 | contig 12900 bp, 12 predicted proteins | sample SalMarWE160230MG_2_FD_202512 | JGI IMG/M metagenome (GOLD analysis project Ga0307419, IMG submission 202512) | Salt marsh sediment microbial communities from the Plum Island Ecosystem LTER, Massachusetts, United States - WE1602-30 | ecosystem: Environmental > Aquatic > Marine > Intertidal zone... | reverse complement strand
GCTGCCGGAATCTTAATTTCAGGGTCCTGACTTGTGTATTAAGCCTGTAGGCATCATCGGCCGATAACATATGACCAGTATACTTACGGTATTCAATTGCAGTTTTTAGAAGCTCAGAATCGTTACCACACACAACTCCTGCAGTTATATTACCGTGTCCCGACAGGTACTTTGTGGCACTGTGCAGTACAATATCCGCACCAGACATCAGAGGTTTCCATAAATAAGATGTTGCAAATGTATTGTCGACTATAACCTTTGAACCGTATTTATGGGCAATTTCAATCACACCGGCGGTATCTGGGACAATAAGCATAGGGTTGGAGATAGATTCGATATAAGTAAACTGCGGCTTGAGATCCTTAATTACAGATTCAAGTGCAGAAAGGTCATATCTTTCGTTTACAGGCGAAAAGCTGTGTATATCGAGCCCTCTCCTCTTTTTCAGTACTGATTCTGCAAAAGTTATTGTTCCTCCATAAATCTCATTGAAAAAAAGCCATGGTCTTATGTTTTTTCCATCCTGGAATATGGATACGGCAACATCAACAGCTGACATTCCGGATTGTGTAAGCAGTGCCCATTCTGAACCTTCCAGTTTCATTATCTCCTCCTCGGCATCAATAACTGTCGGGTTACGGTAACGGGAATATATGTATATATCCGGAACACGCTTGTTTTCAGTCTCTTTTTGAAAGGCCTCAGATGCCGTATCTGCATCGAACAACTCAAATCCTGCATCCCTGTAAACAGGAATGCGAGTACTGTTAACTTCTTTATTATTTTTCATTGCCACATTTATTTAACAGATTCAGAATGCAATATATTCAAATCATTATAAAACAATATCCTGTCAAGAAGTTCACCTGAGAGAAAAAGACAGATTATTAAGGGATCGGAATAGAAAATTCTCCAGAATATGGTAATTCCTGCAGCCATTAATAATAAAATACGAAGTATCCTCAGGCTCAGGTATATATTTTGAGGTCTTACTGAGAAAACATAATACACACCGTAAATCAATTTAATTACAGCAATAAAAATAAAAGGCAACTTCATTCCTGATAAGAATGAAGCAATAAGCAATCCGGTCAAAAATGCCTGTCCGCTGTGGAAAAATGACCTCATTTTACCCCCGGGGTATCTATAGACTGATGTATCTATTGCCGCAAGCAGTAATAATCCTGAAGCAGCTGCAAGTAATATCAATACTGCGCTTTCTGTAATTAGTGCTGAAGAGGCCAATCCCAGGTATGACAAGTACAGTATTAATTCAGTAAAAATGGATGATTTGGAAACTGCAGGATAATCTCCGGCGAGAATGATTAATGAACGAAAATATGAAACACCTGTACATACCGTTAATATTAAAACAATAAAAGCAATCCGGTTTACCGGTTCGGTATTGCCGGTTAGCCAGGAGATCATGATTGCTATCGATAATGTTGTCAGAAAAGTGAAAAGGATATTGACCCACCCTCCCGGCGTGTAATAATTTTTATCGTTCCTTTTCAATTATGATACAGGAGTGTTTACTTCAGTTCAAGAGGTTCTTCGGGAATAGTCTCGTCAATATCAAGCTTTTTATTATTCCAATTTTCAATATAAACCACATAAGTGATCTTCATCTGCCCCATATAATTCATATAGGTCTCATCAACTTCTCCGGTTGAGAAGAGTTCCCCATTTATCCTGGCAGATATTTCAGCAAAAGGATATGCTGTCTCAAAACGGTGATATTCAGAAATATTCCCGCTGGTTATAGTACCCAGTGTATCAACCTCTTCCTCTATTACAACTATTACTTCATCAAATGTCTGGTCGGATATATTTTTGACCCTTACATCAGTCGGTCCCCTGGGTTCAAATTCAGTTTTCTTGCATGCAATTACTGCAACTGATAATAGTAGAAAATAAAGAAATTTCTTCATAGCCAGAGAATATTGAATTCTATAATTATGTGACATTAAAGATAACAAATAAGTTGCAAATGGATCAAATTATTTCCAGGCTGTTTGCAGGCACCCACCCCTTATTTCCATCCGACAGACGTATTTCCAGCCACTCACCCACCTCATCTTCTACGGTCACTTTTGTGCCCTCATGAAGTACAAAAAGGTCAGTGCCGCTGTCATCCGGAGAACTTTTGCCATTGACCACAGGGCTGAATATCACTGCTTTCTGACTGTCGTAAACAAGTGTTTTATTTCTGAAGGTAAGTGCAAGCGATAACAGAGAAGTTATTAGAAGTAATAAAGCCAGCCAGAATCCAAGCACTTTAATCTTATATTTTGTTGTATAAAAATAGACTGACAGAAAAAGAAGGCAGAGTACGAAAGCAGAGATGCTGATCAATGCCCAGGTATTTGTTGTCAATGAAAGCGAGAGCAGATTATACCAGCTTATGAAAAAGAGTTCGGGGATCTCCTCAAAACGATCAACGACAAGTGTACGTGCTATTTGAAGGTTATAATTAATATCCTCATCGCCTGGTTTATGTAAATGAGCTCTTTCATAAAAAAGAATTGCTCCCGGTATATTATTTATTTTAAAATATGCATTCCCTATGTTGTATTCAAGTTCTGCAGACCGGTACCCTGTTCTATAGATATCTATCCATAGATCAAGAGCCTTATCGAAGTTCCCTGATGAGAAATACTCTACTCCTGCCTTGAATTTCTCATCCCTTGTTTCCTGCGAATAACCACTATTCGGGATAACAATAAGAAGAACCGTAGCTGACAATATCAATAAGTGTCGTTTCATCATTCAGACTATTGAATTTTCCACTGCCCTTATAAATCCTGCTGCTCCGTCATATATAGATGCAGCTTCCGTGCCGGAAGCAGAGGGAGCAAATCTTGCATATTCGCAGCTGTCGAGTATCTTTGACAGATTATCTAAAATATCCTCTTTTATTCCCTTCTCTTTCAAAGCTGCAATTGCGTTGTTTCGTGTCAGGTCCGAGACGGGTATATTAAGCTTATCACTCAGATACCCCCAGATGGCTTTGAGTATCTCTTCATGGAACCTGTCCATTTCACCCCTTTTCATACAGGCGGAGGCTTCACGCAGCCTTTTCCCTGCTACTTTTCCGGCCTTACGGTTCTTTACAGCAGTTATATCGGCATTCCTCCTTATATGTTCTCTTCTTACAAAAAGAACTCCTATAAACAGCAGAAAAGCTATTGCGTAGATGCTGTAAAATAATCTTTTCGATATGATTATGTCTGCCGACTTTGCTATTTTACCCAATTCTGACTTTATAAACCGTATATCCTGCCCTACATATTTAACATCCTCCTTTGAGAGACCTCCGTAAACAGTTATACCTGTACTCTCCTCTGTTCCCCGCCTGGCATGAAAATTAAACTCTCGTGTAGTAAGAGTCTCAAATCTTCCTGCTGACGTATTAAAATATGAATAGGTAACAGGCGGTATTGAGAAATCGCCATGATGACGCGGTATCAGGAGATATTCAAAAGTTCTTTGTCCCGATGTGCCGTTAATACTGTTCTGGATATTGTCTTTTACTCTGGGATCATAAACCTCTATATCCGGTGATAATTTCATTGTGGGGGCACCGGCAAGTTTAAGGTTTCCGTTACCCGAGACAGTTATTTTAAAATTGACTGCGTCATTCACGGTAACAGTATCCTTATCAATAGATGCTTTAAGATCGAGTTTACCGACAACTCCTGAAAAGTCATCCGGTTTCGTTCCGGGTAATGGGTTTACATTGATTTTAACCACAGGGCTGACGACTGCTCTTGGAATTGTCTGGTAGCTTGAAAAGAAATCTCCGAAAAAAGGATCGGTCTGGGCTGATTTCTGTCTGACAAGAACCGATATCTGTACAGGATCAATGGTTATTTCGCCTGTCACTTGCGGGAATAATAAAAACTGCTGAATAACGCCTGTACCATATATTGTCCCCTTTATATTCTCCTGTTTCAGTGAAGTGAGAGCAGGTGTCTCAATATCAGTTTTAAGAAATCCTGTAAATGGAGGATACTTGATCTCATTGATACCTGAAAGATCAACCCGCGTAAAAATTTTAATTGTGGCTGTAATGTGCTCACCTATATATACTTCTCTACGGCTTACTGAAAGATCAAGGAAGAGGTCGTTGTTTGCTGTTTTAACCGGGGTCTCTTCTTCTCCAGCCTGCACATTTTGCCTGTTAGCGGCTGTACCTATAACCTCAATCCGCAGCGAATCAGAATAGTATGTCTTATTCCTAAGGGTAAATGAGGCAGGTGGAATAACAAAAGTACCTGCTTCAAGTGCCTGAAGATAATATAGATGGCTATATGTTGTCTTTTGTGACATTTTGCCGTTGATAATCTGTGTGCTTGAGCTGTAAGATGTCTGCGGTCCCATAAGCTTATAGAATCCCTCGAATGAGGGTGCTGAGAACTGACCTCCCCTGGTGTTTACAGTCCATGACACACTGAATTGCTGCCCGGCTTCAACAACAGAAGGGTATTCTGCCTCTACTATTATGTCCTGGGCATAAAGTGTTGCAGTCAAGAAAAGTAACAGATGATATATTAATATCTTTCTCACTTTACTGTTATTCTTTTTACCAGTTTTTAGTTGTCCTGATCCTGGCTTTCATTGCTTTTGCAAGTTTAACCTTTTCCTGGATATCATTTTCATCATTTGCCAGAGCATTCAGAACTCTTTCTGCATCTTCCTTAGAAATCTTCTGCTGTTGCTGTTCGTTTTGCTCATCCTGCTGTTGTTGATCGCTCGTCTGATCTTTATTTTCGTTACCCTGTCCATCCTGTTGTTCCTGTTTCTGCTGATCCTGTTTATTTTGCTGCTGTTGCTGTTGCTCCTGCTCCTGCTCCTGCTTCAGCAAATCCTGAGCATAGGCAAGGTTGTATTTTGCCTCCATGTTACCGGGATCCAGGCGCAGAGATCCCTTATATGCATCTATACTCTCCTTTATCTTGTCGGACATCAGCAGAGAATTACCAAGGTTGTACAGACTGGCAGCTTTCTTTTTTGTGTCTTCACTCATATCGTGAGTCTCCGTGAACTCTTTTCCGGCATCTTCGAATTTATCCTGTCTGTATAATGCATCTCCGGCATTAAAAACAGCATCAGGCAGTTCACTGTTTTTATCAATAGCTCTCCTGTATGATATTTCCGATTCTGAATATCTATCTTTTTCATATTCCCGGTTTCCATGCCTGATGAACTTCTTTTCGGCCTGCGAATAACCAGGCAAGGTGTAAATTAATAACAGAACGGTCAGAAACGTCAATATGAAATTTTTACTTCTCAGCATATTTAAGTATCTGTTATAATTTGAATTTAAATAATTTAATATTAGCAAGTTTCCTGTTTTTCCTGTCCTTAATTAAGAATTCGAAGACCAGAAGAAAAATTGCCACAACTGCAAAGATCTGAAACTGGTCATTATATTCTGTATACATAGTACTTTCCATCTCCTGCGTTTTCATTTCCCTGATTTCACCGTATATCTCATCGAGTCCTATGTTTGAAGTGCTTGCCCTCACATAGCTTCCCTTAGCAGTTACAGCAATTTTTTTGAGGATATCTTCATCGAGTCTGGTTATTACTGAATTACCGTCTTTATCCTTAAGATAATCGAGTTTCCCTCCCGATACTATAGGTATCGGTACACCCTGGGGTGAGCCTATACCTATGGTATGAATAATAATACCTGCCTCGGATGCCTCTTTAGCCTTAGCCACCGGATCATCCTCATGATTTTCTCCATCAGTAATGATGATCATAGTCTTACTTTTACCCTCTCCAGGACTGAATGACCTCATTCCCAGATCTATGGCCGATCCAATTGCAGTACCTTGTTTAGGTACCATCTGGGGACTTATTGCTGACAGGAACATCTTGGCTGAGATATAATCGGTAGTGATAGGAATTTGTGTATAAGCATCACCTGCAAATACGATCAATCCGATTTTATCATTTTCGAGGTTATCAATGAGTCTTGTCAGGGCCTGTTTGGCTCGTGTGAGCCTGTCAGGCTGGATATCCCGTGCAAGCATTGAATTGCTCACATCAAGGGCAATTATGACTTCTACACCCTGTTTCTTAACCTCTTCAAGCCTTGATCCGAATTGTGGTCTTGCCATGATGATTATCACTGCAGTGATAGAGAGAAGTCCCAGTAAGAATTTCAATCCCGGACGTATTCCCGAAAGTTCAGGCACCAGTTTTTTTACCAGGTCCTGTTCACCCAGCCGTTTAAAGGCCCTTTTCCTTCTTATATTATTAAATACCCACAATAAGACCAGCACCGGAAGCAACAGCAGCAGGTATAGGGAATCGGGATTTGCAAATCTGAATAACTGCATATTCTTACTGGTTTATGTAAGGTTTTTAAATATAGTGAAGCGTACCAGTGACTCCAATGCCAGAAGCAGAAAGGCAATTATTGAAGGCATCAGGTATTTCTCCTCTTTCCTGGTAAATTGCCTCACATCGATCTTTGATTTTTCAAGCTTATCAATCTCGGAATATACCTCAACGAGTTTATTGTTATCTGTAGCCCTGAAATAGCTGCCTCCCGTCTTTGATGCAATTTCCTTAAGGACAGCTTCATCAATTTCAACCGGCATATTGTGGTACTGTATCCCGTATGCTGTTTGTACAGGATAGGGAGCAGTGCCGTGTGTACCAACACCTATTGTATAAACCCTCACGCCGTATGTCTTTGCAATATCTGCTGCCGTTGACGGGGCTATCTCTCCCCTGTTGTTAACTCCATCGGTAAGCAGTATTATTACTTTACTAACAGCGTCAGAGTCTTTTATCCTGTTTATTGCTGTAGCAAGGCCATTTCCTATTGCAGTTCCATCTTCTATCATCCCGCTTTCTATCTCTCTCATAAGGTTGATAAGAACAGCATGATCTGTAGTAAGCGGACACTGAGTGAAGCTTTCCCCGCTGAAAACCACCAGTCCAAGTCTGTCGTATGGTCGTCCTGAAATAAATTCCGTGGCTACATTTTTTGATGCCTCAAGTCTGTCAGGTTTAAAATCCCGGGCCAGCATACTTCCTGAAATATCAAGTGCCAGCATAATATCTATACCCTCGGTAGTAACATCCTGGTATTTGTCGGTTTTTTGCGGACGTGCCACGACAATAATTAGAAGTGAAACTGCTATTATTCTAAGGGCAAAAAGGATATGCCGGAGATAATTCCGGAAGGTACTCTGTGTTTCATTAAAGGGCTGAAGCCCGGGCATACTGAAGGAAGCAATACTCTTATGCTGTTTCAGGATATAATAAGCTATCATTCCCGGAACAATGACCAGAAGCCATAGAAATAATGGTTCAGCATATGTTATTCCTGTCATGATATATTATCTTTTATTGAGTATCGGTTTTTAATAATAAATTATCTTAATAGTCTGAATATCTGTTATTTACTTTCATGTACTCACCCCAACCCCTCTCTGCTTCGCAAAGAAGGGCTAAAATACTTCTCACCCCCTTCTTTGCTTTAGTAGAGAAGGGGGAAGGGGGGATGAGTACATTGAATAATATATATAATTTGTAAGTTTTTATTATTCATTCCTGATAGTCATTTTATCTTTTATTTCGTCAGTTAATTCTGAATCGGTAACCTCTTCTTTTTGCCTTGTTGCTTCAACAAATGCCCATGAGTTTTGAAAATGGACATCATTTTCAACCGGCTCGGGTTTATATTTAGCAAACTTTACAAGGTCGGAACCGTTAAGTATGGTCTTAAGGCTTGAAAACAAACCATTTTTTTTAAAACCTTTTTTCAGCAGAGCCTCCAGTGTTTCAGAAGTTGTCATTTCAAGGGAGAAGACTCCATACCTGTTCTCAAGGTATTGGCGCAATATTTCTGTAAGCCTCGAATAATATAGTTTTACCTTCCCTTTCTGCCAAAGTTGTTCCTCACGCAGTTTCTCGAGATCCCGGAATGCTATAATATGTGCAGGATCTGGATTTATTAAAACTTCGGGCTCTGTTTTTGTCTTCCTGTATTTCTTGAGGAGTCTTATTATTCCCCATATTGCTGAAGCAATAACAAATGCAAGAAGTATCCATGGGAATATCTCACCCAGAGTAACAGGAGCCCTGTAAGGTTCAATTATATCATAGATCTTTGCACTATCAGGAGGTGTTATATTCACTCTCATCACTTTGAGAGGTGAATAGTCGGAATAAAACCGCTTTATACCAGTTTCGCTTTTCAGTTCCGCATAAACAGGGGGCACTTCATAAAACCCTGAGTCAAATGATGTTACAAGGTACCTGTTTACTGTTTTTATACGGTTATTTTCAACCTTCATACTATCAGTAAAAGGACCTGAGACTATTTCTATATTCCGGCAGAGAGTATCTTCAAGGGACTGAAGATTTAGTTTAATGTCGGCAGGCTGATTTACAGTAACAGTATAGTTAATCTGATCACCAATGTAGATGCTTGAGCTGTCGAAAGCAGCAGTAACCTCTATCTCCTGCGCCTGTGAGGATGCGAAGAATCCGGCCATCAAAAAAAGCAATATGACTGATCTTTTCTTTTTCACCTGCTCTCGAACAATTTGATGAGTGGTTTAACATAGTCCTCCCCTGTGCTGATTTTTGCAGCGTCGACTCCGCATTTGTTTAATACATTATTGAATACTGCAAGGTGCTCCTCCCACCATTTTTTGTAAGCATTCCTGGCACTGCGTGAAGATGTATCTATCCATTTTTCGTTTCCTGTCTCCGAATCCAAAATTTTGATCAGACCTGCATTGGGTAAAGATGTTTCAAGAGGGTCATAGACCTTAATGGCTGCAATATCATGTTTGTTTGAGGCAATGCGCAATGCTTCCTCAAAATCGGGAGCAATAAAATCGGAGATTATGAATGCCGTACATCTTTTTTTTATGGCATTGGTCAGGAAACGCAGGGGTTCATCGAGATCCGTTTTTTTATTCTCTGATCTAAAAACCAGCAACTCTCTGATAATCCGAAGAATATGCTTTCTTCCTTTTTGCGGCGGTATGAATTTCTCAACCTTGTCGGTAAAAAAGATCACCCCTATTTTATCGTTATTGAATATTGCAGAGAAAGAAAGCACCGCAGCAACTTCAGTCATAATATCCCTCTTAAAACTGACTGTAGTTCCGAAGCTTCCTGAGCCGCTAACATCAATAAGGAGCATTACTGTCAGTTCTCGTTCCTCCTCAAATATTTTTATATAGGGATGGTTAAAGCGGGCTGTTACGTTCCAGTCTATGCTTCTTATATCATCACCATACTGGTATTCCCGTACTTCACTGAAGGCAATACCTCTTCCTTTAAAAGCACTATGATATTCACCCGCAAAAATATGCCGGGTCAATCCCCTGGCTTTTATTTCAATCCTACGTACTTTCTTCAGCAAGTCTGTTTCTTCCACTTCAGTATTGTTTTAAAACCTCATGGAACTTCAACTACATTCAGGATCTCTGATATTATCTTATCCTGATTGATGTTTTCAGCTTCAGCCTCATAGGTCAGTCCCATTCTGTGACGCATCACATCCGGACATACTGCCCTGATATCTTCAGGAATGACATAACCTCTCCGGCGGATAAAAGCAAATGCTTTTGCAGCTTGAGCAAGGTATATTGAAGCACGCGGCGATGCACCATACGAGATCATATTTGTAAATGCAGGCAGTCCGTATTTTTCAGGATTCCTGCTTGCAAAGACGATATTAAGAATGTAGTTTTCAATCTTTTCATCCATATATACCTCTCTTACAACATCTCTTGCCCTTAAAATATCAGCAGGTTTTAGAACTGTACTTGCTTTTGGGAACTCGCTGGCCAAATTTTCCCTGATAATAAGTTTTTCTTCATCCATAGAAGGGTAATCTATCAGGACCTTCAGCATAAACCTGTCAACCTGTGCTTCAGGCAGAGGATATGTTCCCTCCTGCTCTATAGGGTTTTGAGTTGCAAGTACCAGAAATGGTTCATCAAGCTTAAAGGTTGTTTCGCCTATTGTTATTTGCCTCTCCTGCATTGCTTCGAGAAGTGCGCTCTGAACCTTAGCAGGCGATCGGTTTATTTCATCCGCGAGGATAAAGTTTGCGAAAACCGGTCCTTTTTTAACGGTAAATTCCTCCTTCTTCTGGCTGTAAATCATAGTACCAATCAGGTCAGCAGGAAGAAGATCAGGTGTAAACTGGATCCTGCTGAATTTAGCTTCAATGATCGAAGCAAGCGACCTTATTGCAAGTGTCTTTGCAAGGCCGGGAACCCCTTCCAGGAGAATGTGCCCATTTGCAAGTAATCCTATCATAAGGCTGTCGATAAGGTGTTTCTGGCCGACAATAACCTTATTCATCTCCATCCTGATCATATCTACAAAAGCACTCTCTTTTTCGATCTTTTCATTGAGTATTCTAATGTCAGTTGTTTGCTCCATAGTTTAAGTATTTTTATACAGCTAAGATAATAAAACAGGTGCGATTCGAATTTCAGAATTTCTTCTGAAACAATTGATCACAAAAAAAACAATCTAATTAATAAAGTGGTGTTAAGGAAAGTTAAAGTTCTGTTAAATTCAACGACAGCGGATTCCAGCTGAATCCGGCTCTTAGCGAACATCTTATGATAATAAGCAACTCAAGAGGAATAAAGGCATTATTGAATGCATTGGGGAATACTATATGAACGATGAATGCTATAAGGGCAAGAAAGAATACTAATCGGAACCAGATATACCACTCTTTTTTGAATATAATACTTATCAGGCACATCAAAATAAATGGATTGAGCCATATGATATTAAGGTTCCATTTCATCTGCTGATGATCGGTAAAGAAATTAAAAAATATCATCATCAGTGCCAGGAGTGAATAGATCGAAAAAACTACCAGGTCAACAATCCTGTTAGGTGTAAAACCCCTGACAGTAGAAGTAAAAAAGATAATCCCTATCAGCAGAATAGAAAAGATAAAGAGAGGTGTAGTATAGAATTCATGTTTAATTTTTGGCGGATCAAACTGCAGGATAGTTACAGGATTCCGGAGCAGGGGGATCATCTTTCCGTTACGGTTAATAACAGCTTTTGATAATCCTTCCTGCAGATCGATCGGCAGGAACATCCTGTCCCTGTATGAAGCTTTCTTATCACCGGGAGTTCCCATAAGCAGATCGACACCCAGTTGCAGCCAGGGATAGGGTCTCTGGTAATTACCAACCTTTCCCCTGAATGTCGGGATGTCTTTTATCACTTCCGGGGGATAACGAAGTTTGTCTCCAATAGCTTTCTCCAGGAGATCCCTTATTCGCGTGGAGCAATCATCATAAAAGAAATCATACCTGTATTTTATATTCTCAGGTTTAAGGTTTTCTTTTAACTGGGCAAAAAGAATATTAATTTCTTCCGGTTCCAGGTTTATTTTTTGCTGATAAACTGACCGTTCCTCATAAAAATAATCCTGAAGAAACCTGTTAAATGGATAAACTCCCAGCATATATTCCAGGCGGCCCTTTGCAAACTTCCATGCGAAATTAGGTGTAGCAAAATCGAAGACACCCCAGTTATATGCAAGGTCGCTCTCCTCTTCGGGAATAATTATTCTTAAAGCGCTATGACCGTAGATAGAATAGGTTTCCGTACCCGGAGCACAGGTAATCAGGAAAACCTCTGCATCAGGTGCTTTTTGAGATGATAGATTTAAACACCATGACACCAGTATTGTTACTATTATAAGACCTTTTTTGATCATTGTAAAACAATAAAATACGAAAATGCAAATAAGAATGCAATTAGCAGCTAAATCCGGCAATTTTTTTTCAAATTGCAGATTAGTTTTAATTTTGGAAAGGAATTTTTAAATAAGACTATGAACTTACAGGTACTGGAAGGTATAAATCCGGTATTACTTGCCCTTTTTGCAACATTGTTTACATGGGCTCTGACTGCTCTTGGAGCAGCAATGGTCTTTTTCTTTAAAAGCATTAACAAAAAGGTATTAAACTCAATGCTTGGTTTTGCTGCAGGGATAATGATAGCTGCCAGTTTCTGGTCTCTGTTAATGCCGGCCATTGAAATGGCTGAAGCTGACAATATCACTCCGTGGATACCTGCAGTTATCGGATTCCTTGGCGGAGGTGCATTTTTATACCTGATAGACAGAATTTTACCTCACCTTCACCTGGGATTGTCAATCGATAAGGCAGAGGGAATAAAAACATCATGGCAGAGAAGTGTTTTGCTTGTTCTTGCAATAACGCTGCATAATATTCCCGAAGGACTTGCGGTAGGAGTTGCATTTGGAGCATTGGCAATTAATCCGGATCCGGGAATCCTGTCAGGGGCAGTTATTCTGGCCATCGGGATAGGTATTCAGAACTTTCCAGAAGGCGCCGCTGTTTCAATCCCATTGAGAAGGGAAGGATTTACAAGGAGGAAATCATTCTTCTATGGACAATTGTCGGGTTTCGTTGAACCCATGGCAGGTGTTCTTGGTGCATTTGCAGTTCTTATGATTAAACCGATGCTTCCATATGCTCTTTCATTTGCAGCAGGCGCCATGATATTTGTGGTTGTGGAGGAACTTATCCCGGAATCGCAAAATGGGCACGAAACAGACCTCTCAACAATAGGTGCAATGTTCGGCTTTGCAGTAATGATGCTGCTCGACGTAGCACTGGGATGATAATATTATTAAAACCATTTGAAATTATGAAGACAAAAATTATCTTTCTTTTCCTTCTTATTTTCGGTTTTTCAATGAGCTGCGGTGGAAAAGAGGATTTTTTCTTACCTGCTAATAAACGGCAGGATGGATAGTCTTGATATTTTCAGGACATTAAAGTTTCTTCCGGGTATAATCCTGGGACTCACAATACATGAGTTCAGCCATGCTTATATTGCTCA